>OLQV01000028.1_pt1 | contig 156426 bp, 183 predicted proteins | sample 1672371 | NCBI WGS metagenome assembly OLQV01 (sample SAMEA3136676, study PRJEB25190) | human gut metagenome
TTCATAATATCCTTTAAAACAGACTCAATTCCACCAGAAACCTGACCCTTACGTTCCTTTTTCTGGACATTGCTTACAGACCTATATACATCCATGATCCCACTTTTCTCCATATAAGAATCATTCCATGTATTTATCTTATCGATTAATTTTGATATGAAGTCAAATGCCCTTGCCATATCCTCCGGCTTCTCCTTGTCCCAAGGATGCTTATCAATATAAGTCTTAGCGTCATTTATAGCCTTAGCTATGACCTCAAGATTGTCGTTAACCCGATCAGCGTCCTTACTCGTCGGCTTTCGTCTTCCCTGTGGCATTAGCTTTCATATCTTTAAACTCATTATACTGTTTCATAAGAAGCTCATAAGATTGAACAACCCCGATCTTACTTACTTCCGTCACGCTCATGTCATGGAACATATCCTCAAGCTCCTTGTCAGCATATCTAAGACGTTCCTTGTCATCATAAAACACGAATCCAGACGTTCTGTCTTCTATAATACCCTTGGCGGTGGACGCATATGTCGTATCTAAATCCAGATCCATACCGAAGCTGGTAGCCAACTGGATCATGAACATCAACCTAGAATTGACTTTTACAGCCTCTATATTCAACATCTGTATCTTATGGGTCATCTCATGAAGAACGACAAAATCCTCCTCTTTTATCAACGAAGATGATTTAAGGGCTATCTTCTTGGTTCTATCCTCAATATCGCTATACAGACGCTTGCTCTCACGCTTTATGGCTATCCAATGCCTTATATGAGTATCCGCCTCTTCTTTAAGATAATCCCTGATCTCTTTTTTGATATCCTTATCCTCTTCCATTATAATCACACGTTATAATCATTATTATTTAATTCAATCTCATCACTGATGCTTTGGTCTATAGACCTCAATAGATCTCTGGTACTAATATCCCGCAAGAAGCGTACATTACCACCATTAGCCCTAGCAACTCTCCTTAAAGCGGAGTAAAGTATATCACCCAGCGAATATTCGGGTAACTCACGGCAACCGACTTCCATGACAATAAGGGCATGGATACGATCATCTATCTTACTTCTTACGGGACTTCTCATCGCTATTACTTATAAGATTCCCCTATAATACGTAGAGGGAAATGTTTGAAATTACGTTCAGGATCATCCTTCGTATAACCTATAAGAGATAGGTGTTTCTCAAAATGACCTTCCGTATATTTTGAGGTATCCAACGTCATCCTAAATATAGTTCTATTCTCATTGTCAGGATGTTTGTTATATGATACATCTCCCATACATCCACATCCAAGATGATGCTCCTTGACATGGAAACCATCTTTATGGGTGATAAATAACACGATTTCTATCTTATCACCTATTTTCTGATCAAAAATATTTAGATAAAACTCGCTCTCGTCATCCGTCAGTCCTATATCAAAGGAATCGTTAGGGCACTCGATATTAAAATCGTTATGATCGGCGGTTATCACCTCCATAGCATTCCATTTGGCTTTCTCTCCTTCCACGAACTTCAACGGGCATACCTCGGTCTTCATCCAAGCCTTCTCCTTGATAAAGCAACCACACAACGAGCACGCCTGTCTTCCCATCAATCTTTGCAGCAATACCTTAGCCGGTAACTTAAAGAAAGCGATATTAGAAGAGTTCTTAGGACATTTCTTGCATAAATCAAGACGATTCTTGTACCACTCCGGATAATCCTTTTCATTCTTAGGAATCCTACCCAATAAACTATCTTCCCAAGCTTGGGCTATTACTTGGGCTTTACCGATTGTTTGCATTTTATTTCTTAAATTGTTTTTGTTGAAAATCCTGTAATTGTTCCCATGTCATTCCATACCGACATTGATACATGGCCTCATGGTTATCACGTATAAGAGGATCTCCGTTCTTTAACCCCTCCATATCCTCTATTGCCTTAATCTTCTTATCCAGACAATCAAGCTCAATAGGCATCCTTTCATCCGGATAACGATTACCTTCCTTGACAAATATCCGGCGTATCTTATCACGCCTTACCCGCATCTCTCGGAGATTGCATATAACGTATCCGATAAACGGGATTCTGATAGATATATTGTCAGTATACCTAGCTAGATGATGGATGTAAGATACGGATGCTTTCATACACCACTCTACCTGTTGTTTGGTGAACTTCCCATCAGATCTTCTTACCACCTCATCCACGATATCCCTGTCAAAATAAATAAGATTCCTATCCATCAATATCCAACTTATTTCTCTTGAATACGAATCCCATTACACGGGTATCATCACCCTCCCCGTCAAGCACGAAATAGTTACGTAGGCTTCTCATCTCAATAGACAACTCACGGGTACGGAAATTCCCGTTCTTCTTGTCCACCAGAAAACCACCACGCTTCAGTTCATTGTTAAGGACAGCGATGTAAGACTCCTTCTGCCCATGACAATCCATGTACTTAGCCCTGGTATCATCCGAGTATCCGTAGTTGATGTAGAAAGAAAGTAAGTTTATCGTCCTTTCGGTAATCAAGCTTCTACCCTTGGAATCCAGATAGCCGTTGTATATCCTTAAGAACTGCTGGATCATATCCAGTCTAGTATCATAAGGTAATGCGAATACGAAAGCTTTTCTCTGTTCCGGCATATGAAATTAGTTTTCAGCAAAACTACTTAAAAAAAATATCGTTGTCAAGAAATTTTGCCATAATCGGCATAATATATGCTGACTAACATGTATTTACGAGAATCCAAAGGGAAAAGGCTAGTGGGGTAGGACGAATGAAGCCATGTATGTCTACGGCTGGCTACAATAGCGAGAACAGTGAAGTTAACGTACGCTACGCACGTGGACGGCGGGGGACATCCTTATCCTGCCTCACGGGATGCGACCACTCCTTTTTTCTTTTTGGCTTCTTATCGTCCCATGACATAGCCCAAGGCATCCAAAGGGGAAAGGTTGGTGGGGGGCACGCTGGGACACCCAAGGTAAGGCTACCGCCGCCATACCGGACAATGCCGCCAGAGATTCGCTATTGACATGGACGGCGGTAGAGTTATGTTAGCCTGCCGGAGCGTGAGCGACCGCATACGACCTTACCTTTTTCCCTTTGGATTCCTTCTTCCCAAAGCTATGGGATATAAAGCCAAGGGGAAATGGGAGGCCTTGGGGCATGGTCCTGCCGTAGAAGATACGGACGGCCGGAGCGTGAGCGACCGCACATGACCTCGCTTTTTCTTCTTTGGCTTTTGCTCCACCCGATCCCCCTACCGGGGTTCCGGCTTCCGGTATAAGATACGGCTTCTACCATGTTTATCCTGCGGTATCCTGCCTGGCGGCACCATACCTTGGCGGTAAAAAGCAATGTTTTATTAAATAGAGACTTTAAGTGGAGTACACAGGAACTCGACGTCAGGAGAGGTTCTGTGTACGGATAGAGATATTAGAAAGTAGTATATGTTTATAGAGTTAATTATATTTAATAAATATACCTATTAACGCGCGCGTAACAAGTAGGTTGAGAAAAAACGATCGTTCACGCGCACAGCGTTTTACGAACATTACCTACCCTCCTTAAACAACAAATGGGCGACCTTCACAGGCTACCCATCCATCCGAATAACTTGTTTCGTATTGAAGAAACTTGTATAGGTGATTATATACAATTTTGCACTACTATGTTGTATAACATAATTAAAATGATATATAATTAATTTTTATATCATACCTTTGCATCAAAAGACAGTAGAGTAGTATGCTAAAATCTTATAAATATAGACTAAATCCAACATCCGAACAAATCTCGCTAATGGAGAAGACTTTCGGATCAACTCGATTTATCTATAACTGGGCTTTGCGGATGAAAATCGAAGCGTATCAAGATGATAAAAAATCGCTTACGGCTGTTGATCTATGTAAGAAACTGACTGATTTAAAGAAACAAGAGGAATATTCTTGGCTCAATGAGGTATCTAATGAATGTCTACAGCAGTCAATAAGAAACTTAGATCAGGCTTTCACCAGATTTTTCAGGGAGAAGAAAGGCTTCCCAAAATTCAAGTCAAAGCGAGGATCAAGGAAATCGTTCAAGAATATCCTTAATGTCCATATTGATTTCGATAACAACAGGATTAAACTACCGAAATTAGGATGGGTAAGATTCTACTCTAATCAAGTGTTTAAAGGTAAGATAGGAACTGTTACAGTATCTAAGTCACCTACAAATAAGTACTATATCAGTATCCTTGTAGACAACGGTCTTAAATTACCGGGCAAGTCTCCTATTAATCCGGATACAACCGTAGGTATCGATGTAGGGATAAAGACATTCGCAACCTTATCAAATGGTTCGGTTTTCGAGAACCCGAAATATCTGGAAAAGTCTTCCGCACGTTTAGCATGCTTACAACGAAGATTAGCTCGCAAACAAAAAGGAAGCCGAAGAAGAGAAAAAGCCAGATTAGCCGTAGCGAAAGCATACGAGCATATATCGAATCAAAGACATAACTTCCTACACCATGTTGTCAACAATATCCTAGGCGAGAACCAAACCGTGGTTATTGAGGATCTTAACGTGGAGGGGATGATGAAGAACCATAAGCTGGCTAATAGCATAGCTTCATGCTCATGGAGCGAGTTCTTTAGAATATTAAGCTATAAGTCGGATTGGAAGGGCGTGAATTTGATTCGGATAGGAAGATTCGAACCTAGCTCCAAGATGTGCGAATGCGGATACGTACATCGGGATCTTAAATTATCCGATCGTATCTGGACTTGCCCTTCTTGTGGGGCCGTAAATGACAGGGATTTACTGGCAGCTAGGAATATAAAGAAATTTGGGTTAGAAAAACAGAATCTTCTAAGCCAAGAAAATATTAACAAAACACCGGTGGTGAACCGGGAAGGGAACGTGGAGTCGCTGGCGTTGGCCGGGGCTGTGAAGCGTCAAAATGTACTAGTGTAAAATGGTATATAATCACCTGAAATCAAATTTCGATAAGATTCTTACCGAAGCATATATCCCAAAAGATATACAAGCAAAAAAAGATGAGCTTGGATGCCTAAGGCTTCCGGCAGGATCACTTGTCTGTCCAGTAGATTACAAACCTGTAACTAATAAGGACGGGAAGAAGGTTACGGCCGTAAAATACTCGAACAAGAAAGATAATATAAGAGGTTCCGGTATGGTTATAGAAAAGAAGTGTAAGCAGGTAACGGCTTATCTTTCTATCATAAATGTACAGAAGCATGTGTTTTTAAGAAATAGGATGAGAGATGGTTACCGTGACCGTATCGAGATCAATACCGATGATTTTATAGATATCCTATCCGATGGCATAGCTTATTTCTTATACAGACATGTTATAGAGGATTGCCATGAGGATATAGAATATCAGCTAAAGACGCTTAAGGCTTACGCCGAGGGCGAGATAAGAATAGCTTTGTCTGATATCATGATCTACTCGTATAAGGCTAAGAAGAATGAGGATACGAAAGACATATTCGTAGGCAAGAAAACATCCGTATACAAATGTCTGAATAAGAATTTAAGCTCAGACGAAAGACGGAATATGGCTAACAAAAGTCGGAAACTTGATCGGGTAAAAATCCTTTCCAAAATAATATTCAGAGCAAGAACCAGAAACGTACATCACATATACAAGGTAACTAAAAGAAAGACAGTTAAGTTCAATGTAGCATACCTTCTTAATGAGTTGAATAAGAAGCTCATAGGCATAGGTATGCGTGAAATATCTCAATCCACTATATACAGATACATAAGCATGTTCTTAGACATGTGTAAGAAGAGTATATCCGATTTGTATGACGAGGTAAAAAAAAACAATGGAGTGGTGAATACCAAAGACAGAAAGAACGTAACTATCGGATGCTTAAGACTATTATACAAGGGGAAATATATGCATATCCTTATATCGACAGAATACATAAGAGATGTATTTTTAGGAGAAAAATCTTCTGAGATGAGTAAAGCTGGATGATTTGAGTATCAGATATAGAATTTAATATTTACATATTATTCACATTTATTTTTAATAGTTAATTATAACTATTCGTATCTTTGTACCATAAACTTAAAAGATATGGTAAAAGAGGATTTTAGAAATGAAAACGACCTCCTTCGTCATATTATGACGGTGGATAAAAACGTAGAGCAGGGTTGTGCCTTGAAGAAGATTTTCACCACTAGGGAGAATCTGTTTATTACCGGTAGAGCCGGTAGTGGTAAAAGTACGTTCATGAGACGTATCGTAAAGTTCTTGGGTAAATGTGTTATTGTAGCTCCTACTGGCGTGGCTGCGTTGAACGCAGGAGGGCAGACCATCCATTCGTTTTTCTCTATAAAGAACGATCCTTATATCCCTTCTATCGAGAGAGGTATGTTGTCTAATAAGGTGGATGTAAGTCCGTTTATGAAGAAGAAGATCAGAAACCTTGATACTATCGTTATCGACGAGATCAGTATGGTAAGACCTGATTTGCTTGATGAGGTGGCTGATATACTTAGACAATGCAGGCGTAGCAAGGAACCTTTCGGTGGTGTTAGGTTGATTATGTTTGGAGATCTATCACAACTACCGCCTGTGGTGACGGCGGATGATTTTATCGACAAATATTATGAGAGCCGGTTCTTTTTCTCATCAAAGGCATTAAGAGCGTCAGGATTCTCGGTCATTACCTTCGAGAACGTATTCCGTCAAAAAGATCCTCAGCTTCTTTCCGTACTTGAGGATATAAGATGTGGGGTTATTACCGATGAGTCAAGACAGATATTGGATAGTAGGGTCAAGTATCCGGATAATATGGATAATACTATAATTATATGCTCAACTAATAAAGAAGCTTATGAGATAAATAAGACTAATCTTGATAAGATCAATAATAAGGTATTTAAGTTCGATGCTACTGTATTCGGGGAAAAGCCTGTAGCTCCCTGTGAGGATGAGCTTATAGTAAAGGTAGGAGCTAAGGTCATAATAACCAGAAACGGCAATGGGTATGTCAATGGTTCGATGGGTATCATAACCAGCATAGATACTGTTGATGAGACGATATATGTTCATCTAGACAACGATACTGAGGTGGAGATAACCAAAGAGAAGTGGGAGAAGATGAAGTACAAGCAGGTAGATGATTCCCTTGAAGGCATTTCTTGCGGCTATATAATACAATATCCATTGAGGTTAGGATACGCCATAACTGTCCATAAATCCCAGGGAATGACTTTAGATAATATATTTGTAGACATTAGTAGAGCCTTCGAGATAGGACAGATATATACCGCTCTTTCAAGATGTAGGTCAATAGACGGTCTTTATCTAAAATCAGTGCCTAAGGAAGATATGGTACTGCTAAGCGATAAGATATCTGACTTCATAGATAAGGTGGATGAGAATGATGGTGTTTTGAATCCGGAAAAGATATCTGACATCGGTAAGGATATGATAAAGAAGCAACAGGATTTATTTAACTTTGAGGAATTTGGATTATAATGGCTAAGAAAGAACTTTTTTCAGACGTAGATGAATTAGTATCATCTTTAAATAAAGAGCTTGGAGAAGGCTCGATAATGAACTTCGGTGACGATAAGCCTATAATATCCATACCAAGGGAAAGCACCGGATCGCTGGTGGTGGATAAGGCTCTCGGCGGCGGATGGGCGGTAGGCCGGATTCATGAGCTGGTCGGGATGGAATCTTGTGGCAAGACTATGATGTGTACGTTAAGTATGATCGAGTTCCAGAAAAAACATCCAGATAAGCTAGTAGCTATAATAGACGTGGAGAACGCTTTCGATATTGAGTACGCTAGGAAAATGGGGTTGGATATAAACCGGTTTTTGATCTCCCAGCCAAGCTACGGTGAGCTGGCTATTGACATCACGGCCAAGCTGGTGGAGTCCGGCAGGGTAGGATTTATTGTCGTGGATTCCGTGGCAAATCTAGTCCCGAAGAAGGAGATCGAGGGTGATATGGAGGATAGTAACATGGGATTGCAAGCTCGATTGATGTCAAAGGCTATGAGAGTTCTTACAGGGATCGTAAACAAAAGCGACTGTGTTCTGGTATTCATCAATCAGTATCGGGAGAAGATCGGTGTTATATACGGAGATCCTAAGGTAACGACCGGAGGTAACGCCCTTAAGTTCTATGCCTCTATCCGTATGGAGATGGCGAGAAAAAAGGTTATATTAGGTGAGGACGGATCTTCAGTAGGTCATGAGGTCAGGATAAAGGTGCTTAAGAATAAGACCGCAGTACCGTTCCAGATAGCCGAGACAGCCTTATATTATGGAGTTGGGTTTGACAAGGAACTTGAACTTTTGAAGTTATGTGAGGAAACCGGTATCTTTACCCGTAAAGGATCATGGTACTGGTACGGAGAGGTCCGGGTGGGAAATGGAGTGGATAATACGTTAAGTATCATGAGGGATAATCAAGAATTGTGTCAAGAATTAAGAACTAAATTGAATTTGTAATCATGGCAATAGGAGTAAAATTTGTAGACGTAATACCATCCAGTGTAGAAAACGCTGTCGAGGTTAAGAAAGAGGATGTAAAGAACTATCTGTTCGTAGGTATTCCCATGAGTGAGTTTATCGGAAAGAGATATGAGTATGAGGGATTCATATACATGTGCCTACAAGGTGTTACCGGTGGTACGGAACTTGGCGGTGATATAGCCGTAGCCGTATTGAGACCGGTTCGCCCCGCCGTAGGGGAGGCTTCTTACCATTTGGTGGATATCAAGAAGTGTAAGTATAATAGAACTGACGTAGTTTTATTATTTAGAGAGGGAGATTTTAAGGTTGTTAAACGTGATGATTGTAATCTTATCTGATCATGGGTACGTATATCTCTATAAAATCAACAGTAAACGCATTCAGGTACGGTATTGATCCTGTACCTGAATGGTTCGACAAGATATCCCAAAGAACCAAGGAACTTGATGTGATGGTTGATGGTAACAAGGTAAAGGCTTTGGATATAAGCCTAGAAAATGGCATTCTACGGGCTTTTTACGGTTATTATATAGGTATGTATCCGGATGACTCAATACAGGTGTTCAGACCGGAGGATTTTCATTCATTATATACGCTCAAGATATGAGAATATACACAGGACTGATAAAAGATCTAGGATGTAGATGCTTTTATTACGATAGCGGGATGAATATTCCTATTGGATCAGTATGCGCTGAGATACCTGATATTGTATCTATATTAATGTCAAGGAAAGGATTGCCTCATTTTTATGAGCATATAGCGATAAAACGTGAAGATAACATTGGCGATAAGCTATTCTTTGATTTTAATGGGTATACCGATCAAAGATCAATTGTATTCAAGGGACTTGCATTACCTGATGCCAATATTGATGAATGTATTAAGTTCGCTCATAATTCTATAGTAAATCCAGACATGAGCAGTGATTTTATAGAAAGCGAGAGGAATGTTATACTAACCGAGATTGATAATGATGAATCATGGATTAATGATAATAGACTTATAGAATTATCTGGAATAGATAAGCGTTGTTTTGTAAATATATTAGGTACTAAAAGATCTGTCGGTAAAATAAAGGAAGATGACCTTACATTATGTCGAGATGCGATATTAAATAAATCAGAGATAGTATTTCATTTATATGGATGCGATGATTTCGTGGATAAACATGTATTAGATATGACAGAATTGTCAAATACTATTGATATCAACTCATTTTATCGTAATAAGCTTAAGGAATTTGCTGTATCTGATCCTAAATATGGTATTTATAAATACAAGAAGAACCCAAGACAGTTATATGTGTCGTTTATATTGGATAATTGTGATTTCAAGAAATTATGTGTATTGTTTATCGTGTTATCTATGATGTGTGGCAATTATAATTTCTCTATGTTTCATTATCTTAGAAATAACGGATTATGCTATTCTGTAAACAAGAGATACATGAATTACTCGAATAGAATAATTGCTAGCTTAATAATTGATGTAAGTCCAGATAAATGTAACATCACAAAAGATTGTGCGATTGATTATGTCAATAATTTTCATCATATAGCGAATAATGACAATATAGAGCTTGTCTTAAGGATGGCTAAGTTATCTGATAAGTTAAATATGATGAATATTGATGATTACTACGAGAGCTACATATCTTTTGTAATGTCAAGATTTAATGGGATAATGGATTCATATGACGTATATAACAGTATATCTGTGGATGATGTGCGTGATATGGTTAAAGATATTACTGAGGATAAATTAATAATTCAATATTGTTCCTGATATGAATGCAGTTATAGGAATAGATCCGGGTATAGATACCGGAGGATTGTCCATGATCCCAGAAAATGGCGAGGTTAAGGTAATTATGACTCCAAGGATATCGGTTAAGGGGGATATAGATCTTAGGGCTATATCAAGCTTCTTCCTCGATGCCGCTGACAAGATCCAAGAAAAGGGAGGCGGGACGCTGGCGATCGCCGTCGAGGACGTCCATAGCATCCACAACAGCTCGGCAGCCAGCAACTTCACCTTTGGCGGGAGACGTCGGGAACCAAACGCACTTTTTGCGATGATGGTGGAGATGATGGAACGATACGGATCGCACCCTGACGTCAGGTTCATGTTCGAGGAGGTACAGCCAAAGACATGGCAGAAGGAGCTTCATACGACAGCCGATCGGGTGTATACGGCGGCGAAGTTAGACACGAAGGCTACCTCCATCCGATGCGCCATGCGCCTTTTCCCTTTGGTCTCTTTCGTGAAACCATGGTCAGGAAAAGGAGTACAACCTACTAAGATACAAGACGGAATGTGTGACGCTACGCTTATAGCCGAGTATATTAGACGTAAGTTTAAATTATTTTAATACTATTAAGTATTTATTATATTTGTATTAATATAATTATGATTACATTTGCAATGTCATGTAAAAGTTGTTTATTATAACCTCGGATAATATGTAAGATGTTGAAAAATATTTTACATATACCGGAAACGGTCAGGTTATTAGCCTAAGTGCTTAGAGCACTACGTTACCTTAGAATGTATAGTTACCCTAGGGTGTTTATCCAAGCCCAAGGCTCTAAGGCAAGTGGTTAAACAGGAGTAGCGTATTCGGCAAAACAGTGCTGCTTGTATGAAACCTTTGGTAACATTGGCGATGGGTACTAACAGGATTTTTATCCTGATTTATCCCATAATCGGGATTCATACTCCGGAATCATTTCCGGTTTCGGAGTATGATTTTTATAAAGCTTGTACATGAATTATGGATGATAAACAAATAAAATATGTTATATGGTATTGAAGTGCTTGTCGAAGTCATTAAATGAGAAGTTGGGGAAATTGGAGACGGTTGTTAAGAATGCCGGTTCCAACTCTCTTTATAAGAATATTAAGATAGATGTTGTCAATAATCTGGCTTATATCACTTCCGTAAATGCCAAGGTATGTGTTATAGAGCGATTGGAGGTTGAGGCTGACTCTAACTTTTCTTTCTTGGTAGAGGCAAGCTCTTTTATTAAGTTCATGAAAAAACAGAAGAATTGCGAGATTACGATACTGCTTTCGGATAGAAAAGATCAGATAACGATCCGCTATGCTTCTGGTGAGTATAGTTGTCCGGCTTTTGATATCAATACATTTCCGCAGGTACATAAGATACTTGATGGAGGAATTAAGGTTAAGATGAGCGATTATGTTTCGGTTCTTAACAAAGCCAGCGATTATACGGAGGTAGATGACTTTTATCCATGCATCGAGAATGTGGTCATTGATATTGATGATATTAATATTAATATAGTAAGTACGGATAGAAATACTATTTACAGGTATTTTGTCCCTAATCAGGATAAGGTAGAGAAGATGTTTATCCCGGTATCGAACGAATCCGCGATATTGCTTGATAAGCATATCGATAAGTCATCGGATATGTTGTCTATAAAAGTGGACGATACTAAGACTTATTTCTCTACGCCTGATATGGATATGTATGAGACCCATTTTGAGGGTAATTATCCAAATTGGAGGTTCGTGGACGAGCATTTTGTCAAAACAAGTACCTATGTCTTTGATAAGGATCTACTCGTCCAAGCCCTCCAAAACAATCTTAAGGTAAATGAGTTCGATCATTGCAAGTTGATATTTACCGATAAAGGATGCGGTATTATGTCAGAGAACCCTATGTCTGGAAGATCTTGTAAGGAAAGGCTTACGGCTTTATCGCATAACGGTAATGATATTATATGCGATGTGCTATGTGGTAGGTATCTTGGTATAGTTAAAAGCATATCATGTAATAGGGTCGTTATCGAACATGATCATAAATCTCATTTCAACAAGATTTATGGGGAGGATAATAAGAACGAGTATTTCTTGTCATCATCAGTTATTGTTTAATATTTAAAAATATATAAAATGGGAGTTAGAGAAAATTCATCAGGTGGTAATAACCATTACTTTAAAGTAAGTGGTAGCGGATTATTATATCAGTCATCAAGAGAACCAAAGGAAGGTTTCGAGGAGCATATAAACGAGAAGACCGGAGCCGTTTCTTATTGGAGGGTATTCTGGAACGGTATCGAAGGTTATTTGTCCGATATTAGCGTAAGAGAAGTGGAGTTCAATGGAATAAACGCCAAATACTTATCCATAAAGATAAGTGATGAGGATGGTAATTACTTTATAAACGTTCCTTTGGTGACTCAAAAAGGAGGTATTAATAATTACGTGAAGTCACTGGTAAGGTACTTGCCTAATATCGACCTGAAACGTAAGGTAGTGATCAATCCTGCTCATGCTAAGAAAGGGGATCAATATGCTCCCGGTAATTTCTTTATCTCATACGCAAGGGAGACCCCTGACGGTAAGGACGAGCTTATCCAGCAATATTATAAGAACGGGCAGAATGGATGGCCTGACAGGGTTGAGAGTACTGATATAATGGGGAATAAGAAGTTTGATTATACGACCCAAGACGCTTTCGCTTATCAGGTACTTAATAAATATATCCAAAGTATTAAGACAGATGGTGTGAAACCTACTCAGTCGGCAAGCCAAAACAACGCTGGTGAGGCTATAACGCAAACGCCCCCACCGTCATACGCTACGCAGGCTCCGCAGCAGACGCCTCCTCCATCATACCAGCAGGCTCCGCCTCAGACAGCCCAAGCGCCTTCTTTTGGAGGTCAGCAGCCGCCACAATATCCTCCTTTTGGAGACGACAGTGACCTACCTTTCTAATTAACTAATTGGAAATGAGTAATTTAATGGAAAGCAATTTTAATATATCTACTAAAGTGAACCGTGTCTCGATGCCTACCCAAAATAAGGTAGATACGGTTATGAAGAACTTAGGGCATCGATCTTGTATAGCGTATTCCGAGGAAAAGGATATGTATTATAAGGATGGAGAATGGGTAGCGTCAGATCTTGACGCTACTATCTTACCTCTTAGGGAGATGTTCGAAAAGACATCTGATTTGAAGTTAGGATTGAAGATCGTTTATTTAATAATAAAGTTGTAATATGGCTACAATTGAAGATATCAAAAAACTTCTGGAGAGTAAGTCATTTACATCAGCCAGAGACCTTGATGAACTTGAGGAGAAGCCGGATGATAAACAAAACGAGGTTAGACTGAATTGCGAACCTATGGTAGGGATGGTGGAGAAAGAGGGAAAGATCTTCCTTAACTCCGTAAGATTCTCGAAAGCATGGAACTCGTTGGGTAAGGATATTCCTATCAAGCAGGGTAATGCTTTCCCATTAGGACAGGGTGATGTCCTTGATATAGACACAGGGGTATGGGCGTCGTTCCCGGATAATACCATAGGGGTGTTGATGATGCTGCCGTCGTTTACCGGAGATACGGGACTTACTTTGGTAGGATCACCGTTCGTCTCGTCTAATAACGGGAATATCATTATCAGAGTCACTAATGTCCGTAAGGATATGGCTATAGTCGAGAAAGACAAACATATAGCTGAGTTAATTATAGTCGGCAAGATAAAAGCCGATATTCGTGAAACTTATAACAGTGATAAAAATGTTCGGATTGAAGATAGTAAAGAGTAGTTATATAAATACACTAAAACAGGATCTTGATGAGGCTATTAGCTACTCAAGAAGATTAAAAAAGGATTACGATGATGCCCGCAAGAAGATAACGGAATTGGAAGAGAAAGTAAGGTATCTTGATACGCTTGTCGATTCTCTTGATATGGATATAGATTCCAAGGATTCTCATATAGTTAAGATGGGGAATGAGCTTAGTAAATCAAGAGAGCTATATAATGAGTCGGTAAAAGAGAAAGAAACTCTTAAACGGGCTTATATGGATATCGAGAAGAAACATAAACTATCATCTAAATTACTCGATGAGGCTAGAAGAAGATATAAGGAACTTGAGGACCAGAATAAAATCATGTCAGATCGTATCAAATATCTTGAGGCAGAGCTTTTAGATAGCGATGTACCTGATGAGGTTGTTGTTGATGAGGATAAGATGGATCCTAACTCAGGTCATATTGATATACCTGAAAATAACGCTCCTGAGGTCGCTGATGCCGGTATTGACGTAAATGTCGAGAATAAGGCGGAGGATAAGAAGAAATCTAAGAAACGTAAAAAATCTAAGAAAAGTGAATAAGATCTTGTTTTTCTTGTTAACGTTATTTACCTTAGCGGTTGTCGGATGCAGTACGTCAAGAACCTATTATACGGAATATGATACTACTGACATATCTTATGTAGTGGATTCTATAGTGTCTTCCGGGACCGTGATGGGCCAATGGAAGGAGTGGCGGTTTACGCTGGACGACGGCCGGGTCGATAACTTTGGCTTCACCGCCCTATACGACGCCAAGGGAAAGGCTAGGGGGTCTATACAGGTAAGGCAGAGATCCGATACGTTTAATATTAAGATAATTGATTACCATAAAAAGGATAAAAAATGAGTTACGGGTTAGGATATATACCATCCCCTGTGGATGACAGAGACGCTATCATGAATATGCAGCATGAGGCTGTTCCTGATGAGTATAAGGTCAATAACGTTGATAGCGTAGTGGATCAAGGATCTTCTCCTATTTGCGCTGCGGTAAGCTTAGCTGAGATACTTAACTGGAGAAAGAGTATAAGGGCTATTAAAAGACCGGCTAAGATCTCTCCCTACGATATATATGATCTGAGAGAGGATAAGGATCAAGACGGGATGGTTCTTCGTGACGCTATCAAGTCTATCAAGAACGTAGGCGTAGATGGGGAGAAAATAAACAGTTACGCTAGGATCATAGATCCGGTATCAGCTAAGGTGGCTTTGATGCTGAATGGGCCTCTGGTTATAGGTCTGTATTGCTATAATTATGGTAATCGATTCTGGCAAGGCCAAGGACAGAACTTGGGAGGTCATGCCGTTATCCTCACCGGCTGGGACAAGGCCGGCTTCGTCCTACAGAACAGTTGGGGGACGGGATGGGGTAGGTCTGGTGTAGAGACATTCCCGTTCGAGGATTGGCGCTATATGCTAGAATGTTGGACAATAGTTTCATAAAGTTACTATATAAACTCCGAGAAATTCCTATCCACATCCTCTTGTGAAAGCCGATGTGGTGTATTTAGGACCCGTAGATCAATTGGTTGGATCATCTGGCTCATAACCAGCAGGTTGTCGGTTCAAGTCCGGCCGGGTCCACAGTTGGATTAATAATGTTTGTCATTAGGTTTAGAGTTTAGATTTATGTAGTGTCCTTGTCTGGGAGGATCAGGACGCTTAAAGGGGAGTTAATTTAACGGATAGAATTTACGATTCCTAATCGTAGCGTGGATAAGGGTTCGATTCCCCCACTCCCCACATGGTGTTTTCTTAAACATATTCCCGTAGGTCGGTAATTAACGATAACCGGTAGACAGCCTACGGGAATCAACAAAATCTTACGTGCTTAAGATCGCTTTCAGTTCTATTTTTCGTGTGTAATCTATAGGAGGGTAGCACGACCCTCCTATTTATAATAACTATTTGGGATGGACATTAATCAAATAAAAAAGTACCTGCCATTAGGATGGGATGTGGTTGATCTAATAGATCACGGCATAATTGATCTTGATATCATGAATGGTAAGATGATGGGTGAGTATGTGGCTGTGTTGATGATAAAATCTTATGATAAGACCAATGGTCATATTCTAACCACTTTCTCGTTCCATGATAAGGATATGGAGAAGTTGAGGATGTTGATAGGTAACGCTATAATGGCGGTAGGATATAGGAATAATCCTTTGACAGGAGATGGGAACACGGCGATCAAATAAAGGTGCTGAATATACTGAGAGAGGGATATTGGATATCCTTAACAGACAGTTCTTGGTGTCTCCTAGATGGATTATAAACAACTTATATGTCTATAACTGGGAGTCTGATTATCTGGCTATAACCAGATCCATGTACGCATATGAGGTTGAGGTTAAGATCTCGTTAGCTGACTATAACAAGGATTTCGAGAAGGAGGATAAGCACCAAGTAATGCAAGGCTGGTTCGAGGCGCGAAAGCAAGCCCTGTACGAGACCGGTGACTGGGTCAGGTACGGCCGCCCCAATTACTTCTACTACTGCGTTCCGGATGGGTTGGTTGATCCTAAGGACATACCTCCGTACGCAGGACTCGCTTATGTTTGTGGCAGGAATTTGAGAAAGATCAAGGACGCACCTATCCTGCATCGTGATAAATTTGACCCCGAAGCTTATAAGATGGCAGACAAATTCTACTACAATTGGTGGAACGAGAGACGTAAAGCCAGACAGATAGAAGGGAAGGATATGAAAGATGAGTTCAGGAAGAGCATGAAAAAGGTGAAGGAGAAGATAACCGTCGATGCCAAGATCAGGGCGATGGAGGCGTTCTGGAGCGTCTGCGATTATGCCTACTGGCCGTACGGGGGAAGAGGGGTGCCCGGAATGAGACCCAACTGTTCCGCTTGTGGCGAGGAATGTAAATTACAATGCCCGAAAGGGAAAGAATTTAAAAACAAGATAAAATGAGTAAGATTAAAGATTTATTGGCAAGAGCCATTTCATTAGCTTCAGAGCAACCTATGAGCTATAAAGAGGCAGTTGAGTTACTTGATGGTATAGATACGTGTAAGGTCAAGATCTGGCTGGAAGAAGGGGCTAAGATGCCTGAATACGCCCATGAGGATGACGCTTGCATGGATTTGTTTGTTAAGAATATAGAACTTGACAGTGGTAGGATCATATACCATACTGGAGTGCATGTAGCTTTACCTGAGGATTATGAGATGGAGATCCGCCCTCGTAGTAGCATAACCAAAACCAAGTCCATTATCCAAAACGCCCCGGGAACTGTTGATGAAGGATATAGGGGTGAGATTATGGTAGTATGTAGACGTATAGATCGCTATGGAGATCCTTCTTATTCGGCAGGGGATAAGGTAGCTCAATTGCTTATCCGTAGACGGGAACGCATCGTATGGGATCAAGTGGAGTCGTTAGAAGACCTTGGAGAATCCGAGAGAGGAAATGGTGGGTTTGGTAGTACTGGAAAGTGATTAATGTATTATGAGCGGAAGAATTAAAATAAAGCCCAAAAATAAGGATAAGAAACCTAAGATCGATGTATTTAAGGTAATAGAGAACCGGTTCAAGAATATGAACGAGCTTCGGGATCTTATCGACATGGATCCAAGGAAAGGGCTAGTCAGGATCCGGGACGGGGCCGGCTTTAGGGAGGTGGAGCGGGGCGGATGCCTGCATCGGAACTACCTTAACCTATTGGAGGAGGAGCTGGGAGCTAAACTATCAATAGATCTTATAGAAAGGTATATCAAAAGATAATAATATATTAAATCGTAAAATTATGAATAGATATGTAAAGAAACCAATTGCGATAGAAGCCGTAAAATGGAAAGGCTTTAATAATGATGAGATCAAGGATTTCGCTGGTGATAGTGTTAAAATAGAAGTTATTAGGGAAGGTGACGCTGATAATGGGATATCTCCTTCTGTTGATTGTAGTATAGAAACCCTTGAAGGTGTTATGAAAGCCAATGTAGGTGATTACATCATCAAGGGAGTAAACGGGGAGTTTTATCCTTGCAAGCAGGACATTTTTGAGAAAACATATTTACATGAAGATGATATGGGTAACGTATCCGACGGATATCATACATTTAACGAACTATATAAATATCGAATGCTTTACAATGCCGCTTTCTTCAACGAGCTGGCTAAAGGGGATGTAAAGGTCTGTAAGTCACATAAGCATTATGATGGGGAGGAATGCTTCGGTGGAGGATGGTTTATTGTAATGGCCGAACTACCTACAGGTCAGATCTCCAATCATTATGAGAACCGGTATTGGGGGTTATTCAATATCCCTGAACTTGATACGGCATGGGAATGGGATGGACATACGCCTAATGAGGCCGCTGATAGAATAGAATCGTATTTGAAGTCAAATTGATATTAATATCTGCCCTAGGAATTACTTAGGGCAGGTTCGTTTTATATACCGAAGTGCCTACCACGATCTGGCTGTCTATATCCTCAATCAACTCAATGATCTCATCCCTTATATCGTAAGAAAGCAAGATCGGGATTATGGTTAGCATAAAAGATAGTATTATTCCTGATCCTATTATGATAGTAATATCATCACACTCTATATCTAACATCGGCATGACAAACATCAACCCTGACGTGAATATCATTACAAACAACGTGGATATCTCATTTATCATATCCCTCTCCATTACGTCTTTAATCATATCTCCTCGACTTTAGTATGGTTTATTATCCTACTGATATGACGGATACTTAATCCAGTACTGTCCTTTATCCTGCCATACACGTAGTTCCTAGATACGACAGTGGCCAAATCACCTAGCTCATTAAGTATCTCGTCATACATCTTATGTATCTCGTTGTTGCGGATAACCGTACTATCCCTTACATTTATCTTCTCGATATCTTCATCGCAGAAGAAGATCTTGATTTTATGTAGTATGTCTCTAAATATGATTGTAGTTTTGTTCCAAAGATATGAATTTTTGATATCCGGTCAAAGATAAGACAGGGAGAAGCCAAAAAGAACGGGAGGCGGTGGTAGGGCGGGGGAGGCCCGGAAGAACGAGGTCTCCCTCCTTCCCTTGGGATTACACTATCCTTACCGTTACTCGATAGTTACCACGAGAACTTTTCCCATAGGCATAAGATTCACATCCCGAACAAAGATCAGTTACTATACAATTATCGTTTAATACATAATCACCATCCCAACTTACATAACTTTCATCTAAAACCTGAGTATGTAATTCAGATCTGTAAGTGAAATTAATGATCTTCCCAGGATCTTCTATCACCGTTACAGGAACAAAATTAGTTATCCTATTCCCGTATATCACCTTATTAGCCAACTCGCAATGCATACCCGAATTATATTGATACGTAAGGGTTCCCTCTATAATACCTCCACTTATGCCCAAAATAATATTGTACTCATTTTTCGGATTTAGATATGATATCTGGCCACTTATGCTTATAGTTTTTATCTTCTTATCGCGATATATATCAAGATAAGATCCGTTAAAACCAGATTGATATGGCTTCCCATCAATATATATATCTACAAAGCCAAGATACATATTCTTGTTTATATTAACACGGTAGTGGATCTTACCGGGAGAAGAAGTCCTGCGCCTAAACATACCCCCTCCTTATCTGAGGGGTCTTAAATACACCCCCCCCTATACATTCAACTTCTTTACTCATAATATGTTATGTTTTAATTATATCGCAAATATAATAAAATTAATGAGAAGGTCGTGAGGGGACGATGGATGGATTTGATGGGGATATGGGGATATGAGGGATATGTTGGGCTTCGCATCACATGTAGAGGTATGCGGGATTGCGGGGATATGCGGGATATGCGGGACGGACCACCTCCTCGAAATCACCCCGGCCGGGCTGCCGTTTTTGGGGCCGCCCCCCCAATCCAAGAAGGGCGGAAAATGGGAACGGAAAACAACCAGCGATCCGAAAAAAAGAATGCTTATTTTCAATTTAAATTGTTGATTATCAATGATATAAACCAATATTTTAATATACATTTATATTTGATTGGTTTTATTATATATAATCGTTGAATTTTTATTGTAAAATATTTGTTTGAAAATAAAACATGTATTATATTTGCAATGTGAGATAACAATATTAACAAACAAGGCGTGCTAGATGCCTATACAAGTCCCCAGGGCAAGGGCAAATCTAATGACAAGTAAAGATCTTAACAAAGTACAAAGTGAGGTAAAAAAAGCAAGTGAAAAGACGTTAACCGGTGCAGTAAAGGCTTGGTGCCAGTTGTTTAAATCTGGCAAAGAGGTAAATGAGATACTAAAGGATAACGATATTAAAGTAGATAAGGCTATTGTACCTGCTTTGGTTGCTTTGGCAAAAGATAAAGAGGTTGTGATACAACTTTGTAAGGAGATACTGCCACGTGTAAATGATACCTTTTGCGCTTATAAAGAAATCGAAAGAGAATATTATGACAAGCAAGATCAGGCAAACAATAGCAAGCTACCATTAGATAAGGTAAATAGTATAGCCGTATTAGGCAATATGCATAAACGTTTCGGATATTGTGAACCTATAGCATACATTGACACGGATAACGTACCCTATTACGAGGTGTTTAATGGATCAGACAAACGTATTGTAAAGTGCGCCGTACCTATCAAGCGATACACATATAATTTGATAGCCAAATGTATCACTTACTACCTAACACACCCTAAAAATGATAGATAAATAGACGGGCTATAATAGCCCGTTATGGTTGCATACTCTTGCGTCCTCGTCGCGCAACCGGACTCAGACTAAAAGAGCTAGTTATTTAACATATTGATATAAGCATACACAAGCGGGTAGGGGTATAGCCGTTGGCGTTCGATAACTTGTGTAGATAGGCCGCCGCTTAACAATGTGGTCTAGGTTCGTATTCAGTCGTAGTATGAACCATTATTCTTTGGGCTTGTATCAAGACGGGTTAATACGTCCGGTTTCCGGATAGGCCGTGTAAAAACACGGGGTACATTGGTGTATATACGCATATATAGGGCGTATGTTAGTGCGTTGTGAGAGTAACACGCATTGAGTGTATTACGGTGTTATTTCCGTGCTAATGTATCAATACGATGCATGTTAGGGTTGCTTAAATACCTAATATGCGTACGGATAGCAAATAACAACCCTTACAAGGGTATTTAGTGCGGTTAAATTGACGGACTCAATACGCCTTGTCGGTACGTATCACGGGTGACGTATGTACGTATTTGGTCTCGTTCGTTCGGGGCAAAGGGACAAAAACCAAAGGGAATCGGGCGGGTGTGGTGTGCTCGGCTAGCTGTATTGATAACGGCGGCCTTGTGCCTTTATAGCCGTGTCCGTTCTTATTGGTGTAATTAAATGAATATATTATGTACAAAAAGAAATTCGATAATTTGAATAGGAAACTATCTATTCAAAAAGAAAAGGCTTTAGAGGCTGCAAGAAAGTCTCAAATGGAGTTTTATATTGAGCTTACCAAAGATCTATACAAGTCTAATAAATTAGATTGTAGTAGAGATTCTGATAAATGTAGGCGGAAACGTGTTAGCTACATGGCAAACAAATTGCGACAATAGATCGTTTGTTTTTATTTGATTTTAAAGTTTGTGCCCTTCTGTACTGTAGTGATATAGGACGGAAGGGCTTTTTTGTGCCTAATTTTACAGAATGATAGCATAACCATATGTTTTACTTACACATAAAAGTGTCAAGGCGGTAAATTTTAAGCCTTAATTATAAATGTGTAAGTAAAATACTTTATTATGTATTATTTTGTATATATCTATATCCGTATGGACGGGTGAATTATGTCCTTATGTATGGATTTGCGCTTGAATCGATCCTAAAAGGTATATAATAGGCGGTACTTATTGTATATTTTTTATCTATATCTAGGCTTGTCTTCTCTTAGAGGTAGCTCTAGGGATTGATATATATTATGTTGTTGATACTCAATTGGTTGTATTATTTGAGTGTTGTTTTAAAATCGTGTTTACTTATTGTATATTTTTTATGGGTATATTTATATATTTCGTACTCATCTTGTTTTGTGGGTACATGGCGTTTGAGTTAGGGCGGTACGTTATAGCTACGGGCGACGCCCTGCCTTTAATCATAGTTATTTTATTGGCTTTATTATCAATACATTGTATTAGGCAAGTATATAAGGCAATCAAGAACAAAGACTTCGATATCCTAGACTGAACGGGCGTTCCACGTGGAACAATCGGGAGGAAGGTCTCGGGTTTTATGCTGGGAGTTGGTGGGGTTGATTTGTTTTGCGGGAGGGGACACCTCCAGACAAGGTAAATCAAGGTAAATCAAGATAAATCAAGGGGAATCGAGGGAAAATTAAGTAGCCCAAGTGAAATAAGGGGAATAAGTGGGATAAGGATAACCTCCAAACAATGGTACCCTCCAATACAGATAGGGATCTTATGGGTATGGAGGTATGTCTATGTATGGGTGTATGTGTTTCTTTGGGTGATGGAGGGAGTGTGGGAAACCAAGGGAAACGGGCGGCGGCGATGGCGTGGGGTCGGCCCCGCTGGTCGTCCGTCCCTGTTTCCCTTTGGCGGTAGTGTAATATTAAAAATCTGATAGTGATATGACGAAAGAAGAGGCGAAAGAAAAGTTCGGCGATAATATAATAAACAAACTATTGTCGCTTGGTGCTGAACCGACAAACGTATGCAGGGGTGACGATATTGTGGAATGGTGCAGTGATGGGTGTGTAAAAGTGGGCGATATTGAGGTATGGGCTTACTATTACTTTTATGAAGGAGAGAATCCTGATTTATGTAATTGGGAGGATCGTATGGAGATAGAGGTAGAGGAATGTTGGATTTAAAATTGACTGATATGAGATTCATGTATTTAACGGAGCTTAGAGGAAAGGATATATACGTAGGCGACAAGAAGTGCAAGAGAGTAAAAATATATGTAGGCAGACCGTTGAGGGATACGCCTAAAACCTATAAACGAATAGGCGGATTTGTAGCAAAAGAACTATCCAACGCTTATAACAGCGGTTGTGTTTCCATCTATGAAGCAAAGGATAAAACGCTCAGATATTCGGTTTATCGAGACGGTTGTTTCTATCCTTATTACGGGAAATTAGAGGTGGCAGAATAACACCAAGGGGAACGGGCGGCGGTGTCACGGCGTGGTAGGCTGCGGGTGTCGGCTGCCGTTCTTTCCTTTGGCGTGGTAATATAAAATACTAAGGTGATTATATACCATTTTACACCAAAAAAAATGAGAAATGATATGCATTTGTACGAAACATCATACTGGGTATCACCAATACCCTCTACCGGTTGCTCAAGAGTGAGATCGCCGGATTCTTTTACTAAACAAAACGTTTTTGATTTTACTTACCCAACGAATATTTTTTTAGGGTAAAACCTTATATCAAAGACCTCTTTTGCTCAACCGTCTTGTCCGAGACAGGGGACTATATGATTCGATTGAGTGAGACAAAATTAGAAAAGAAGAATGTGAAATTAAATAACATACGTATGTTTTACAACATATATGGTGTAAAATAGTATATAATAACCAATACTAATAACATGGACGAGATTATAAAATTACAAGATGAGATACTGTCTTATCTTCGTAATAATATTACAAAGGACGAGGCGTATTATATCCTTACGACTGATAAGGATATGATAGAGGTTCTTATATCAGATAAGAAGGACGGAAGCAAACGTATCAAGATCCTTGATATGGAATATACTATCGAGAAGGATGATATGTTATTGCTATTCGATACTGATGGGGTAATAGACGAATGTCTTTTGGTTGCCAGCTATATAGGGGTAAATATGTATTTTCGCAGGCAAGATGTCAACGCTATTTTGTATAACATCAATAGAGAGAAAGTTATGAAATATCCTTACATAGCTATTCAGTTAGATAATATACAGACTATAGAAAAGCGTAGGGTTGTTTTTGAGATCACCGGGCATAGGATGGATGATAACAAAGAGAGAATAGATTTTATGTTTATTTATTTTATGGCAAGATTATGCGTATAAGAAGAACTGTAAAGGAAAGGGATATTATGAAGGTATGGGTATTCGGGTGCGATCGGAAACTTATAAAATCGGCGGCGGATTCCGGGTTCAGAAACATGTCGGAGGTATTATCTTACGCTAATTGTATGGCAGGAGATAAGCCTGTAGATCATATTAGGGTCTCGAATGAGAATCGTGGCTGGTGTGGATCGTATACTATATATGGTAGGGAGATAGATTAGTTTGATCGTGAACAACAAAGGAGGTGCGTATGAATAATGTTATAACAAACGCCAATGGCGTGAAGGTAAAAGTAAGGGTGTATGATATTGGCGATGGGGAGATAGATAGATACACGATAATATGTGTAAGTGATAAGGGTAAAGATAGTAGTGGGTTGGTATATTATCCTGTGTTTGCATGCAGCGAAAATCCATTTCATCCACAAGGAATAGGAATATATGTTGGTGATTATTATCCATATAGGAGACATTCATACGATTTAGGTAAAAGAGTTAAGGATCTAGCATCCTTACCAGAAGAGGTGATTAAGTACATAAAAATAATAACGACATGAACGAAATAGTTTACAACAATTACGATTTAGTGGCTTTTGAACAAGATGGAGAAGTGGTAGTGGCCGTAACATTTTACAGATATTACAAGAAGAAAGCTAAGGGCGAGGTTAATTATAGATGGAGAACCAGATGTCCGGAATTGGTGGATAAGATTGTAAGACACCGTACCAAGGTGTTTACCGGCCAGCTTATTCAGTTAGCGAAGGCGTATGGGGAGAAAAGGGTCATTAAATATCAAAAACAGGAGGAAGAGGTATGTCAAAATACGACAGGGACGCTATAGAAATATATATACTAGATCATATAGATACTGATAATTACAAAAAGCAGTTTAGATATGATAGGGAGTATCTGGCTTTTATGCTTAACGTGTTTAAGGATGAGTATAAAGAGCATATCAAAAGGGATGGGATTAAGAAAGCTTTCGAGGACTACATAATGAGCGTTCCGTCTATATTCAGGATTCATACAGCGGATTGCGATATCAGGTATTTATTACGTTCATGGGGAGTGGAGTTCGATGATGATGATGATGAGATATACATCTTGTACAAAAAGATCATAAGGGAGGTCTTCTTTAAGATGTGTAATGATATGAACATTAGATTTTAGTTTGTTAATATTGTGACCATGACCTTGGCGGGGTGGAAGGATATATCATAATCGTACGTGTGCGGATATGATCCGGGGTCAGTTCCCGGCACCTTGGCATAACTTAAATGTAAGTAGTATGGAAGATAATATTTTAAAAAGAGCGGCAGCGGAATTAAAAGAAGCCGGTTGCAGGGTTTTCGCATGGAAGGATGATACTTATAATAGAGGTTGGAGTAAGGGTGATTATATAATGTTGTATTACGCCTTCCCTGATTCACCCAACATCGGGTATCTGAGTCATGGGGAATATGGGATGAGCGTAGCGTATAGTAGGGCTTATATACCGAGCTGTGGAAGTGGATCGGGGTGTTGTGTCAAGGAGGAAGCTACGTTCGACCTTGCGACGGCGTTAGATGCGTTGAACGGGCCGTTACCTAGGTGGTGTAAGGCCTATGGGGTTTATCCAAAGCAGTACGATAATATTGATAAATGGTATAATAGAGATAATCATAACAAAAAATTATTTAAGGAGATTTGATATGGAGGTAAAAGATTGGGAAAATCTGGTTTTAAACACAGAGGTGGGATCACATTGTTTTGTTACGCTGATTGATGATAAGGACATCAGTAGAGGTTACGCACAGATCAGACGCGCGGAGCATTTCGGGTATAACATCTGTTTTACAAGGTTATACGGGAATAAGTTCTATTTCGAAAAGATAGAGGAAGGACGTACGCAACAATATATCAATAGGAGGAAATAAAATGGTAATAGAGTTTGATTTCGAGATATACAAAAACGGAGATTACGATAAGGTATATCTACGTAACGGAAAAGAGGCAAGAGTATTATGTGATAATGGAAAGGGTAATAGTCCTATGGTCGTGATGATTGAGGATGATAAAGCGGATGATTATATTATTCTTCGTTATAACGAAACTGGCAGGAGGAATATCAATGGTCAATCGGGTCTCGATCTTATGTTATCGGTAAAAGAACGGGAACCAGAATTATGGGTTGTTGTCATATCTTATATGGATAATAAGGATAAGAGACAAAAGATGGTCTTACCTAATTTTTTCTCAAGGAATATAAGAGGAAATGTATATCTTCAAGGAAGCTCTAAATCAAGTGTATCATATTATGTTGATAAGCTAGAAGAAGATGGGTGCTTCGATGAGCTATGCGAGAAGATAAGGGTAAAGAGAGATCGCATTTATAACATGGAAATAATATCACTATCAGATGACGAGACGGCAGTTTAACCAGTTGATAAATGATCTGGACGGTAAAAACCCGTTTATCGTGTTGCATAGGGATGCCGTTGCGCCTAAATACGTAGGCGTGGAGGTCTCGAAAGAAGGCGTGGTATACAACTACTCGTTTATAAGCATAAACGACGAATATAAGCCTAAAAAGGCTCTTATTTCGAAGATATTGGGTATAGCTGATAATCTTAATGGCGATAGCGGCTTGAAAAAGGAATGATTGAGTGTATTTATGACCATAATAATAAAAGTTGTGTACTGATACGAATGATATTGGACGGAGGATAAATATGGCAGTATGGTAATAGACAGGTTTATGTCTTAATATCATAATATTCTGCTATTATATCCTCTTTTTGGGTAAGGAGTATAATAAATAATATAAATATCTTGGATATGGGGGAAATTAACATAGGTGATAAGATCGTGAATAATAATTTTGATATGGATAAGATATGACAAGATACTTGCTTATGATGGCTATGGTGATACTGACACCGCCAAAAGGGAGCGGTGGCATGCCCCTCGCCCCGAAGCCGGCCGTGATCGAGGCACGGGTATGGGATAAGCTGGCGGCCGCCCTGTCTTTCGTGGAGTCAAGGGATGACGATCGAGCGTATAACGCCTCATCCGGGGCTTTAGGAAGATGGCAAATGAAAAGGGTATACGTTGATGAGGTTAATAGGATATTACGCCTTAAACGGGAGAAAAAGCGGTACAGGTATCGTGACAGAACGAATCCTGTCAAGGCTAGGGAAATGTTCGAGATATATCAATCTCACCACAATCCTAAAAAGGATATAGATCGGGCTATAAGATTGCATAGGGGGCTACATTCCCCTAAATATGTCAAGGAGGTTAAGAACAAATTGAGAGAATAAAAATATAGGAGGATTAACATGGACGAGGATAAAGTGATACGACCAATGGATTTTGTTAGGCTTACGAGTATTGACAAATCAAAGGTGATTAAGGATACTGAGAACCATATAGGGCTGGTCAAGGAGGTCAGTCGGGACGGGAGAATGAGTATAATATGGATAGGTGAAACTTACAGTCAGTTGGCGTGGTTCAAATCGAGCGAGTTGGGGGTGGTGGATAACCTTGTGAGCATCCTGACATGCGGGCTGGCTAACTTTCGAGGAGACGGAAAAGAGAGCGCGGATAAATTTTATTCGATTGGCTAGAAATAAGGACAATTAATTAGAGGAGAAAATCATATGGATCGTGAGACATTAGTAAATATCGTTTATAGCGGTAAAGTAAGATTTATACCAGTAAGAAGATGTTCATTATGTGATGAATATATAGGATATAAATTCGTTAAGATGTGCGATGGGAGTATAATTCCAGTATTTTCTAGTGGATGTGGGTGTTGTGGAGTTAATAATGGACAATTGTTTGAGAGGACATGGGATGAGTTGCTTGATATTATCAATAATCAAAACAAGTCTTCAGATGAGATGGCGGAAGTTTAATGTAAAGAGGAGATGTTATATATGAAATGGGTGATAATAAAAGGGGTTAGATATCCTAGTTCTGTGATATCAGCATTTGCGGCATATAATATGGATAATCCTTTCGTGAAGATCAGGATCAGAAACAAGTATCATATAGTGTCTTTTGATGATGTCAATAAGATGGCTAGTCAGATGGTGTATTTAATGAACAACTATCCTGATTTCGTTGAGATAGGGAGATGGTGGATATCCAAGAAGACGGTGATGTCTTGGGTTCCCAAGGGGAAGGCCGTGGACGGATCGGGCTGGGTCATATCCTTTACCCTGTCCTTTGGATTGGAGGGAGGGACGCAAATTAGATTTGATAAAGAAGATGAATACCTAAGTGAGATAGATAGGTTAAACGAGTTGTTTAATGTAATATTATAAGGGAGTATGTTGATAGATGTAAATAAATGGATTGATAAAAACGGGAGCTTCGATGAAGCCGGCGGCTTGGATTTAGTGAGGCACGGATATGAGTGGATTAGACGGATGCGTAAATTCGAGAATAAGGCAGATCGTCATACTTTTCAGAAAGTGTTTGGCAATAAAAGAGGCAATGAGTTATGGGACTGTTTTTTAGAGGTAGGAAGATCTATCTTCATATTAGAAGATAGCTATTTCCTGATTAACGACAGGAACGTCTTCTCTTTATGTTTAGCAGAGTGTAGTGATTATGATCTATATGAGCTTGTTCATAATATTGATACGGATAGTGATCAAGGCAAATGATGTTGTTTAATTAAAAAAAATAAATTGTTATGGAAATTAGAGAATGTTTATCGGTTTATCTAGAGAGTGGATATCTTTTTGACGATATGTCAGGAAGATTAAAGTGGTTTGAGATTGATAAGATCTTGATCAGTTTTACATATGGAGTAGTTAGATATGTAGGAACATGGGGAGGATGTAGGACTGAGAAGACATTAGATGGGAAATTATTTTATTCGTCCGAAGAATGTTTTAAAAAGGGCGAGAGCATTCCTAAGACAAGACTATCAATATATGATGTTTTTGAGTCATTATATGGGTTCATTCCAATAGGTGATGTGTGGAAATACAAAAACGGAAGAGCTGTCAAGGATAAGTTGGAATATTTTGATGTTGAAATAGATGATAAAGGAAAAATTTATTGTAAGGAAACATATTACAGAACACGTGAAGATGTGTATAAATTCAATGACTTAACTGTAGTTGACAGGAATGGAGACATAAGGTTAGTGGAATCATCAAAAAGTAGATTAATGCTTAGTAATGATCAATTGGATGTCGTGGAGAGAATGAAAGGCATCATTGATGACATGGTTAGGTTAAAGATGATTATGTATATTGATCAAGACTATAATCTTTGTTTTCTACCGGGAGATAAAATAGAAGATTTGGCAATGGATGAGACAGATGGATTTGTGGATACCACCGGTATAGTGACATCTATAAAATCTAAGGATGTAGTGGAGTTTTATGTAGAAAACCCATTCGTAAAGATAAAGGATGAGTAATATCTGAATCTGGATTGTGGTGGTTCGTGAGAATAGCCACAATCATATCTCTAAACGTGAACATAAGGAGGTACGTATGTCATTCGATTGACATTAGGGATCTAGTTATATTAAAAGAGGAGGGATTATGAAAAAGATTGTATTAAGACTGTATGAGTTTGATGAGCTGTCAAAAGACTCACAAGAAAAGATCATAGAGCGTGAGCACTGGAATGTAATGGATTGTTGCATGGAAGCTTATGGTGATGATTATATAAGCACCATGAAGTCTTTTGGGGATCTGACAAATACTGAGGCTTATGACTGGGAAGTTGGATATACGAGGTATGATTTTAGATTCAAATTCAAGTACAATGATCCTATATGCTGTCATCCAACTGATTATGATAAGGATATATATCCTAATAACTTATGTGGCAAATTATTGTTCAGGTATATTAACAACAATATTATGCCATATATTATCAAGGGCAAGTATTTCTCCACGTCAGGTAAATATATTGATGGGAAATACAAATACAAGCATAGGTATAGCAGGGTGATGTTTGACTATGGAGATAATTGTCCGCTAACAGGAATGTGTTATGATCGGTATCTCCTGAAACCTATAATTGATTATTACAATGCATGGTGTACTTATCCGGAGGATTTTTCTTTAGAGGATCTGATGAGGCAATGTTATGATAACTTCTTCAAGTCATGGCATGAGGAGTACGAGTATTGGGCTGATAATGAAGATGCGATACGTGAGGAGCTTCATCATAATCAGTATGAAGATCGACTTTATTATGAAGATGGAGATGTTTATGTTGGACCATTAAATGAAATAGCATGAAAACACAAGAGGAATATGCCCGTGAGATTGATGAGATCGTTCTCCGGGATGTAGAAAACCATCAGACTGATTGGTTCGATACTGATAAGAAAATATTTATGCTTCCAGAAAATAAGAACAAGGTGTTTATTTTCGGAACCAGAAAGACTGGGTGTGATTTAATTGTACTGGGTGGTACTAATTGCGATGAAAATAATATGGATCGTGTTTTTGGATGTCTTGGCAATGAAAACTTCTATGTATGTCAGCCGTTCGCTCTTTGGGAATCGTTTCAGGAGATTAAGAAGGTAAATCCTTTGTATGCTTTCAAGGTGGCCACTGCTTATTTTAGAGAGAATGGAATGATTCCGGTGTTTGAAAATGTAAATTGTAAACTAATAAAGCTATGATAGAAGTAATAAGATACAGGCTTCCAATTTATTGGGCTTGCCCGTTAATCAATGATGATTACACTGGATTAACGAATGAAGAATGTGAGGAAATCAAACGCTTCTTGGAAGCAGCAGAAGGTTATCCGGTAGATGTAGACTTGGAAACACAAGGATTCTACCAGTATAATGACGCAGGAACACTCCCCGGAGAATGTGCGGATTTTATTTTTCACAAGTACAATGATTAAACTAAGGTAATTATATACCATCTGTAATTACATAACAAAAAAACATTGATATGAATAACTATATGGTAGCTCATTTATGGGCGAACGAAAAGAAAGAATCAGCTAGAGGTAGCAATTTCTTCTTTGAAGGTGAAAGTATTTATTCTTATGGCTATCACTTTGAGGTAGGAAGAATCGTAAGAAATAAGCGTGGGGAAAAGGCGTATTTGCTTAACAATGAATATTATTCTACTTCCACCAGTGCGCATCAGAGATATATTTACGGTGCAATACCTACTGGTTCAAAGGTATTTAGCGTTGGATATAATATGTCAAATACTGGTAATATGGCATTTGTCACCAGTGGGTTGGAATCCATTAAAGACGCTATTGAAAAATACAAGAAAGCCAGAACTGAATTACCTTATCAGAATGTTTGGGGAGCTTTTAGAAATCTGATGGGTTATATTGAGTTCTTCGATATGGGAACTCCCAAACGTCTTCTTAAGAAGAGCGCAAACGAATGGCTTGGAACTAACCATGAATTATCACGGGAATCAGATAAGATTAAACGTGAACATGTCCGTGAATTGAAACGTATTTTCCAGATATTGTTGAATCATCAAGCACTGGAAGTCCTTGGAACCGTTAATGTGGTTGTGGATGAAGTTTGTGGTGAAGGAACATGGGCTAAATATACGATCAGATACCAAAGATGGACGGAAGGTTGTGAAAAGAGAGAGGCTATAGCCCTTGAAAAGGCAAGGAAAGAGGAAGAGGTTCGTAACAAAACATTGGAAGAACGGATACAAATGTGGAAGTCTGGCGAGATTTCCCAGTTGAGTTATTATTGTTGGTTTGAGAATGATCAGCCGAACGTATGGTTGCGTATTAAGAATGGCAGAATTGAAACCAGCAAGGGTATTAAGATAACACAAACTGAAGCTGAAAGACTTTGGGGATTGATTAAAGTGTTCCATGATGGTGGTCAGTTCAAACGTGATTTGGCATTGGATGTAACCGGTCACAGATGGGCGTTCAATCGTTATGAAAACGATATACTGACTGTCGGATGTCACCGGATAGCGTATAGCGAGATGAAAGGTGTTGCGAGACAATTAGGATGGAATTAAACAGCTATCAATTGACATTTGAGAGCTATGGCAATCACTATCAGATTTACGGGAGAGACATCCAAGATGTCATGGGTGGCGTTACCGGTGGAGCCGGCGTGTATGGGTAGGCGGTCGGTGAAGACAAGGCGTCCACTCATGTCCGTTGGATTGGCTAAACAAACAAACAAAGTTACAATGTAATGATATAACTAAAGTGAAAATAACAACATAAATACATGTAAAATGAAAGAGAGAATGATAATAAAACCATTTAACTTAGAGTTGGCAAAGAAAATCAGCAATGGTGAACGCAAGGGCGAGATTATAACGTTCGGGCATAATTATAAGGTAGAGTTAGTGTATAGTAATAAAGATAGGGGGATATATAATACACTAGGAGTGATTTATTCTGATAGCGGTATAATATCTGACTGGTTCTCTGATAATGGGCTAGGAGCAAGAGGATGTATGCTTTGTATTAATATTCCGGAATATACCACATTCAAGGACGGAGATGTATTGAGCAATGAAGAAGGTGATCACTTATTCATATTAAATACAAACGGGAGCTATCTTACATCTTATTATGTTTCTTGGCGAGAAGGGGGTTGTTTATATTTCAACAATGGAGCTGCCAATGAAAATAATATTGAGAGATACAGATTTGCTACTGAGGATGAAAGGCAAAGGTTTGTTGATGCTCTTAAAACAAGCGAAGAACCTAAAGCCAAAATATGCTTGAAACAATTCTTTGGTATTGAAATAGAACCGAAATATAAATTCAAGCCATTTGATAAAGTTTTAGTAAGAGATACAGAAGACGATGATTGGCACGTAAGTTTGTTTGTTAGGAAAATTGCTGATGCTCAATATAAAGAAGAAAGATATGAATGCTTAAATGGGACGGGATGGATCTATTGTATTCCTTATGAAGGTAACGAACATCTTTTGTAAAAAATGCATTAAAATGGAAAGGGGTAAATTAGCCAAGTATCGCGAATATCCACATCCGCTTTATGATGATGGGATAGTAAAATTGTATATGCCAATACCGCCTATTTCTTTCGATTGAATAGTCGAAACAAGCAAGGATGTATTGGAGCGGATTAAAGAAAAGGGAAATTGATCATGACAGAAAAAGAATTAAAAGATACGGTAATAGTAACAGGGTGGAAGTCCGCCTATATCGCTAAAAAGAACAAGAGCAAAACCCTGATGAGTCAGGTTAGGCGAGAAATCACCGAGAATGAAATATTAGGACTGATTTGCTGGTATTCGGAACAGAAATTCGAGAACGATAATTGCGACGAATACACGATAGCCAATAGCGACGGGAAGGTTGAGCTTACAATTAAGAAGGGAGGTTGATATGGTTATTAAAAGTAAGTTTAACATAGGTGACGAAGTGTATTAATGGAGCACCAGCGAAGTGAAGATTCTTTATGGTGTTATCGAATAGGGAGGAATACAAAAATTGCGTCACAAATTCAGGAATCAAATACTTGAATATTGGGGAGAAGATACCGGGATTTTGATAGGAATAACCATGGTATATGAAAGACATTTGTGGAACGAGGAAGTTAAAGTAATATGATTATGGACGATAATAGGATAATGGAAGCGGCTAAGTTAATAGCCAACTCATCAGCGGCCTTGATCGAGGCTATGGGGATGATGAGCGAAAATATCGAGAGAGCTAATAGGGGCGAGTCTTTGGCGTATACCGAGGAGGCCTTTAATAAAGTGGTTATGAATAATGGAATAGATTATAATAGTGTTATGAGTAGAAGTTGGATATGAGAAATGGAGGAGGACTATGGGTAAAGAAGTTAAGATAGATGTAGGATATAAAGATGTGCTAGAAAAATCATTATCAGCCATCCAATATCTAAGAATACATGGATTCTCGACGTACATGGAATCGGAGGGGATTGTAAATAGGATAATGATGTTCAAGGATAAGAATGAGATGAGAGATCAAAAGATCAGATCAATTTAATAGAACTAATTATGACAGTAGAGTATAAGTGTATTGATGTTTACAAGAAGCCGGAGAATCCAATGGAATGGTTGCCGTGTCCACGATGCGGCCTCCGGCCTCTGGTCTGGGAGTTCGATAACGGGAGATTCACGGCGTGCGGGTGCGGGACAGACTGCTATCGTCATTGGAGCGTGCAGGCGGAAAGTATTATGTCAGTTATAAAAAGGTCTGACAATGGTCATTCGGCTGAGGCGTACGACATTAATGAGCTTAAAAATAACTGGAATCATTGGGTGAGTACAGGAGAGGTATTATTTATACCGGGGAATGGGAAATGGTAATATAATTAACAATTTAAGACATGGATCATTATTTGGCTACAATTCAAACAATATTAGATAGATGTGATGATAACAACACATCTCCTAGTATTGATGACATGGAGATAATAAAAATAAACCTATGCAGAATAATTCAGACTCGTTACGGAATAACTCAGTTATGGTTCATTCCGTTGATAGAGAGAATCCAGAATGCTTGTTGCAAGCATTACAACGATGTTGATCTATCATGGGAGAATTTTATTAAAAGAATGAGTGAATAGGGGAGATAAATATGGATACAAAAGATAGAATCAAACGGGAACAAAATCAACATATAGGGTTGATTTGTTGCAATATTCATGAATTGACTTATGCGATGCATGAGTTTAACAATGGGAAGTATGACGAAACTCGCACGAAGGAAGTCATTGACGAGATATCTACTATGACCAAGGAGATAGGATGGCCGGTAGTGGTGATGGATACGCTTGAGTATTATGCGGGCAGTGCTGATGATGAGGTTCTGGAAATGGATGTGCATGAGTATGTCGAGAAAAAATACGATGATTATCATATTGTTTATATCTGTAATACGTATAATGATATGGTAGAGAAATTAGATGGTTATATATATGGGATCATGGATAAGGATGGGAAGGTAATATGTGATTTGGCTGAACCGGATTACATAAATCTTGCGAGCGAAGGTATTATCAATGAGGATAATATGGTGGATGATGATATAATAGATCATGTGTTGGGATTTAAGGTTAAAATAGTAATATTAAACGAAGAATCATATGGGAGCTACAATAACCGTAATTGGATCGGAGTGGATATCATTAGATAATTCTCTACCGGAAGTACAGAAACCATGTTATTTTTTGGATAGAGAGAACATTTTTCGTGGGGTAATGGATGAGTCGGGTGACGTATATGAGATATTGGATAATGGCACCAATGATGTTGTATATCATAGCAATATAGAGGATGGATATATAGCTTTTTGGAAACAAGAATTAAAAATGATTGAGAATATGGAGGATAAGAATATTTCAGATAAGACAAGAATGAAGGGCATGAACCAAGGGATATGGCTGGCGGTTCAGGAGCTAGCCCACGACGGGCGATGGACGCAGGCCGCAGAGGAACTTGTGTCTTCTTGTGGATTGACCGAGGATGAATGTAGGAAGCTGCAAGAAGAAAGCGGATCGTTTAATGATGAGATGCTTGAATTTATTGATATGGTATTTGGTCATACGGATATGATAGGTGAATGTGAAGATGATACAGAATAAATATGTATAAATATCAAATAGTAATTATATACAATAAAAATTATGAGCTTAATAGATAAACTAGAAGACTTGGTGGCTAAGGTAGACACCGAATACCAAGAGAAGATGGAGGCAGTGATCCGGGAGATAGTCCCGGGGATGCCGGAAGGGAATGTACGTCATGCCGCCGAGCTGATGTGCACGGACAGGATGGGGAATATGATGGACATAGATGTTTATATATTAAGGGAAGAAGATAGGCCTTATGAATGCCATTATCTAAAGGATCTATTGGAAGATAGGGTAGCTAGAATAGATAAGATGCATGAGGATAAAAGTTACACATACAATATAGATGATAATTATTGGTGCGCTACATGTGGTTCCCATTCTCATAAAAAGGATTCTGAGACAGGGTATTGCTGGCATTGCGATACGGTTAATTGGGTTAAAGAAGATGGAGCAGATGTTAGGGTATAATTACCAAAGAATAAATATGAATGATAGGAGAAAGGATAGTATTAACTATTAATAATGTTTATTTAATTTAATTCAAAAACAAAATGTCTACTTTTGTAGACACATAAAAATTACATATATGAAAAAGAGTGAGTTTGTAAAGGAATTGGAGAAGATCATCGATATGGTTAAGGCCGAGGATGATGGTTTCGAGTATGGTGGTAAAGTCATCTTCTATAAAGAAGATGATGATAACTATGAAATCTCGGTAAAGAACATCGAGATGAATCTTACGGTAGAGGCCAATACCATGGCTAGTATGAATGATAGGACTTTCGCCTGCCTTATGAGTGAGGTCTATAAACAAAAGTTTACAAAGGCTATAACGATATCGGAGGATGAGGATGATGAAGACAATTGATAAGATGACCGATCAGGAGATATATGATCTTACTGATGAGCAGGTAGAGAAATTGATCGTAATAAGATGTGCGGAGGAAGGTGTCAGGTTTATGGATGAGCCTCCAGTCATGAGGACGTATGGCTGTAAATCTATTTCTCCATCTCATTTCTTCTACTATTTGGAGGGCTTGAATATAGCCGTTCTTGATCAGAATGATGCTATTAAAATAGCTAAGTTATTAAGTGAATTTGATCTATACAGGACTAGATATGATTTCACCGTATCCAATGAAAAGCTATACAGCAAATTGGATATAATTAATATCAAACATACTCCGATGTTTGATACGAAAGACGAGGAGACCTATAAGTCTATCAAGGATAAGAACGATAAGATTGAGGCGGAATATAAAGACCAGCTGGAGAGATATGAGAGAAATATGAAGAAAATGAGTAAGATTCGGGCCGAGATATGGGATAAAGTAGCCGATATAAGACATAGGATTGATAATATGAACTATCTTAGGTCGCTTTTTGTAAGGGAATATCTACCACTGGTGGATAATGATACGGATAAGGCTATGATATTTTTCAAGAAGGCTTATGGCGTGGATGATGATACGGAAAGATATATTCGTGAAGGAATAAAAGATTATCCTTTGTTTAATAATAATATAGATTAAAATGCACAATTGGTTTAAATGTACGGTTTCTTATGAGACCGATGCCGAGAACGGCATGAAGAAGAAGATAAAGGAAGAGTATTTAGTGGATGCCCTTTCTTATACCGAGTGTGAGGCTAGGATCATAGAGGAGATGAGGCCATTTATCTCCGGTGAGTTTAGCGTTGATATCAAACGATTCAGGATAGCGGAATTGTTTGCCATGGATGGAGACCGGTTCTATAAGGTCACGGCTGATTATATTACGATAGACGAGAAATCGGGCAATGAGAAACGCAAGGCGTTTAACTACATCGTTCGGGCCAATGACCTTGATCATGCCAAAAAGAATTTCGAGGAAGGCATGAAAGGAACCATATCAGACTTCGTTGTCACTTGTATCAAGGAAGAGAAGAAACTGATGGACTTCTATGAGTTTGATGGTAAGATCAGGAATCCGGAGAAACATGAGAATAGTAAGCAATAAAGCTAGCTATGAGACCACATCATCCGTCGCCGAGAAGTTGATGGAGATAAGCAAGATGGAGGGTACGATTTATCGTATCCTCACATTATCTAATAAAACTTATCTGGCTTCCAAGTTAGGGTATAGTAGGTCCGGATTCTATAAAAAAATACAGAACCGGAATTTTAATATCCGAGAGCTGGCTCAGATATTCGATACGATCATCAACTTCAAAGATCAAGATTGGACTGAGGGTAAGATTAATAGGCTTAAAAGATATAGGGCTATGAGCCTTATGGAGTTCAATAAGAATTATAAACGAAAGAAAGCATGAGAGGTAGGATGTTGCCGTGTGAGAGATGCGGGAGGATGGTAGCTGTCAGAAGCAAAGGGTTATGCCAAGTATGCAGGGCCAAGGAGCTACCGCCAAAGGGAAGGACGGCGATACGGGCGAAGGCCAAGCCCATGGGTAGGAGCCTAGCCGTGTTCTTTGGCGCCCATGTGACTAGATTGAGTATGACAAGGAGATCTGCTACCGGCGCATATATACCATGTCCTGGGGTAAGTAACATCTGTCACTTATACCCTAAACGGAAATATAAATCGGTCGCCGAGGATAATGATAACATTATCTACTTGACGGCTGATGAGCATACAAGATTCGATTATCTATTAGATACGATGGATTTTAGCCGGCTCTTGGATGAGTTTGGTAACGTATGGCTGTTGGCGGCCAGAAGGATGAGGGATCTCGCACCTAGAGTCGAGGAGGATGGTAAATTAAAAACCAGATTATTATCATGGATAGAAGAAAACAAAGATTACTTTTAGGCCTAGGATATAAGGCTATAAGTGACACGATATATAGTTATGGGACGATCATGGAGGTCATAAGCGATCAAGAACTGTTTGATGACATGAGAGTCCGTTTATCCGAGAGACACAATGTGGTTATCGAGGATAATGGAGAGATAGGAGGATCGGGTTTAGGCAAGATAAAGGACGTGTGTCCATCATACTACTGGAGATCATCACTTCCAATATTAAGAGCATATCATACAGATCCTAAATTTACCGCATTCTTTGGCATATTAGACGTTTTATCAACGGTTCCGAAGGAAGATATCTATGAGGAAGAAAAGCCTGTTGACGAGCCTAAAAAAGAACCTGATGAGGAGATAGAAATTGAGTATGATCTGGAGACTGAGCAACAGTATTATGCCGCTGAATGGATCAAGGATATCCCGACACCAGTCTTATACAGAATGACCGTGGCTGGCAAGCGTGTTTATTATGAAATGGGAGCTGATGGATACCCTATCATATATGATGGGGCTACCAATAATATTGCGAATGGGTATTGTGATACTTCCGGGGCATTAGAAAAATGGAAAAATGAGATGAGACTCAAGGGTAAGGACCCAGACGAGTATGCCAACTACCGGGCTGACTTAGGAACTATCATGCATTATCTGTTTGGGTTATATCTGACGGGAGTTAAGATAAAACTGATTCCAACATGGATAAGAAAAGCTGTTAAGGAAGCTAAGTTGAGAATAGACAAGTATAGGATGGAGCGGATATTAGTGGATAACATTGATGAGCTAATAGAGGATCTAATATCATTTGCCATATTCTGCAAGGAAAGACATGTAAAACCTGTATTGATCGAGAAGATGTTGAGGTCAAGCAGGTTAAAGGTAGCTTCTTCGGTGGACGCCGTGGTGGAGATGGACAGCGAGCCGGAGACAGTGGAGATAGAGGTCGAGACAGGAGAGTTCTATAAGACTGGAGCCAAGAAGGGTCAACCTAAGACAGAGAAAAAGAAGATAAAGAGATGCAGGAGGATATTCGCTATATTGGACTTCAAATCAAACAGGAAAGGCAATTTCTATGATGAGTATGCTTTTCAACTTGAGTTGTATAGAAGAATGATAATGGAGAACTACGGAAAGATATTGGAGATAGAGGAGATATATAACTTCGCTCCGGGTGATCCTACCGCCAAGACAAGCCAATATAAACTGAAGAGACAAACTGATAATCCTATACTTAACATGGCTACAGTCGTATATCTCCAAGGTAAGTATAAGTTCGAGAAAACCAATTATACGGTTACATCAAGAATAGGATCTTTGGATATAGAAAGTGATTTTGAATTGAATAACTTGATAAGAAAAGAATCACTGAGAGATTATATTTATCGAATCATGAGTGAGAGGATAGGATAATGGAGTTTAGGGAATTTGACAAGAGCGTTCACAGATATGAATTGGATCATAGTAAGCCAAGAAGAAAGCTGACGTGCCCGCAATGCGGCAGGGATAGATGCTTTACGCCGTACGTAGATGTAACCACCGGACAGATAGTAGGGGAGCAGTTTGGGGTATGTGATCACAAAAATAAATGTGGTTATTTTAAATATCCAACAGGCAATGAGCTTGGGAGCAATGATCTTTTTACCGATTCAAACAAAGTATTAAGGAGGTATAGGCCTCCCGTGGATCCGGATATAGCCAACTGCATTCCGGTAAGCAAGATGTTTGAGACGCTTAATCCTTTCGAGACATCTGATCTTCAGGATTATCTATCCAATATCTTCGGATCGTATCATACCAATAGGGCATTTAGCTTGTATAAGGTGGGGATGATGAGATTCGGGGACTGGGGTAAGTGCTGTGTGTTCTGGCAACTGGATAAGAATTGGGTGGTGCGGACCGGGAAGATAATGGACTACGGGCCTGACGGGAAGAGGGTAAAGGTTCCCATGGATCATGTATGTTGGGTGCATATACTGGACGGTCAGGATTACCTGCTTAGGCAATGCCTGTTCGGGGAGTTCCTTATCAACTTCTATCCCAATGACGCTCCGGTGTATATAGTAGAGTCAGAGAAGACGGCTGTTATCTGCAACATCGTGTACCCTAGTAGGTTGTTCATGGCCTGTGGCGGTATCCATATGTTGAAGAGGGAGATGGTAGAGACATTGGGTAGGAGGCGGATAGTCCTGTACCCGGATAAGGGCGACGCTTTCAACGAATGGAGAAAGAAGGTAGACAAGGATATGAGGGGGATGAATATAGAGATAAGTGATTTTCTAGAATCAAAACCCAATATAGATGAGGGGATGGATATAGCGGATTATTTTATAATTAAACAAATTTACAATAATGGCAAAGGTAGTTGATAATTACAAGGGATTCAAGGTGCTTGAAATAACAAGACAGGAGATGATGGATAAGCTTACCAGATATGGGTGCTTAGGTATTTGCGATATGTGTAACAGACCTACATCCGTAGGTTATTACGTGGCGGTGATCAATCAATGGATGTGCAAGGACTGTTACAATGATTTCATCAAGTCAATTGACAGGTATGAGGAGGACATGAAAATAGAAAACAAGAATTTTAATAGATTCTGCAATCTATTTAATGTTAAGATGGAGGAGACGGTATGAAAGAATTGTCTTTAGCCCAGAAAGCTATGTTAAACGGGTCCATATGCCCATACTGCAAGAACCCGTCCACTATGATAAATACGGTAGAGGGGAAGCAAGTAGGGTGCGAGAAGTGTGGGGCTTGGATGAGGTCTGATTCGATGGGTAAACCAGTAGGGAGATTGGCGAAACCAGAGCTTCTTAGGGCCATGGATATAACAGCTATTGAGATCGATAGGTTCTTGAAAGAGTCGAGTTATGAAAGGAAAAACTTTTACAAAGAGTTATCCAGTGAGCTAGGAATACCAGAAGAGCATGTGTCTCCGTATAAGATGTCCTTATTATCATTGCTTAATGTTATGAGACATATCAAGGTATATGGGAAGAACCATATACAGATACATGAGGGTACCACGATAGGTAAGGCTTGCTCTAGGCACGGAGCGGTGGCGATCGGGAGTAACGCCTGCCACGGATGCCCGGAGTTTCTGTTTCATGTGGTAGACAATACAACCAATACGGCAGTCTGTGATACAGACATGAGTTATGGAGATTATGTAGGTGAAAACAAATAAATTTGGGCAATAATATCAATAGAATAAAAAATGAAAGTAATTTTTATTCATAAGCCAACAGAATTTTATGTTGGAGGATCGGTGTACAACAAATCTTATTGCAAGGATAAGATGATAGAAAAAGGCATCAGCGAGAACCGGGCAGAGATGCTTAGTGATATAATAGGTCCATACGTATGTGTGTGGGAGATAAAGGACGGAGATGATCCTTACGAGAGCATGAGAAGCAGACTCGGAGATAAAGCCTCATATTTAGATGGAGAGGATATTATCGTAGAGGATTATAATTATGACGAGGAGGACGAGGATGGGGAGATCGACTGAATACTATAGGACACATCCGGAGGCCAGAAGAAAGAAAGCCGAGACGGATAAGAAGATCAACGCCCGCCCTGAGCAGAAAGCCAAGAGACGGGAGTTGGGTCGCAAGAACTACAAGACCGATAAGTTGAAAGGTAAAGCCTATCGGAAGGGAAAGGATTTATGCCATACGGCTAAAGGACTTAGATATAAATCAAGATCAGCTAACAGAGGGTCTAAATCCGATACGGCTGGCGATAGAAACGCAAGAGGATGAGTGAGGATAGGATATGGAGGTCATCCAAGGAGATTATCATGGATGCCTATGAGAGGATAAGAAAGTATCAGTCGGGAGAGCTTCTCCCGGCTCGTACTGGATACGCTTATCTTGACAAGGCGTTGCTGGGCGGGTTCTACCCACAACATGCGGTGGCTATCGGCGCTAGGCCCGGAGTGGGCAAGTCTTATTTGGCTCAGAAGATTATGAGTAATGTAATGAATGTTAATATCAATCCCCAAGCTGATGATTATGTATGGCTCAGATGTGAATTTGAAATGAATCCAGAGGATTTGATGTTACGTTCACTATCAAAAAAAATGGGAAAGGATATACAAGATATTCTCCTTAACGAGATGTCTGATGAAGAGATAAAGGAAATGCAGAAATGTCTTAAGGAGGAAAACTCCAGCAGAATAACATACATTCCTAAACCATCGACAGTAGACGAGCTTCAGAACTTCTTATGGAATAGTTATATGCCAGCGAACAAGGATAAGAAAATGGTATTTGTATCCATAGATCATACAGCTCTTATACAAGGCACGGGTGACGCTAAGAGGAATATAGATAGTCTGATAACCATGTGTAATATAGCTAAAAGAACTTTTCCCAATATATTCTTTCTTATAATATCACAACTTAACCGTGATATTGAGGGAAGACGGGATCCTAAGGATCATATGCCAAAACAATCTGATTTCTATCAATCAGATACATTGGGGCAATTGTGTACGGCTATGGTAGCGTTGAATATCCCAAAAAGATACGGATATTCATCATACATGCAATTCCCGCAAGGCTGGTATCCTAATCTGGAACGTTTTAAGAGTGAATCAAGGCGCTCTTTCCGTGTAGATGGACTTATATTCCATCATATAGTAAAAGTCCGTCAGAGATCGTTAGAAGAGATTGAGGCTATACATGTGGATATCATGAAAGGATATGAGCGATATTATCCTGATGGAGGTGTGGTACGCCAAGAAAGACCAGGAGGCTCGGATGCCCCTGTAGGTAGCGGCAAGCCGGACACGACCGTGGTGACACTGCCGCCCCCGCCTCCCAGTATTCCATTGGAGCAGCAATACATACCGCCTAGCGATGATTTTAATGTAGTACATGACGAAACACCTTATTGACATGAGATTGAGACATAATTACTTGCTTGTAGTGATAAAGGTGCTGGAAATGTTCTTGAAGACCGTATTGTCGGTTGAGGATAAGATGGGGATAAAGGAAATTATATCCTCGTTAAAGGAAATGGCTAAATACAGCATCAGATATATCATAAACCGGGAACGGGAAAAGGAGATCATGAGTATCTGTGATGAGGTATCCAATAAAGTACAGGAGTATAAAAGGATAAATGATAACTCAATGATATTGGAATTGGAGAACCTAAAAAGGGAAGTTGTGGCGGTGGAGGATCTTCTTAGCTCATACAAGGGGGTTCTTGACGCCGAACTGGTGATAGCCGAGGATGATATCAGGATCATACGGGACAAGATCGCCATAAGCCTGAGAGAGGATGGGTCGTGCAAGAGCATGACTGACGCAGATAAAAGAGCTAGGGTGGATGTAAGGTACGAGCGGGCGTTGGAGGATTATCGAGTCCTTCTAAGATGCGCCAATACGGTTAGAGCCAAGATGTCGGTTATAGGGCATCTTAATCAATCAATAAATCAATCTATATCAGTCGGTAGGGTTGGTATGGCTAATGAATCTTATACGGTAAAACAGTATGAAAAAGGGAAAGAGATTATCGAAAGCAGACGCCCTTAGGGTGTTGAGAAGGGCTTACGATCTAATAAAGAATGATAATTATACGTTTATGTGTAAAGTAATAGAAAAGGCAGCGGTTGAATTATCACTTGCCGAAAGATCATGTGTAGCGTGTTATCTTATACCAGAACTGAAGATGTTCAAACCTGTAAACAGAAAAAATGGAGATTTTTGGTTTCATCCATCAAAGAAAAACATAAGGTTACATATAATAGATACGCTAATAGATATATATAACGGAAATGATCATCCCGATATAGTCGAGAGGGTAGCCAGAAAGATTAGGTCAATATTTTAACTTATTTACATATGTATATAAATTTTGAACAGATGATGACATCAGGATTAACGATGTCTGATGTCGGGTATCTTTTGATGATCCGGCAAAAAGAAGAGATGGCTAACACCATTCCAAAGGAGAAAATAGATAGCTATAAAGCATCTGGTTATATTGAGCTTCAGAAGAATGGGAAGTGGAAGATAACGCCAAGGGGAGGATCGCTGCTGATGCTGATAGAGACGCCCGGCCTGACACCGGAGGTCGAGGGGATCCGGGACCGTATCGTTGGGGTATATAACGATATGGGTAAGGATACAGGAGCTGTCAAGGAGGTAGAGAAACGGCTCGTATGGTTCGTGGCTAACACCAACTTCAAGGAAGAACCTATAGTAAGGGCCGTAATATCCCATATAGACCTTAAACGTGAATATACGATGAGGTTGGATAACTTGATATGGAAGCCGTCAAATGTCTATAGCGTACATATGAGCTTATCGGAATCAACGTTATTCGATACGATCATAAAGATGTATGGCATGACATCCGATCTGTATCTTAGGGAGAATAAGAACAAGGAGCTGGCATGGTTGTTCGCCGTAAGCCGACTCCCGGATCCTCCTAAGAAGATGGATAAGGAATATACTATTACTGGAGATGTTAAGATGGACATCGAAAGAATATCAGATATAAAAAAAGAATTAGGTAGAAGATTAAAAATATCGATTTAAGAGTTATGAAAAGAAATCAAGTATTAGGAGTAGTGATAGACGCAATATTTGCGAAAACATCTGAGTTTGATGATATTGAAGACATAAAGGAAGATAGTAACCTATCGTCCGATATGGCTATGGATTCATTGGATCTTGTTGAATTGATAATGGATATAGAAAAGATGACAGGTGAATACATACCAGATGAGGTGTTTCGCAATACCCCTTGCGATGAAATAACGGTAGGAAGTTTAACTGATATGTTGTATGTTTATTTTAAGGACAAATAATGGATTTCGGATATGATGATTGGGAAGAGGGGCTAGAGACCCCTCTTGTCGATGATTGCGATGACGATCACAATGAGGAGGACGAGTATGATTTCGGCTAAAGAACTAAGGATAGGGGATCTTGTAAAAGACAAGGCTGGCAATATATGGAGGGTAGGGTGCGTTACTGGTATGCGTAATGAAAGTAAGTCATTGGTCCTTGAACGTGAGGTTGATGATGGGATAATGAAATGGTATTCAGGGGAAGATGATGTCATGCCTATTGAGATAGATGATAATATACTTGATACTATCTATTTCAAGCGTGATAAGGGGCGGGATGTATATCGAGGCTACGGAATATCTATAGAGATTTTTGATGATGGGTATTATCTTAGCCTTAGGGATCTGGAAGACGATCTAAGCGATCCTATTCAGATTAAGAATCTTCACCATCTACAAAACCTGTTAATGGACTTATACGGACATGACATAAAAATAGATAAGCTTTATGGTGATACCGGAGAATAATTTGTTATGTAAGGTTATAAACGGAGAGAAGGTTCTCGCCGTCTCTTACTCGCAGATAGACACGTTCGTCCAATGCCCATACAAGTGGTATAAAACTTACGTGGAAGGGAATAGATCCACGGAGAAGCATGAGGCCACGTCATATGGTACGGTTATCCATCAGACGATGGAGTATTTCTTCAAGAACGGATGCAGACCTTCTTATGAGGATATGAGCAAGGCATTCAACTACTACGCCGATATAGAGCAGATTCCTTTCGATAGCGTAAAATCCCAAATCGAGTCCATGCAACATGCGGCTAGGCTAATAAGATGGATTGTGGGGTTGTTTGAGAAGGATGCTGCTGGCAATTATAAGAAGGCATGGTCCGATCTTACGCCAATGGAGAAGGTGGTCCGGGGGTCGAGACCGGCCGGCGTGGAGGAGGACTTCGTCCTGCCTTATAAGCTACCCAAGCCCCTTACATTGGATGGCGTGACATACGATAAGGTACATATCATAGGATCGGTGGACTGGCGTGGAGAGTATAAGACAAAAGACAGGATAGCTATGTATACGATAGACTGGAAGTCTGGGAGAAAGTTATTCGATGAGGATAAGCTGCTTCACAATCTCCAGCACCCGATATACGCCTTTTACATACTCAGAAAATATAAGGTACTTCCAGATATGTGTAGCTATTTCTTTACCCGTATGTTGGATAATCAAAACGTGAAGGTAGATAAGGAAAAGGTAGAGAGGTCAGTCAAGGAGCTTAATGATATCCTTCTTGATATGTATGATTTCGAGACAAAGAAGATTGATAGCTACCAAGCTCACGTTTGGGACGACGTCAAACAGGGGTATAAGTATGAGACACGCTACCTCATGGGGCGCCAGCTGGCCTGCCTTGAACCCCGCCCCAAGCCCTTGTGTTTTTGGTGTGATTTCTCAATCCATAAACAAGGGACATGCAGGTACTCATCGGATTGGGACGAGTCAAAAAGAAAGAATAAAAAAGATTAACTTTATTAAAAAGCCTAGGTAAACATCTAGGCTTTAATTATATTTGTATCACCAAAAAGAACTGATTATGGACAAAAGTGAAAAAGAAAAACAGATATTAGATCTTCTGATGTCTAGAAAAGATATCAGGAAATTGGTAGAGAAATCAAATGAATGTTATTCTAGGATGGATTTTGTTGGCGCCATGAGATACCGGCAGGAGATAAAGGATATAGTAGACCGGGAATCGAAGATTATGTTGACAAAAAGTGAGTCTTTGGTAGATTTGATGAATAATGCTGATAATGAATATAAATTCAATATGTTGGTATGGCTACATTCCATGATGTGCATGGCGGATGTATTTAACGGGATATTGGAGGATTTTAAGGATGGGGTAAGGAAAGCCAATGGCAACTCTAAGTTCGTTAAGTTCGATAATCTGGATCGGTTGATGATGGAGTGCAAGAAGGAAATTGATTATCTGATGAAAGGCACAAGTAAATCATTTCAAATATCTTTCGCCGTAAGAAGCGATGAGATGAGGGAGATGATAGAGAATATGGTTGGGGATAATATCCGGGAAGGGTATGACATGTTCAAGGAAGAGGCTAAGATGACCAAAGAGACAGACAGGAGTAAGATAGAGGAATTTAATAAAAAACTTGACCATGATCAAATGTAATATAAAGCTAGGCGATATAGTCCATACCCAGATAGGGACAGGAGAGGTGATAGCCATAAGCAAGACCAAAGAGACTTTGATGGTGAAAATGGACGATGGTCGGGAGTGCGCGATAAGATTAAAGTACGTGAAAGACGTTTTTTGATAACTACAGATCCAAATGATATACAGACTAAGACCATATCAAGAGGATTGCGTTAAAAGCATCTCTGATTACATAAACTCTGATAGACGTGATCCGGTATTGATCGTGGCCCCCGTAGCGGCAGGTAAATCTATCCTCATAGCCGAGGCGGCTAGATTGATGGGGGATAAGACGCTGGTTCTCCAGCCGTCTCGCGAATTACTAACACAAAACCACGATAAGATCACATCTTACGGAATACCGGCTACCATCTACTCCGCTTCCTGTGGAAAGAAAGAACTGTCTAACATGATATACGCCACGTTAGGGTCTATCAAGAAGGTTGTTGGTCAGCTTAAGGAGATGGGGATCAGGAACGTGTTGATAGATGAGGCTCATGCCGGGTATAGCCCGGAGGACGGCAGTGAGTTCATGACATTCATGAATGAACTGAAACCGAAAAAGGTGATAGGGTTTACCGCTACACCATGCAGGCTTAAAACGATGTCGATAGGGCAGGTGTCATATTCCCAGCTTAATTTCATCACTCGTATGAGACCGGTGTATTTCAAGAACCTGATTCACGTGATACAGGTAGAGGAGATGATAAGGCAAGGATTTTGGACACCTCTTAAATATGAGACATGGGATTTCAATGGAGATGCCCTTAAACTTAATTCTAACGGCTCCGAATATACGGCCGAGTCTATTAGTGAGGCGGTGAGAAAAAACGGCTTAAACAACCTTATTTTACGTCGGTTGATGGTATTAAAAGACGTATGCAGATCTATACTGGTGTTTATGGATTCTGTTGAGAGCTGCAATACCGCCGCCGAATGGATGAACGCAAAGATATGCGCTGGCATGGCGGAAGTGGTTCACGGAGGCACGCCAAAGAAACAGCGGGAGGCTATAGTCGAGGGGTTCAAGTCAGGTAAGACGAAGGTAGTGTTCAACTATTCCGCCCTCGGTACGGGATTCGATCATCCGGGTCTGGATTGCGTGATAGTAGGAAAGCCGACATTCTCGTTCTCGTCGTTTTATCAGTGGCTTGGAAGGGCAGTCCGTATAAAAGACGGAAAGGATAGTGCTTTGGTCGTTGATTGTTGTAACAACTCGTCAAGGTTCGGTGATATAAGGAAACTTAGTATAGAGAACTACAAGGGGTATGGATGGGGAATGTTTATCGGCGATAAGCTAATAACTAATATCCCGATGGGGGATAAGGTAACGAAAACAGATCTGGATATCAAAGCCGCCAAGAAAGATCGTAGGAGGGGGCTGGCGCAGGGCGTAACCGCCGCCCCTGTTCCCGGAAGGCCGGATCATCCCCTTGGATCTACGGTGATGACATTCGGCAAGTATTGTGGATGGATGTTTCATTCGATTCCAGTATCGTATTTCAAATTCATAAACGAGACATTTGACTGGGATAATGACAGGAACAAGGATATAAAAGAATACATAGATTTTTTAATCAAAAACAACAGATTATGACAGGATGTATATATCATGAGGCTGATCTTGACGGAGTAATGTCAGCGGCTATAGTAAAAAAGTATTTCAAAGGGGACATTGATCTTCTTCCTTACAATTACGGCAAGGAAATACCTGACGTGAATAAATATGATAAGGTGTTTGTAGTTGACGTGTCATTTGGCGATAGAACGAGATTCTTATTCGACGAATGGGAAGACAAGGGGATAGATGTCACATGGATAGACCACCATAAGACGGCGATAGAAGCTGTGAAGGACTATAATGTCAAAGGCAAAAGACGTATCGGAACGGCGGCTTGTGAGCTTACGTGGGAATATCTTTTCGATGATATCGAAACCCCTGACGTGGTAAAATTATTGAGCGCTTATGATGTATGGGATCATGATCGCTTCGAATGGAGTGACGTTCTTTCATTCCAATATGGGATGAGAGGGTATTGCGGGCTTGACGTTGACATGGTCAGGGAGGTGCTAAACAAGGCGAATGGCGAGTTTGTTTCTGATATGATAAGAAATGGCGAGGCCATAATAGAATATATCATCGAGAAAAACAGAGGAGAAATGAAGATGTTCTCATTCGAGGCAGATATATTTGGATACAAGGCGATATGTATGAATACTACGGAGTTTAACTCCACCACATTCGAGTCTATGTACGATCCTAGAAAACATGATTTGATGATGCCATTTTGCTGGAACGGCAGATTCTTCAGATGCTCGTTCTATACCACCAAGGAGGAGGTGGATGTCTCGGCGCTGGCACGCAAGGCCAACCCCGGTGGAGGAGGCCATAAGGCGGCTGCCGGCTTCCAGCTTAGCGTGGAGGATATGATGGAGTTCTTAAAAAGTAAGGAGATGTGATATGATATGGATATTGTTTATTGTGGCGATAATCATATTATCCATAATTGTAATGATGAAGGGTTGGAATAAACTACATTGCAGCATGTTCTACGAGGGACTAATTATGGCAGTTGTAGGGGTAATGTCAATGGGGGCATCGATGTTTTATATGGATAAAGAAAATATGGAGGATATGAAAAACGTATATAAGTTCAAAAAACTTAGCAAAATGAAGCTAGACGATTACGGCTTCGGTTTATTCGAGTACAATGGCGTTCTTTATTTCAAGGAGGCAGATGAAGGGAGATGCTTTGATATAAGGAGCGGGAATGAGGCTATTATCGGGAAAGATAAGATTATAATGACTTTGGAGGATTAATATGAGGAAACTTGACAACACCAACAGGACGAGAAAGAAAAACGTACGACACTCGTGGGTAAAGGCGGGTCCGGGGATCCAACGCTGCGCTATTTGCGGGATTACGAAGCAAAGCGAGTGGAGGGACGGGAAGACCTCGCATTGCGTATATCTATCATCTGGTGAGCTTTATTCCATAACAGGTGAGACACCAGAATGCAGGGATTTAAGCGAGTTTTATTAATTAAAAACATGAGATATGGCAACGTGGTATAAAACCGGGGAGGAAATAAAAGCTATGTATCCAGACATAATCTTTGAAGAATATTGGATAACGAGAGAAGATGCCGCTAAGCTGAAGAGGCACGAACCTGTCATAAAAGGATGGGCTACAATAGAAATGAATGGTAATACTCTATCATGTATTGCAGGGAAAAATAAGAACGATGAACGAGATATATTATTACATATTAAAGCATTATCCTCACTTGATGATGATGTAGCAATAAGAATACACCAAGAGGGAGGGGAAAGGATATGAAATACGAATTTAATAAATTTGACAAGGTCTTTTGCGAGGGTGAGATCTGGGAGGTTGAAAGAACGGCGGATAATACAGGTACGATGAAATTATCAACGTTATATCCAAAGGGATATGGTTTCATATGGGCTGGAGAGGATGAGGTATTGCCGCTACATATAGCTATAAGGGAACGGCTTATAGACAAGGATGAGGCGGAGGAGATAGTAATGAATAGCAATAAGGCCTTATCGGAGGAGATCATCCAGCCAGATGGAAATGAGGACGCCAATAAAGGAGGTGGGCTGCCAGGCAAGGACGGGACGGGGAAGGACGACCGGGCCGACGGTAAACTCCGGTGGGATCTCCTTCCTTTGGCTGAGATAGAGGACATCGTGAGGGTATATACGGAAGGAGCCAAGAAGTACGCCGATAACTCATGGCAAGATATACCTGATGGATTCAATCGGTATTTAGGTGCGACCATGCGGCACTTAGTTGCTTATACGAAAGGGGAGAGATTTGATTCGGATACAGGATGTATGCATCTTGCGCAGGTGGTGTGGAACGCTATAGCAATGTTGTATTACGATAAACATAATAAAGGACTAGTGAAATGGAAGAGTCAGGAGAAAGAGTAGTAGATGAGGGATTAAGAGCTATCGACAAAAGAACAGGTAAATATGTTAATGTAATCAAGTGCACTATTGATGATAGCCTATTCCCGATAGTTAAGTATCTCAGTTACAGTTATAATGAATTAAATTATGATTATGTAAAGAATCTGAATTTTGATGTAGACGTAAATTGGGAGCAGCGTAGATATCAGATTGTTAAGGATTTATTATCTAACAATTTCGATGGGAGAAAGATGAGTATAGATGAGGTAGATAATGCTATATTTACCGCTGATTTGATTATTAACAGATTAACAACTATTTGAGATGGTAAGAATTGATTTTTTCACGAAGAAAGACGCTGAGTACAGCGACTACATGCGGTATATTATCGCCAACACATTACAGGAGTATGAGGGTGAGGTCACGTTAAACCAGATCCCGGAGAACAAAGCCACGGAGGAGGAAATATCCAAGTACGGTATAGAGGTATATCCTACTATCATTGTCAGCGGAGATAACATGGATGGCTTTAATAAACTTGAGGGGATGGCCAGAAAGGCTGATCTTATTAACGTCATGTCATTATACGATAAGAAATAGGCTTATGACGATAAGGGATAAATATTTTGGCTGGAAGGATATATTCTTTGGCAGGTTCGTGCATTGTTGTAATGAAAAAAGTGACCAACCACAAGGGAGTAATATACCTCTAGCCAAAATAAACTTCGATAACAAGACAGGATATGTAGAGGACGGGACTATTAATATAGCCGAGCTTCTTCAATATCTTTGGATAAATAATAAGGTCTATAGGTGTGAATATGCACCCATAGATATATCTTCTGTCTTACAAACATTGATTAGATTGACCGAGAACGCTAAACATATGTTTGAGGATCAACCGGGTATATATGATATGATCCCATATAGAGGATTTTTTCTTAGAGATGACTTTTCATCCGGGAAAGATTATTCACTTGATTTGGATAAAATAGTGAGCGGGATGGGAGGATGGTATGGGGAGGATGAAGACCCATGCTATTCGATGTTTGTTAGCCAAGATCAGATATGGAACTTAAATCCGATATTAAAGGTATTAGCTGATGAGGGATCTATTCTAGCCAAGGAACTTGGGTATGATATGAACTCATATGTCAGCGATAATGGATACACGATATACAACCCATATCTGTCATGGATCAATCATTACTATCATTATTGCCCGACATTTAATGAGGATAAATTAAAGCCTTGGGATAGGGTGGAAGACAGAAAGAATAAATTCAAGATGACGGATAAGGTCAAGAGAGGCGCCAATAACTGGTACTATTCAGGCGGGACTATATCTTGTGTAGATAGCTTCTTAGGGAAGAAATACAGGAAGAATCTCCGAACCTTTATCTATCGTGGAATAGTGTTCTTTCTGGATCGGATATGGCATACGCCATTGTTTGAGAAGATGGGCGTGAAAATGAAGTACAACGCTTATTATTGCTATGCAGCTACCTCCGGGATATGGTATGATAAGGGATTCAAGGAAAGACTAGCCAAAAGGTTTAACAGGTCGCTGAGCAGCGGCGGGGAGCCGTTCGGGGCTAACCTAGCCTGCATGGTATGTGACCGTAAGGATATCGATTGGGAGGCGCTTCGTCTTTGGCTTGACAAATACGATGATCCTACTGATAAGGGCATGGTGAATAGCCCTATTCAATTTATGTATTTATATTTATATTACACTTTTAACAAATAATTTGAAATGAAGAAGATAAATAACTGGGTTATAAGAACATTTGGGTTGAGAGGCTCATGGAGCTGGGCTAAGAAACAGATGTTAAATGGAGCGATCATTAAACGTAAGGCTACTACAGGGACATACAAAATAGCTATTGATGATGACAAGAATAGGTTACTTGTAGCCACATGGGATCATCTAGATCAAAGTCCTGTATGGGAAAGGTGCCCGCATAGTTTATTAGATGAAGATGAGGTTGATTATTTTGTCACAGCTCATAAGGAATTATCATATGGAGGCATAAAGATCAGGATGAAAGATGAATTTAATTGTAACGATAAAATATCGAAAGTATGAAAAAGATTACCGATAAAGACGTAGAGGCTCTTAAAGCCGGGAAGAAGGTGACAAAAGGTTTTATCCATATGCAATTGGATGATAAGGGAAGATTGAACTTGTGGAGTGATATCAATATAACTGACAATGGTGATTATATATAACTTTACACCGGGTTTATATAGTTACGATTAACAAACGATACCGGAGGTACGCCGGGAATTAAAGCACGTGAAGAGACCTCTTTAGAATCAGTTTCGTGTAAGCGGATTCAACAATGTCCCTATGAAGCATGAAAATATGCTTTTGGTGTAGAAAAGTATATAAGTACCTAACATTATAATATAATTTAAAAGATGGCAAAGAAACAGTTAAAGATCCCGTTTAAGGACGGGAGACCATGTAAATGGGTTAAGGATGTTCATGATGAGGAACGTGATAATTATGAGTTTGATGAATGCCTTGAGATACACGGATTCGTTCGTGGATGCTCTTCGGCTGTAATGATATTAAGACCGGCAAATGATCATGGGGAGGATTTTAATTATGCCAAAAGTGTCTATTACCAAGTATTCTTGACAGACAGTAAGGAAGTAATACAGAATATGATGCATGGAATCATATATGGTAAATGGACTTTTGTTAAGAGAGGCGAAAATTTTGGTATAAAATTGGTTAAGGTCTTACCTAAGATACATAAAATATCCCTTGATATGATCGCAAAGGATATTTTTAGACCATGAAAATAAATAAAAACAGGATTTATGAAAGCGGAGAAAAATATGACAGTACAAGATTTGATAGACGAATTGATGCTTGTCAAGGATAAGAGTAAGGGAATAATGGTTGTTATAAATACGAATGATTATATAACATCCTACCCTGCCTCTTTATTTGATATGTCTATAAAAGAAGGGGAAGATATAGCCAAAGATCATTTTGATAATATAATTACTATAGAATTGTATAGATAAACAATAGACAATATGAAGGTATTATCATTAGGTAAACATGATCAAAATGAGACCATACGGAAGAATCAAGGCAGTTAAGGGATCTTCATGGAAAAAGGATATACATCCACCGAAAGGGCACAAGAATTGGTGGGAAGATATATGTGATCCTATACCTAGAAGTACCATGAAACTCATATTTAAAACACAATTACAGCGATATGATTATAAACAAGACATGGTCGATGCCGAATAAAGAGACATTCAGCATAAAACCGATAAGAGAACTTATAGATAGATATAAAAAAGACGGAATGGTTATAGTAGATCCATTCGCCAGAAACAGCGATATAGGGACGATAACCAACGATCTTGATCCTGAGACTAAGGCTATGTATCATAAAGACGCCACGGACTTCTTGTGTCATCTTGATGATAATATAGCTGATATGGTATTATATGATCCACCATATTCTGCGAGACAGGTATCTGAGTCGTATAAAAGACTTGGAGGTGCTGTTGATATGCAAACAACGCAATCCAGCTACTGGGCTAGGCAGAAGAAGGAGATAGCTAGGATCACCAAGAAGGGCGGGGTGGTCATTACCTGCGCGTGGAACTCCGGCGGTATAGGGGCAGGGCTTGGTTTCGAGCAGCAGGAGATTCTTCTAGTGGCTCATGGGGGATGGCATAATGATACGATTGTTACTGTAGAGAAAAAGATCAAAGGTTAGATGAAAGAAAGGATATTCACCACAAAAGAACAGGGGAGAGTGCTGGTTGAGGCCGGCCTCCCTATCTCCACCGCCATCGGTTTCAGAGACAAGTATCTGGATCAATTACATTCTATGGAGGATGACGCTGGTCGTATAGGACTGATCGAGGCCGTTACCCCGGATATATCCAACCCTGTTTGGGATGTAGGGACGTTACTGAATTTGCTCCCATATGAGATAGAGGGTTGTACATTAGAATGTTATAAGCTAAAACATGCATGGTCTGTAGCGTATAGAGATATAGACGAGATCCCTATATATTGGAGTAGCGAGAAACTTCTTGTAGACACATTGTTTTCGATGATGATGGAATTACTTAAACATAAGATTATATGAGCATAAAGCAAATAACAAAATTAAGGTACAAAACGAAAGATAAGCCTCCTATGGAAGGTGTTCCTCTTTTAGGATACAACAAAAGATATGACTGTCCGTGGACAGTAGTGTACAGAAGCAAAGACAAGTACTACACTTGTATGAAGTACGACACCGAATTTGAAACATATCCACCGGAAGAATACGAATATCTATATCCATGAGAACATGAAACAAGTAACAAGAATAAGATACAAAACGGGGGATAATCCGCCTATGGCCAATGTCCCTCTTATAGGATACAGCAAAAAATACGACTGTTGGGTAGCGTTAGTATACAGAAGAGGAGACAAGTATGATTAAATAATGGAGTGCGATGTTGAATACAAGACATCCCCTCCAGATGAGTACGAATACGTATATCCGTGAGAATTAGAAGGGATATATTTATATTTAAGCATGATTAATATTATTTTAATATTATTCATGCTTTTATTTTTGTTTAAATCATATCTTTGTATCAACATTAAAAACCAGATTATTATGGATGAAAACAAACAAAAAGTCAATGAACTTACGATGAGGACATTGGGTTCTCATTATGGCGGATATACCTATGTAAAGGTAAAAAATCGTGAAACTTATGTAACGATAGATTGGAAGTTGTTGAGGGCTATAGAAAAAGGGGAGGTGGAGATAGACAACGAAAAATATCATCTATCCGGAATAGAGTACGTAGCTAAAAGATATCAGGATATGTTTTATGAAGGTCGTGATATTTATTATTTCAAGGGTATAGGAGGGCATGGGATGACCGATCTTCTTAGAAACGCTATAGATGATTTACTGGATACCATAAGCAGCAGGGAGACTTATCGTAGCGCAGAGCACAGGGTGTACGCCCAAATGAATAAACTTACGGAAGCGGGAGCTATGATCAGCTTGGCTATTGAATTAATAACATCTAATATCCGTCATAATTATGGAGAAATTAATTTTGAACGATATCCAAGACCTGTGGAGGTGGAGGGAGAAGATAAACATTGATGACTTCAAAGAGGAGCCTATGGGCGAGGATATGCCACTTTATTTCCCATGCGCCGTTGTATGGCATGTGGATTATGGTGAGCATGACGATAATAATTATATATGTTATGGATTTGTCTATGTAGCAGAAATATTAGGGATATGAGTGTTAAGAGACAGATATTTATTAATAACAAAGACATCGATGGGAAGATAGCTAATAATGCGACATTTGATTTCGATTTCAATGTTGACAAGAATATTCTTGAAAAAATAAAAGCAAAGAAGGAGAGCAATAAACTAAATACAAAAGATTGGGCGCTGTTCTCGCTTATGGTTTTGTTTATTTTTGCGATGGGAGTTGTAAGTGGATGGTTGGCGTTTAATTGTTTAGGCATTGGAGAAGATTAAGGAACATTTTAAAAATCAATAGATATGAAATTACTATTTTTCGATTTAGAGACAACCGGGGTTAAGTTTTGGAGAAACGGGATACACCAAATAGGAGGGATCGTGGATATCGACGGGCAGGAGGCAGAGAGGTTCGACATCCGCCTAGCCCCGAACCCTGCCGCCACGATAGAGCAGGAGGCGCTGGACGTGGCCGGCGTTACCTTGGAGCAAGTGCAGTCGTATCAGCCTATGGAAGAAGGGTACAGGCAGTTAGTTGGTATATTATCCAAGTACGTGAATAAGTTCGACAAGAGGGATAAAATGTATTTGGTGGGGTATAACAACGCCGGATTCGATAACAGCTTCCTACGGGCTTTATTCCAGCAATGTGGGGATAAGTATTTCGGATCATGGTTCTATCCTAACTGTATGGATGTATATGTTATGGTGACACCATTCCTGATGGGTGTAAGAAACGATATGGAGAACTTTAAGTTGATGACCGTGGCTAAGACTATGGGTATTGAGATCGACGAGAATAAGCTTCATGACGCTACTTATGATATTGAGCTGACTAGGGATATATTTTATAAGATAATCAACAAAATGGATGTCAAGCTATGAGAGATGTTCTAGAGGCCATGCATGATTACCCGGATGAGGCTCTTGGGTTATTTTTCTTTTTGATAGTGATTGTCTGGTTATTGTCAGGTGTATTTGAGAAAAAAGATGGATGATAAACTCGATGAGATACTGGATCTCCTAAGATCTCAAAATGAGATGATTAAGGATATTCACGACTATGTGAAAGAAGTTACCAGCGAGAAGTATATAGGGGAATCTAGAATGACAAACTTCTCTATCAACTTAGCCGCTGATATACTTACCGAGGCTATCAGTCCTAAGATAAAGGGGATGATGGTGGATCTATTGAAGAAACAAGGATGGAAAACTGAATGAAATATGGGGACTTACGAGAGAAAAGTAAATCAATTAAAGGATTTGATGATAAGGAAATACAAATCGGCTTACGATAAGTCTAAGGAAATGGACATAGATATAAGCTCGATGACATATCTTCCAATACCAGATGCATTTAACGTCATAAATATTGAAAAAATGCATGTTATTCTTGATCGGGTCAATAAGATCATAGATGATAACAAGGATAAGCTTAAGAATCCGACTTGCGCCACTTGTATACATCTACATGATCAGGAGTGGGCGAAAAGATACGGGAAAGTATGTTGCTCTATTTGGCAAGTGTGTGACCATTATATAAATCCTAACAGTAAATATAACAGGAAGCAAAAGACTTATGTTAGACGACCAAGCAACAAAGCTTGTCCTAATTATGAGTATGGTGATGATAATTTTGAAAATAGAAAAAGAAAATTAAAATCAGGTGAATGGTTAAAAGAAAATATTCGATAGATGATTACGCAGAGTTCAGGACCATCAAAGATTGGGAATGCAAATACTGCGGGAAAAAGATGCCGGCAGGAAGTAAACGGATGTTGCCTAGAATAAGAAAATGGGCGGATTACGGTATATGTTTGTCATGTTTCGATAAATGGAAGTTAAATGGAGGGGATATTGTTTATATAAATAACACAAGTCCTAGGAAGCAAGCTCCCCGTATCAAGAAAGAGCATGTTATACATATGTCCAATATCCTAAAAGGGAATTGTGATATAATAAAAGGCCGAAAACTTTACGTGGCTTTAAAAAAGGTGATAAACAGCGGAAAAACGATTGTCCTCAAATTCGATACCGATCAACCGATATGCATGTCAACAAGAGTCATGAATCCTTCGTTCGGGGAGATCATGGACGAGTACGGCAAGGATATATTCCAAGGAAAACTTAAACTAACAGATGTCCCAAAAGGAGTTAAAGATTTGATAGTTAACTATATAGAAAAATATCGTAAATTATGAACATAAAGACATTTATATACATGATCTTAACATTCAGAAGAATAGATCCTATACCTAAAAGCCTAGGATTTATGGTAAGTATGGCATTATGGATGTCCATAGTATGTACAATATTTAACTTTACTGTATTGATAATAAAATTAATAAAATAGGGTAATTATATACCAAGAAAAAATTAATATCAGATAATCATGGATAATAAACAACTTTACAAAATAACCTTAACAAGGGAGCAACTGATGTTGATCTCACAATGCGTGGAAGACATCAGTAGATTTGCGGCGGGTGACATGGATCTACAGCATACAACAGATACGTTGATAGATGATATGGATAGGACGGAATCGCTGGGGATAAGAAGCTTTATAGTCAATAACTCACGAGCGATAAGAAGAAGGTTGTTCCCAGATCTTGAGGATTTTGAGCATATAGGGTACGATGGAGGCAGTAAGGATAAGATAAATAGGAAGAGACTTATCGGCAACACCTACCAGATATATAGGTCGATATTACATCAATTGGCCATTGACGAGGACTGGAATAACGTGTATAGTGATATCACGTTACCTTCAGGCGATATGGGAACAATTAAAGTGGAGAGGATTGACGATGATAAGGATAACGACATTTAACGATACTAAAATATGAGCTTATTTGTATGCGCTAAATGCGGTTGTGTTGATAATACCGCCACGTCTAGCTACTGGATGTTGACAAACGAGTATATGGTGGATAAATTTGACTATGCCAAGGGACTACAGCCGTACAAGGGCATGGGGTTGTGCAGCGAATGCGGGAGGCTGGCTACCAGCCCAGACGGGCGTGATGTCGTGGTACCCGGTAAATGGCACGGGAAGTTCCCGAAGGAGAAAGCTACTGAAGAGCAGATGAAACATGTAGGGTATAAAAATTTAATATAAATAGGAATTTATAAATATTCTATTTATATTTGCGCTATGTATTTAGTGGAACAACATATAATTACTGTCAATGATAAGAGATATAAGGATTTAGATCGAATATGTTTCTTATCCAAGAATCTGTACAATGTGGCTTTGTATACAATAAAGCAGGAGTTTCTTAATACAGGTAAGTGGATAAGAGCTGTAGATCTTAACAAGAAGATGGTAGCAGAGAATAACATAGATTATAGAGCAATGAGTGGATCATCCTCTCAGCAGATTCTTATGGCTTTAGACAAGAATCTAAAATCTTATTTCTCGGCTATCAAGGCATGGAAACGTGATAATAAGAAATTTACTGGCTGTCCTAAATTTCCAAAATATAAGCATAAAACAAAAGGCAGGAACGTATTTTCTTATTCTTACGCACAGTTTAAACATAGAGGAGATTTTATCTATTTCCCTAAAAAGGAAGGATTATCTCCTTTAAAGACTAATTGCAAGGAGGGGACTGTAAAACAGGTTAGATTTGTTCCTAAATCCGATTGTTATGTCATAGAAGTTGTATACGAGTTAATTGCGAAAAAACAACTTGATGATAACAACAGGATTATGTCTATTGATCTAGGTGTAAATAACATTGCTTCTATCGTGACCAACGTAAGCAATAAACCTATTTTGATAGATGGAAGGAGACTTAAATCTATTAATCAGTATTACAATAAGAAAAGGTCAGATATTCAACAACAATTAAAGAAAGTAAATGGGAAAGAAAATTCGAGACGGTTGATGTCCTTAACAAGAAGGAGAAACAATAAGGTGAAAGATTATCTTCATAAGGCAAGCAAAGAGATAATAAATATTTGCTTGAAGGAAGATATAACAACATTGATAGTAGGTCATAATGATGGATGGAAGCAAAATGTAAACCTTGGTAAAAGAAACAATCAGAATTTTGTTTCGATTCCATTTGAGATGCTTATATCAATGTTAAGATATAAATCGGAAAGACAAGGACTAAGATTTGTTGAAGTAAACGAATCTCACACGTCAAAATGCAGCTCTTTCGATTTAGAATCAGTAGGTCATCATGATACTTATGTTGGAAGAAGGGTAAGAAGAGGTCTTTTTAAGACAAGAGATGGTATTCTTATTAATGCTGACATCAACGGAAGTTATAATATCATGAGAAAAGTAAAGGGGGATGCAGTAATGCCACTCCATACAGGGTTTGGGTATAACCCGGTTAAGAAATTTATTAACTAATTATACGAGTGTAAACTTGTACATAATTACCCTATTTATTTATACTCATCTTTCTTTCCTCGTTATCAAACATCCCATGCAAAATGCAGTTATCATATATACAATTGTTGATCTTCCCTCAGTAGGGTTTTTACCATTTTGGGTAAAAACTTTATAATCAATATCTTTAGTGAACCTATTATCACCAGTAAGCACTCTAATAGCGTTGCCTTTATCAGAATGATTGTAGTGAGGGCATCATATCGTAAACCTACCATATTTCTCAAAAACGCTCCTTTTCTTTCTTGACAATTCTTCCAGTTTAACAAATCCCTTTAATGTTATCATAACAGTCACGGCCTTAGCCTCCCAATATTCATCACCGGGATCAGATCCATATGTAACTAATCCGGAATTACGAGCGGACTGATACGCTTCTATCCTACCTCTCTCGTTCCTAAAAACGTATTTCAATTCCTGTAATAACGGATACATGTTCTTTATCCCGATATAATATCCGAACTGCTCAAAATATTTTGATGATTCACGGATAAGGACACCTTCTCTTGGAATAGACCTTTTAAACATATCAATTACCGGTTCATTCTCCTTTATAGTATCTATAGCTGTATTTAATTCAGCTTGAACCATCCTCTTTTCTTTCTCAATCTTTTCCTTAGCCTCCAAAGCTAATCTAACTTCCTTCTCAGCTTTCATCCTAGCCTCATACTCATCAGCCCATGCTCTTGCTGCTTCTGGAGGATTATTAAAATTTGGCAGTTTCACTAAACCAGTAGTAAGAAGCTCCTTTATTTTAGAATTACACCAAACCTTGAATTTAACATCAAGCCATTGGGCGAAATCTATAGCCACATCCTCATACAACCATGTTCCTCCTCCGTTTTCAGAGCTTCCTCTCATTTTTATAACTAATTGATCCTCAGATATGTGTGTCTGGCTCACAATTGTACTAACTAATTCATTTACATATATTTGTCTTAAATAGTCAACAGGTCTCTTATTATATGGGCGAGCCATATCAGTGGCATTAATAAGAATACCATAACTGGTCTTGATAAAAGCTACATTATTCCCATTGTAATTAAAAATAGTAGACAATCCCATTTCGTTGGATTCAGACGTCAAAATTCCGCTACTATCCTTCACAGAATCTTGATAAATGCTTACATTTGCATTCATAAGATGATTATTTATTCCCATCCGTCCGGGATGGATAGATGGGAATACAAAAATAGCCAATCAAATTGTCTTAAACAATTGACTGGCTATTTTTTTGTCATACTATATCAGTTATCTTCCCCTGTCAAAGTACCAATTAGCGTCCTCACCGGACTCGTCCTTATCCCTACCTCCTAAGAAGAATCCCATCGTCATGCCGTTGGTCATCAACCAGTAGTCGGATGTCTGCTTAATATCCCTAGCCGTCTTGATATTATACCATTGCTTACCAAACGAGAACTTCATGAGCTGTCTCCACAACTTACTCTCGCCCTTGTACACACCGGTCTGGACAGTAGCGAACGGGTCCCAGTTCCGGGGATCGGTGAGATCGCCTAACTTCCGGGCCGTAACCAGCGGATCTTGCAGCATATCTATGGCGTTAAGCTCCATGAACGGGGATGTCTGGGAAGCGATCTCATTGATCGTCCTGAACCCGATATAGGTAATGAACTGTCCGAACCAGCTATCCTCATTATCCTCCCTATATCCCATCAAAGCCCTTCCTATGGCTATCATCGTAGCGAATACTGCCATATTGATAAGCGATCGCTTGATATTGGTCTGCTCATAAGGATTAAGACTATGATATTCTTTCAGCACGTCATGTATTTCCTTCATCCTGCCTTCTGACATCATATTATAGATATCTCCGGCGAATCTCCATAACGTTCTCATATATCCCTCCTCGAACTGGTTGGTCTGGAAGTTAAACCCGGCTTTTTTGTATGCCCGTTGAATGGCAAGTATAAACCATCCACGATGAGGGAGCACCATGTTAAGGATAGCGTTCCGGCTAGCCCCCACCCGGTTCTGTTCGTTAAGGGCGCCGTCGCATATCTGCACCATACTCCTGACCCTGCTGGACAATGTAGGTATGTATCGGTCTATAATATCCTTATTAGCCTCGTTTTTAGCCACGATCTTCCCGTCCTTGACATTTACTAAGTTCCATATGGAATAATCCCTTAAACGCTCCCAATTACGTTTAGCCTCATTAGCGGACATATTCCTGTCCTTCATCATCATCTCCTTGAAATTAGAATATGACCAGAACTGACCCTCATACAGGCGAGTGTCATCCATTACCGAGATAATAACCTGCGGGTCCAAAGGAGAGTTCAAAACCTCCATCATCTTAAATGGCAGATCCCGGAATAAGGTTCTCCAGATCTTGTTATACGCCGCCGATCGTACACGGTTGCGGACATTAAACACACCTAGGGCTTCTCCAATGACATACAGCTTGTTGGTGCGGTTTATGTCCCCGATCTCCGATACGTACGTACTTAACTGCTTCTGGGCTTCCCCATAGGCGTATTTCATGGAGTCCTTGCTTATGTACTGTCCTACCATACCTTCCAAAAGGAAGTTGGCCTGCCCGGTAAGGGCACCGGTAGCCGCCACGAACGGGGAGAAGCCTAAGTTGGATTTGGACACAAATTTGGTAAACATAAGGGCCAGCTTATTAAGATCGACCTTATAATTGCCTATATTCCATTCAGTCCGCTTATTGTTTATCCTAACGTCATAGATACTGGCGTTAACCCAGTCCTGAAACATTCTATAGGCGTGAGTGGCCTCTGGGTTCTTACCGCCGTCGTATTGCGTCTCCAGCATCATGTTCCTGTATCCCATGACATCATCCAAGGCCGCCCTCTTATACTTGTAAGAGGTCGCTTGTAAGGATAACATGGAATAGGAGTAGGCGAAGTCATGGGACACGTCATCGGCGTTCTCCAACTTACTAAGATAGTATTTGGGGATCATACGATATTTGTTATCGTTCTCATCAATCCCTCCTAGGTCTTGCCCCTGACCATGTATAGGGTCATCCACCCTCTCGCCAACGATATCACGTACGGCGTTGCCGATGGCCGCCTTCGGGTCAACCCCGGCCTGCACCATCCTCTCCACGCCGCCCTTGGATATCTGTGGTATTTGGTAGATGTTCCGGAATCGCTCATCATAATCCTCCATAGCCTTACGGCTTATGTTAAGCAGCTCCTTCCTCATCTCCCACTTATCCTTATTGATCGTAGCTTCCTCCCCCTCGTTGGTAATACCGTATTTCTTGAAGAAAGCCTCGTTCTTGTACTTATCGAACCTAGGCGTATGATATCCATAACCCAGATCGGGATTATAATTAGGATTACGGAAAGAACTCTCGGCATCGGCCTCTTCTAGCCACTGGTTATTGATCGATAAGTCAATCATATTAATATCGAACCCGAAACGGGATACGCTCTCTTCCTTTGATATACCATTTTCCATGGCATCAAAGAACTCGGATACCTTATACGTACCGTTATTTATCTCCCTGACAAAGCCAGAATACCCCTTGGGAGAGTATTTTCTCATATAAGGATATAGCCGAGTTCTGGCGTACTCAACAAGAACCTCATTAGCCTTACCCATCGCTATGTCGTTAGCTAGCTTATTATTGAAGTCAGGACCGTATTTCCTTCTCAAAAACGATACCTCCACGGTCGTCCATGACGGGTTCTTCCTAGATAGCTTAGCGGCCATCCTATCCACCTGACTCCGGGAGCGGGCAGACATATGTTCCTTGGCGAATTTAATCTCATCCATACCCTTGTCGTATGCCATGGCATCCCTTAAAGCGTTACGGTAAGAATCCGTGACTCCACTCTCCACCGTATCAGGCATATCCATCTCAATAGCCTCAGCGGAAGCGGCGGCGTTAATAACGCTCTTAGCCTCAGCCAGACGATCATATAACTCGTTTATCTTTCTTAATGAGGCGGATCCACGTAACCTATCGAAATCATATTCCCCGTATCTCGTGCTATCCCGGTACTGGATAAGCAAAGGCCTTAGCTGGTCATTGATCTCGTTTATTGTCGCCATCGCCTCCTCTACCTTCTCTATTCTTGATGATGATACAGATTGCTCCGTGATCTTATCAACAAGATTCTCGTAATAATCACCCTCCTCGGATCCCCACATATCCTTGGAGAAACCAAGATGACCGCCAGCTAGCAGGAACTCGAACGCCGCCTTACCGCCCTCTGACCGCTCTATCCCGCGAAGTATCTCCTTGAATTCCGCGGAAGCCTTACGACCCTCGTTGGTATTCCCGAACTCCTCGGCCCATGCCTCGTCCCATGCCTTGATCTCCTCGGACATCATCAACGCCTCGGACCCCGTTTCCTTTGGTGTCCCGTCGGAATACCACTCGCTCTTGGCTATAGCCCTGTCACGTAAAATATCCAGATAAGATCTCCAAGCTATAGGATCGGATTGAAACGCCTTCCAATCGACCTTCCCGTTCCTCACGAACTTATCCATAGCCACATACCGGCTCCTGCGGATACGGGTCATGAAATCGGACGTGGCTTGCGATACCCTACGACCCAGTCTTTCCTCGACCTTCTTATTGACTTTCTCGATCTTATCGTAATAAGCCTGCACCATAGGTTTCTCTCGGTTCTCGTCCAACCACCTATTTATCGCGTCGAGATATCGTTGCTGATCCTCGAACGTCATGTCCGAGATATCAAAATTCTGGATAGTAGGCTTGAATATATGATATACTTCCTTCGTAATAGGCTTATCCCCATCATATCCTACGATGTCGTCACGAGTCTTCACCTTAAGCCCCTTATCAGATAAAAGCATGTCGATAAGCTGCTTCTCGGTCTTACTAGTAACCTTTTTAAGATCATATATATCAATAATAGCCTTAGCCTGCTCGGTTCTGTATAGTAAATCGTATTTAGCGAAATCACGAGACGAGTCAAGGTAATCCGAGTTCTTCCCATTTATCTTCTGTATAAGATCCTCATTATCCTTTATCCCCCATCCACGCTCTTTCATCATCCTAGTCATCTTATTGATATTAGATATACCTTCGATATGGGCTTCATTATGGGCCTTGGCTAGACGTTGGCCTAACATACCTAAAATAGCGTTACCACTATGCTCCAGTGTGCCAAAGAACCGGGACATGACATTGATATCCTTATGGATGTTATTCACCAACTTCTTTATCCCATCCCAATACCTTTCCGGAATATTAAACATCCGAAGCTGTCCATCCAGCCAGTCCTCATTACGATCACTTCGAAGAGCATTTATATCAGACATGGATGTCTCAGCCATACGTAATATATCATCCATATCCTCTACCATGCCAACCTTATTGCTGCCATAATAATCAGCCGCCTGATTATTGACGAATCCACGAAGGTTCCTGATCAGAGGAACTATCTCCCCATATATGTTATCGATAACCTGTATCGTCTCATAATCCAATCCTTTTCCGCTCTTACGTAGGCTACTGGCGACAGTGACCAAATACTCCACCTCAGCCTTGGCGGTCGCTATGACGCTCTTGGTGGATAATAGGTTGTTATTCTTATTTAGCTCACCCCCGACTTGTCTTACCTTCTCGCCTATATCACGTAGAAGGGAGATACTCTCACCGATCCTCTGGCTTTGGCTTGACCTCATCCTCTGCAATCTGGTATATAGTCTTTCCAATGACCTACCGTTCTTGATCAGCTTATTAGCCACATCAACATCCGATAATGAGTACATGAGATGGTCGCTATCCTTTAACAGAAGCACGTCAAATGCGCTTGGATCATCAGCTAACGCCGACTCCTTTATCCTATCAAGAACCTTATTCAAGTCTGATCTTTGAGTAGAGAAGAAATTCCGTATAGCCCGGATTATCCTGCCAAACAAGGAGAGCTGGGCGTCCTCGGACGAGGCCAGATCCTCCACCGCCTGTTCCATGCCCGGTACGAACCGCTGGGCCAACGTCTTGCCTAGGATCTCCCGCTTCACCATCCGATCCAGTTCCTCCCCTTGGTATTCCTTCCCATACACCTCATAGTAACGACCGGCGAATTGATTCCATAATGGCGTGCCGACAACAGAGTCCAGAACCTCATCAATCTCCTGCTGGTTACGATAAGTATCGATCAAGAAGTGAGCCACCTCCTCATTAAGATCCTCTACCGTAGCTCCCTCGGCCAAAGCGATAACCCCATTGGCCATATCGGACAATGCCCTAGCCGAAGGCTCGACACCATTACGCATCTTATACTTATCCATATACTCAGACATACCCATCACACGGATACCTAACGTGGATAAGATATTGGTGATATCAGTCCTATTCTGGAGATCCTCCGCCTTCTCATTCTCGATAACCCCACGGACGTTACTCCCGTACAAAGCGTTATCCTCCATCATCAACGACAAGGCTAGCTCCATGAATCCATCATACTTATTATTAAGCTCCTCGAACTTACCTTGCCTTAACATACCCTTGATCTCCGGTCTGCTTACCGTAACCTTCTCCCCGGACGTAGTGATAAGATCAAGATCATTACTTACCTCCGTATCAAAACCTATAGAACCCAATACGTTCATCTCAGAGGATTGACTTCCAAACCTATTCCTGAGGCTGGATAAGGCATTCATAGCGTTATAAATCTTAAGACCATCGGAGTTGCCGGCCCCGGTAAGATAATACCTATCCCCCAGCCTTATACGCTCACCGCTTAACATACCTTTCTTGATAAGGTAATTGACAAACCCTCCACGGGTGCTTATATTAGAGTCTGAACTGATGCCAAGGACCGGGATGAATGACTCGTTATTATTAAGGGTTATGGAGGAAGAGCCAAAGAAGATGTCAGCCGCACCAGACGGGACGTCGCCCTCCTCGACACTGCCGGCCAAGAACCCGGCCTCGACCCGCCCGCCGGACGAGCCTTTTATGGCGTTGGCGTAAGTATCATATACCTTGCCATCATCCGATCTAAAGAACAGGCGAGGCTCACCGGAATCATATACCAGTCTTGAAGATGGAGGAGTATAATTCTCAATATCATTTAAAGGCAAGACATTACCAGAAAATATGATCTCACCATCTATATTTCCACCCTTCACCCTGATATTAGGTCGTTGCCCGGTAAAAGCGCTTTCCACAGCCTTCCATAACATACGGGCTGTCTCCTTAATATCTATATTCTCCCTGATAGCCCTTATATCATCCCATGACGCCTCTTTCAGTATCGTATCGCCAATATTATCCTCGTTTATGGAATCCAGATCCACTTCCTGTACCGTGGATGTATCTACCACAGCCATATCATTGACATCACCTACCTCTCCGGAGGTAAGATAAGCCACGACATTGTCGCTATTCCCAAGGCTTCTGGCCAACGCTGGGGCATCCATGTCGCTTATGGCGGACAGGACCTTGGCTGACATAAGTTGCCCCCACTCGCTGGCGCTAAGTCTGGCGCTTATGGATCTGGCCGCCTCCTTATTCCTTGGAACGGATCTCGTCCAGTCTCCGAACTTAGACCTGAACTTATCGTTATAAATAGTCATATAAGCTTCAGCGGCCTTATTAAGGTCACTTACGGTAGCTATACCCGCTATCTTATCGAACAAGGTAGATACCTCCCCGGAAGGAGTCAAGACACGGATTATCTTACCCTTACTATTTCTTTTAATTACGCAACTCGACATAACTTCATGTTTTTGACAAAGATAAACAAAAAGCCCCCACAAATAAGCGGAGGCTGATATTCTTATATTCCTTATATAATTTACGACTTAATCCGTATTCTTGCTATTGATGAACTTACTAACGCAATCACCAGCAAAGCCGGCTATATACGCCGCATGCTCATCCTCTCCAACCTTAAATCCAAGCGACATATTACAGAACTGGCACACGCTCATGGCTATATGGAACGACTCATGACATATATTTCTCATCATTATATCATCGTCGCTTGAAAAATTCCAAAGTATGGCGAATTTACCATCATCGTCCCTATCCCTTACCAGATTCACGAAAGACGCTTCCTTATCCATATCATCCTTATCACCCCATTCTCCCTTATGATCCGGCTCCATATTCTCGAAACGGTTACATAACGTCTCGTAATCCAATCCTACCGTGATAATCAACTTTAATGGATATACCACGAAATCAAATTCCTGCTCTCTCATAATTTTTTTAATTTTTCTATAACCTCAAAACACATCTTGCACTCAATCCTACGATACAACTGCCTTACGCCATCTACCGTAACCCAATAACGATCACCATCACGGTGCAGGAACTCACTCATAACCTTGGTATCAGCCACATCATGTAAATCGTATGAACTGAAACATAACTTACATATATCGTCAAGATCAAAATAAGTAACCTTATTATACGACATACAACGGATTTGTCTTCCATCAGGAATCTGAACATCGAAAACATTTATCTTCTCCATATTAAAAAATAGAGGGATACCGATCCCATCACAGACCTGTATCCCTTTATAATAAATTGGCGATGAAAAGCATGGTGATGGACATGCGCCACAAATGTAATTACAAATTTTGTAAAAACAAAGCAGTTCCATGGTTAAATGTCCCTGATGAACCGCACACTATAACGGCTGCCCTTACTGCTGCCGTTCACGCTGCCATCTTTGAAGTACACGCGATGCCCGCTGTTGGAGTCAAACTCTGAGCTAACCCAATAGGCTTTGGATGGACTGAGTTGTTGTCCACCAATAGCCGATAATGCGTTATTGACACTCGTCAAGTTCATAAATATTAACGCAAGTTGAGCGCATGATGGGATATACCAATCATCATATCCTTTAGCGTCAGCACTAGCTAAGAACGTATTAAGCACATGGCCAATTGTCGCATAGGAAGTATAAGACCCACCACCGGTAGTTATTCCTTTTAATATCTCTGAATTGGATTTTCCATTCCAATCAGATAAAGCCCCGCTTGTCCAGGCAGTAATATTTGCCGAAAGGTTAGGGGTACCATTGTATGAACCCGACTCCGGTTTTAGGTAACCTCTAATATCACTTCCATCTACTTTGTCATAATTTGTAATGCCGGTCTGATCCGTACCATATCCACCCCAATAAAAAATGGAAGTGCTGTCCTTCCCGGCTCCGGCTGTTACATAGCTTTCATTAAGATCCTCATATTTCTCAATCATAAATCTCTTACCTTGAGCGTTAAGGACAACGCCTATACAATTATCGGAAGGTGCGTCCGTTATGCTTCCATCAGGACGGACATAAGAAATAAGGCAAGTACCGTTGCACTGACACGGAGCGTCACTCTTCAACACCCCATACACCCGATTGTCGCTAGTCAGCCACCGTTTCCCGTCGCTCGTGATATAAGCTTGCCTACATCCCTCCTGATTCACCGTAAGCGTCTTTTTAACGCCTTTGGGGGTTGTTATCTCCAACTCAAGGGTACGGTCAAGACCTTTGTTCATTACCGAGCCAAAAGAAACGGCGGCGTTACCGGTCCCGGACCCCGGGCTGACGGTCAGAGGCTGGTCCGTTACCTCGCCTACCCCGTCCTTCCAATTAATATTCAAATCACTCATAATTATGTCTTTTAATTATCATCTACCCACAAAGATAATAAAACAAATAAACCCCAACCGGATTTATCCAATTGGGGTTCGATACCATTATCTCCCAACTGTTATCGTCTCATCATCTTAAACACGGTTCTGGCGGCTGCTTGCGCCCAAGTCCAGCTGTCGTTAGATGTTACGTTAACCGTCTGTTGAGTACCATTTACATCCAAGTTAATAATCTCCTTGTCAAGCTCGATAGTAGAGTCTCCAGCGGCTTGCGTTACCGTCACGTTGGCTGTCTGGCCACCAGCGGCAGTTACCTTCAATGTAGCTGTCAGTTCCTCGATCGTGACGTTGGCCGGTACGTCCGAGATCGTGATGCTCCAAACGAACTCGCCAGCGGCTCCGGGATCGTCGGCGATAATCGCTCCGTTAGCCGTAGTCTTTCCAGCCGCCGTGTAGTTAGCCGGGAGCTGTAACATAAGCCCGTTCTCCTCAGCCGGCGTGACCGAAAATGTAAGCTTAGTACTGTTAGACTTACCGGTGATGGTAACATTACCACCTGTCTTTTGTACGGAAGCGTTAGGGCTGTCTGATCTTACCACCTCAGCAGCCGCTGCCTGATTAACTACCAACGCCTTCTTAGCCCCGCCGTTCGTGGTGACCGTAAGGTTGATAGTGCGTTGAAGACGACCGGTGTGTTTCTCACCGGAGAAATTAACCGCCTGATCTCCTGATCCTGATACCGGGTCGACGGTTACGAAACCAAATTTTTGTGAAGCCATAATCTATTTATTTATAAATGTCATTTTATTATGCCAAAAATAACTTGTATCATATCACAAGCCAAATATAGGGGGGGGGTAGATACGACTAGCCCTGTACAACCTCAACATACAACCCTACTAAGTCCTTTAAATTATGACTAAGAGGAGTTCCACTATCCCTTGTGCATTTATACACGTCAGCGTTCTGAATGTAATATTTATCCTTAAATATCTCCATAGGAGGGAAATAAGGGATAGGATCACCTATAGTCCCGGCATGCTCCTTGTCAACAACCTTATATAAGGAGGCCGTACTGAGTCCAGGCTCCCATTCTGACGATAACGTATGAGGCTGGATAACCTCGTAAAGGATATCCGTATCCTCCTTAACTACCCTAAGACAAAATCCGGTATCCACGGATAGCCCGAACTCCGCTCCTTCTTGTCCCCATATAGGAAATAGGACCTTAACATCCAATTTCTCGTTGGATGATAAGGATAAAGATTTGTCATTAACCAACATCCTAGAAAACTCGACAGCTACTTTTTGAGGATCGAGAGCATCCTTCTCCTTCGCCTGTTGCTGGATGTACGCCGTGGTAACACTTACCTTATCAGGATAGCCGGACTGAACATCGACAGCTCTCACCTGTTCTACGGTAGTGGCTATACTGATCTGCTTTTGCTTGTCCCCTAACGCCGTTGTCAGATCGTTATCGTACTTATCCATCATCCCGATCAAGATCTTGCCTTCCGTCATATCGAACTCCAGACCCATAATCGTTATCTTACCGACTATAGCCCCATCAGCCAAAGCGCTACGTCTGTCATATTCAGGAATATAAATATCTTGATCATCCAAGAAAAACTCATGGAGATTTTCAGTCTCATAAGATCTCAGCTCCTCATATTTAGCCGATTTCTCCTCGTTAAGAACCCTTGACTCATCTAATCTAGCCTCAATGATCTCCTTAACCGTGGCTTTAGGATTAGCTTCCTTGAACGAAAGTTGTTCTTGTCCCAGCTCTATCCATGGAATCGGATTGCCATTAATATAATCATCATAACTATTACCCTTAGCGTAATTATCATCAAGAGGTTCGTCTAAAACCAACATATTGGGATATATTTCCCTGTTTATATATGTATATGCCATAATCTATTCTTTAATCTTGTTCTTTAACGGCGATGCTATACTTGTCTGAAGCGTAACACCAGATATTTATCTCGAAAGGCTTGTTAGCCGTAGTGGTTATAGAAGTACCACTCATGCTTACATAAGCTCCTGAATTTGGTATGGCTTGAGTAAAGACCGCAGACGGGACACACCTGATCATCAGCTCCTCTCCTATCTGCATGCCTGAAGCCACGGATAGGGCGGTAGCGGCTGATAACGTAGCCGTGATACTTCTCTTGCTAATAGGCAGGTTGGCTAATGTCGTGACCGTATTAACTCCTATAAGCCTATTCACGGTCTTCTTATCAGCCGCCGCCATCAACCCGTTAGTAGACTCGTTGGCTACGGCGTATGTCGTGTTAGGAGGTGTAGCCCAAGTGCCATCTCCACGCATGAAACTGGATGTACTACCATTAAGCTGTCTCAACAAGCCGTTAGCTGTAGTAGAGGCCAATCCGTATGTGGTATTGGTAGGTACGACCCATGTTCCGTCACCACGAAGAAAAGACGTCTGTTTGCCCGCAGCGGGGGCCGGTACCAATCCCGCAGCACCAGCCGCTGAAGCCGTAGCTGCCTTCATATTGGCGTAAGTGGTATTAGTGTCTTTATAATAAGGGACACCACCGACAATAGGACAGGCGGTATAGCCAGAAGCGCTCGTTACCGTACTTCCGTTCTTTACCAGACCTGTGGACCCATTAGCTCCTACAACACCATATGTCGTATTAGTGTCTGTCCAAGGCACATTAACATACATCTTTCCGCTACTATCCAGCTCTACCGGATAATTCTTGCCATTCTCCGCATATCCAATCATTACCAGCCCAAGGGTCGATGTATTGGCCTTGGCGTATGTGGTATTAGTAGGGACAACCCACGTGCCATCACCACGTAAAAAAGAGGCTTGTTTACCTGCGGCTGGGGCGGGAACCAAACCGGCCTTTCCCGCAGTAGAGGAGGTTGCCGCCCCCATATTGGAATATGTGGTGTTGGTATCCGTCCACGGGACGTTCACGTACATCTTGCCACTACCGTCAAGAGCAACGGGATAGTTCTTGCCATTGGCAGAGTATCCAATCTTAACAAGACCTAGATTATCGCTCGTGGCTTGAGCATAAGTCGTGTTATTATCAGTCCAAGGGACATTCACATACATCTTCCCATTAGGGTCCAAGGATACGGCGTAGTTCTTCCCACTAGAGGAATAACCGATCTTAACCAATCCTAAAGTATCAGCCGTGGCCTGATTATAAGTCGTATTATTATCTGTCCATGGAACATTAACAAAAGCGTTACCAGACGAATCTACCTGAACTTTATAATTCTTTCCTGAAGTCGTGTACCCTACTTTAATACCACCAAGAACGGCAGCTGAGGACGTAGGCGGGGCGAAAGTGCTAGGTTTGCCGGTCACTCCAGACCATGGCACAGATGACGCCGAACTTACCGTATAAGGCTCGTAACCGGCCTCAGTATTCAACTTACTATCATCCTTGACCAGATACATCTTATTCGTGGCCGTCACCTTAACCGTGTCCCCAACCTGAGCCGTGGCTGTAGTAAGCTTAAACCTTGCCGTATCGTCAGCCACCACGACCATTCTCTCTAAGGCCGCCTTAGGCAACCTATCTATATCGATAGTACCGGACGTGATCTTAGAGGCGTCAAAGTTCGCCAATGTCGTGGAGATAGTAATATTACTCCCGAAGTCGGAGGATACGCTACCGGTCACGGCACCGGACAGCGCTATGGTCCTAGCTGCCTGTAATTTTGTGGCGGTAGGGGCGTTATCCGTCTTAAGAGCGTATTTGGAAAGATCAATATCATTAGCCTTATCCAAAAGCTGCTCTATCTGCTTGCCATTGTATTTACCTTGAAAATCTTCCATATCATAATTATTTTTGCTCAAATATAGCTATATACATAAACACCAAGAAATCGAGGGGGGGGGGTAGATGCGGACAGGCATTAAAAACCACCATCCCCGTGCAGGAATCCGCTACGGAATATAATAGCCTTGTCTTTAAGTTTCTGGACAGACTCCCATTCCCATTCACCTTCACAAGGCTTAATGACATACTTATTCCCCCATGTCTTAAATTTCCTCTCTATAACGAACATCTCCGGATCATTAAGGACATGGAAGATACTTCCTACCGGGAAATACTTATCCGTCCTTAATATAACACGATGATGCTTCTCGTCATATTCAGGGTCACCCACGATACGAGCCTTATAAAACTGAAAATCATTTAACGTCCGATCCACAGGTTCTATCCAATAATACCCCTTACCCATTGCTATTCACGTTTATTTATCTATATTTGCGGTGTAGTAGTAACTCATAATGTTTTAAGTGATTTTCAACCAAGGGGAAGGGTGTCCGTGAGGATATCCTTTTTTTCATTCCCGCCCGCCCTACCTATGAACAAAAAGACCTACTCCTGACAAATGTAACGATAATAAGATACTTGACAAAAAAAGAAACCCCATCGGTATTCTATCGCCGACAGGGTTCTCCAACGTTGTATCAAATCATATCATCTCACTCCATTTGATTGTGTCACCGACGAAGCACCGCACCGCCAGATACCTTACAAACGCCGCCCCTTCAGGGGCGTCAGGGTCTTCCAGATAAGCCAAGACAGCCTTGACTATTTTCTGGTCGCAGTCCAATACCTTAGGAAAGTAGTCGCTATAGAACATAGCGAACAGATATTGGACATCTCCCCAAGTGGCGTTATCAGGTTTCTTGGCCCCGCATTTATCGAACATCTGCTTAGCATCCTCCATCGTCCATCTTCTCTTGGATCCGTCGGCGTTAAGCATCTTATCGGCGGCATCCCTAGCCAACTCCTTGGAAAAGTGATATCCATGGGTGTCTATATACCGCTTATAATCCGGGTCATCAGCGTCTGCTCCTCAGTAGTAACGACTTCTCCTACCTCTACGCATATAAGGTTCCGTACCATCGTACTCGTCACGGATGTCACGCTCGCCAAACCATCCCTTACGGTACATCTCATCCTCCCGCTCATGATGTCTTTGACGTTTCTCAAGCTCCCGCTCGTTACGCTCCAGTTCCCTCTCGCGTCTTTCGAGATCACGCTCACGGCGCTCAAGCTCCTCCATCATCCCGTCACGTTCCTTACCGTAATGATCATATACGCCACCATCGTAACCCATATAAGTGCCGTCGGAGCGGCGTGAGCGTCCCCTACCGCCTCTGCGGTCGTAGATCTCATCATCATATTCCTCTTGGCCGTTGCCTAAATCTATAACTCTCATCTTAACCTAATTTTTTAATTAACAACTCTTTTAACTCATCGAAAGAAGACCCCATCCTATCGACCTTCTCCTCAAGATTCTTAATCTTTCGGTCTTGATCCTTAGTCTGCTTAAAAGTGGGATTGATATCTTCCAAGATACTGTCACATGCCTCTATGATCTCCTTATTCTTATCCACGCTATTCACGATATCCGTACTGGTTCGTTTCATGGCGTTCAGGTGGTTCATTATCGGATCCACGGAGCAGGCTAGCGTAATGCCGTTGGCCATAGCCACGTTCTGATTCTCTGGAACTACGTATGTCATAGACTTCCCGTCCACCTCTATAGTAAGGTCCATAACCCGATCTTGCAGCTGCTGGTACTGACCTAGCTGGGACTGGGCGAACCTAGGCTCCGAGACGTTAACCACCGTACCCATAAAGAATTTAGGAACCCCTGAGGTATCCAACGTATAAACCTGATATCCTTTCTTTAAATCCTTAAACATAATAACGATCTTTTTAAATGGGAGGGAGGTTACCCTCCCTGTTCTTTCTTAGTAAATTCATGCGCTAGGGGCGGTAGCCGCCGTAGCCGTATGACCCAACATCCTGAACACGCCGGTGCATTTGTTATAATACACAAGATGCTCGGTGTAGGCTCCTACTATAGGATCACCAGAAGCCACGGGAGTCGTAATATCCTGCCCTGTCATATGTGCCCCAACCTTATCCACTATAGGCGTCTTGTTGACGATAACCCCGGCGTTGGATACCGTAACAGGAGTGGTAGTGGATAAGCCAGACGGAAGAACGATCGTGGCGGGATAACTAGCCTCTGTCTCCGTCACCGGATGACGGACCTTCCATAACAATATTCCTTCCGGAGGTAGTGAGTTCCACTGACACGGATTGATGCCAAAATCAACCGTAGGTTCGGCCGCAGAAGCGTCAGATACCTTTCCAGTAGTGGCTACTACCGGGATGCCTCCCCTGTCAAGACGGGAAGAGGCGAATGAACCGATCATATATCCTCTGAAATCAGCCATATTGTCCCCCTTCCTTATAATACGGCATTAGTAGTGCCGCAAGCGCATCCACATTCGTTAGCTACCCTTACGGTAGGAGTATAGCAGCAACCCGGATTCTGTACGACGTAAGCCGGAATCGGAGCCTTTGGAGCTAACTGACTAACGATGTTCTGTGTCTGTTGTTGGGTGATGGCGGAAGTAGCCAAAGCCTGTTTCTCCTCACGAAGCTGTTGGATAGTATTCTGCATCTCACGCATCTCAAGTTGACAGAACTTGTCATTGATGATTTGAGTTTGAAGATCTATCTTAGCAGCCAACGCCTGAGTCTGGGCTTGGTTGGATTGAATAACGTTATTGAAGCCGTTAGTCAAATTGTTCTGCAATACGTTCGTCTGACCAGTAATAGCCAACTGATTCTCATATCCCTGACGGGTGATAGCGTTCTGGATATTACATCCTACGGTGTCTAACGAATGTTGGATGTTATTGAATCCACTAGCCATAGCGCTTTGTAAGTTGCAGCAACATGCGCTAATCTGGTTACCGATCTCACATCCTTGTTGCTGTACGGCGTTGATAACGGCCTGAGAAGTCATACCTACCTGACCGGCCACCTTATCAATAGCTCCCTGAACGTTACAGATAGCGTTTTGTAATTGAGAGGTAGAACAGTTAAGGGCGTTAGAGATCTGATCAATAGCGCTTCTGTTGCCTTGGATAGCCTGCATCAGTAACTCACGGCCATAGTCGTTGTTCAATTGAGCTGGAAGACCGTTAGCGCAACATTCATTGCCATTGCCAAAGCCATTTCCGAAGCCACGTCCTCCCCATAGCCAGAACAGGACGATGATCCACAACCACCAGCCGTTGGCTCCTCCGAACTGGTCTTGGTTGTTACGGCCGTTCATCAACGCCGCGACTAGATTCGGATCCATCTTATTTCCACCCAAAAGGCTGGTAAACATACCCGGAATCATAGATAATAAACCGTTAGCGGCGCTACCGCTCCCGGAACCCATGCCGTCTAGCAGCACGATTTTGTCTCCACTTGTACCCATGTCTATTTATTTTTGAATTAATAATAACCCCACCTGATGGCGGGCGTTACAAAGTTCAAAAATTAACAGCCCTAAGATCATGATATGTGTCATCATCAAAGTACGTCATGTCATGCAGTTGGTATTAATAAGAACCGGTACAAGACAAAAAATCCGGAACGTATCGCTACGGCCCGGATTCATCGCAAATCTATAAAATTCAATGTTTCAATGCTCGAAAGAAAACGTCTCACGACGTCAAAGAGAGATTAACCACACGAAAAATATCGCATCAACTTATTTGTATTAGCAGTGTATTCATTAACTATCTTGCTGGATGAGGGATTATCCTCTATCCTTGACAGGCGGTTATCGTCACTCCTTACCGTAACGTCACCCATCCTTCGTACCATGTTTTCTTGATATGATGATGGATCGGAGTATATAAGATCATCAACGAACCTGTATATCGCACCATCAACCGTCTCACCTACCTTCTCATATAAACCGGATTGGAATGACACGAAATCATCATACCTCCCACGAGCCAAGAACGAACCGTCCGGTCTCGCCTCGACGCCGCCGTTGACCTCCCGGAGCAGGCCCGGATTCCTTTGGTACAGATACCTATAAAACCCGGCATCCATCATCCTATCCTGCCTATCCAGATAGAAAAGGTTTCTCATGCTACTGTCACCGGACTCGATAGCCACGTCAAACAGAAGATCCCTTACCTGACCTTCCGGCAACGACATCTCCATGCTTTTTAACGTACCTCTGTCATGGTGGTTCAAAGATACATTATAAAATCCATTAAAATCAAGGAAACGTAAGACATTATTATATAAATCCGATTTTTTTAACCTTTCCTTGATCTGGATCTTCCTCAACGATGTACAGGATTTGATAAAATCCCGATCCTTTCCCTGCCTAGCCTCGTATCTCCTGAACTCCCGATCAATATCGACATCATCCATCTCAGGAGTCACGGGATGTTGGTATATTAATCTGGTAAGGATCATGTTCTCGGTATTCGAGGATGAGATGTTGGACATAACCAGCTTTTTTATATTATCCTTGACCACGCCAATATCGGAACGGGAAGCCCCGGCGGGGACCACGCCAGCCGGCAAGTACGAGGACCGCTCTATCCCGATATTGGCCAACATCTCATAGGCCTGATCGGTGTCGGTTATCGGGGCTGTGTTATGGTACGTATTCCTACCCATATACAACATGCTCCTATCATACATATCGGAAGGGGATGTATTCCCGGACCTTACATACACCATCCTATCCCCAGTAGAATAAGTATCCTGAACCTCGTATATCGGGTTCCCTTTTCCTGTTATCCTATCAAGATCGGAGATAAAGCTATCGTATACCGAATTGCCGGCCTGTATGGAAGACAACATGACATCCAGCGACGCCATAAGATCACGGATATCCTCCGGTCTGGATATAATCATCTCATCGCTGATCGCCTCGCTTATATCCACACCCATGTCGGCAAGATCCATGGCTATGTCATGCAGACGTCCGGCAACGTCCTTGATGTCCTTAAAATCATCCATATCGATTATCTCCCCAACCTTATCCCTTAGACCCTTCATATCCTTAGGCATACTGATATACGGTGTGGTACTATTGAAGTACGAGTCGGTAATCGTATTTCCGTCCTGACTCCGAACCTCCATACGGGTCATATTACGATACGTGTCATACATCCGATCTGCGTAATCCTGATCCTCCTGATACCAGAGTGCCAAGGAAGGGTATGGGATGGAGGCGAAAGCCTGATCGAACTCCCGGCGGTCGCTGATACCGCCTACCGCCCTCATGATCGTATCCCTTACCTCTATTGGATTCAAGCCCCTTCTCTTTCCTAACGAGTCATATGTATCCTCATATATCATATAATCATCACCAAGACCTGACTCGGAGGACAGGAAATACATATCCTTCTCATTAAGATTCCCCTCAGACATAAAATCGACAATCCTCCTCATCATATCCCTTACCCGCTCATACTCCGATCGGTTAGTCATGATATTATCAATCTCATCAGCGTCATACATCCCAGATCGCTCAAGATTGTACCTATTGAGGAATATATCACCGCCGGAAAGGAAGTTAGATACGATCATATCATTAAGATCATTGATATTATCAACACCCAAGGAAGTAAGAGTATTATTAATATCCTTAACCTCATCAGCCATGAAATTGCCGGCGAAATAGTTCTTCCGCTTGATAAAGGACATGACATCATCATACCTAGGTTCCCCATTACTATCCAGATCATATTCTGATGGCATGGACATCCAGTCGCCAAAGAAGGACACGAAGTCGGGGGAGTAGGCCGTACCCCAGACCGATAAGGCCTGCTTCTGGTCGCCCAGCACCTCCATCGCCCTTTGGTATAATCCGGATGGTTGGTCGTTCGGGGCAAGGACATTATCTATCCCACCCTCCTTATTTTTTATAACATAACAAGATCGTCCCATTACTAAATCGTTTTGACACAAAGATAGAAAATCCCGCCTACTCTCACGAGCGGACGGGACACCAAAATAACAACATAATAACAAACCTTATGTTTCTCCGAAAAGTGCAAATCTTTTTGCCGATCCTCACGAACAGGCAAAAGCTCAATCCTAAATTACAAAAAAAATGGAATTTATCGTTTAGCGAAAATATCTTTATCTGATCTATTCAGAACCCTGCCTTTCAATTCCAAGAACCTAGGCATCCATTCTTTAGATATCTTAGACACGATCCACTGAAATCCCTTAGGAGTCACATAGACAGTATTAGTGCCGTAGAACTCGTCATCATTACGATATCTGTAACGAGCATAACCGCTGTCTATCATCCTTTGGGAAAGCAACCATCTCTTACCGGTTTTGGCGAAGAACTTATTATCCTCAAGCAATATACGAAGATTCTTCTCCGCTATATCATACCCATGAGCCTCCAGCTTTTCCCGAACCTCTCTGATCAACATATCTGTCTCTTGGGCTATTTCGGCTGTCTTAGCAAACTCAACCATAGGAACCTGTTCTTTGATGATATTATCAGATATCCTTTTGGCTTCCTCTGCCGCTTTTTTCGCCTCAGCTAACGCACGCTTCTCCTTTTCCGATTTAAGTAAAGCCTCTAATGCCTCTATATAATCAGATGGAAGTTCATTCTTTGATGGCATAGAATAGGAGCCTGTTTTTCTAATAGAAGGAAGAACCTCCGATGTTACCCATTTTTTGAATTTCTTGGCAGATTCCATCTTAGATGACATAATCAAAGAATACATCCCTGATTCATTGATTAATTTGATCTCCCTAACAGCCTGATTTATAAGGGGGTTTATTTTAAACCCCATTGATTTACAATCACTTGTAAGAATGATAGAATCCTCATCATCAACAAACCTTTTTACAGCGTTCCCTAAGTTTTCATAACCAAGACATCTGGCTATGTCATTACCAACAAACCATGGATTGCTTTTCTCGTCTAATAATACTCTTACATCCCCAAAATCAGGATTCTCAAACAATTTTAAATTATCATCCATAATATAAAACAACGAGAGCCACCAGCGTCCGTTACTCCACTGATAGCTCTCATTTATCGCCTACGCCTAAGCGATATTAATATCTTCTTCTGGTCTAGCAACGGATAGACACCGCAAATATAGACACTTATTTTAAAACAACAAACAAATAGGAGATATTTTTACAAAAAACGTAATCAATTATATTTGTCTATCATATAGACGAAATATAACTATATCTATCCTCCATCATCATCACCACCTTCTTAATATCAGATAAAGTTAATTTCTTTATCTCCATATTCCTACTATCCATCCTGACGAAAGAGTCCTTGAACTCCTGCTCGGTTATGGCATCCAACCTAAATAGATTGTATTTTATAAGTAACTGGGTTACGTCAAATATCAGGATGTTAAGATCAACATCATCTTTCAACTCATTAAGTAGATCGCGCATCATATCCTTAATAGCGTCAGTGTCAAGTTCCAGCTTCTCGGCTTCCCTCATCAACTTCTTAATGATGCCATTGTACTCGATTATGATATTAGCGTTATCATCATCGGTAGGCAGAAGAATATCCATCGTACATTCTATACCTATCTTATCACTAAGTCTTTTATTGAACTCCGTCATATAATCGAAAGCCTGACTTCTGCTTAAAGCGTATGTATGGTCAAGCAACTGCCTTTGTCTGTTATTGACAAAATAATGACTGGTGTATAACATCATCAAGACCTTCACTCGCTGGATGCGTAGATCTTGCATAATTTTCCGGTGTAAAAAAGAGTCTAATTGCATGTTATTAAAATTATAATTTTCGTAAAACCCATGCTTTCAAGCATGGAATCAATGTTTTTTCTGATCATCTATATATTTTTTTATGATCGACTCGGATATATGCCCTATTGTTTCAACATAAAAAGATCTTGTCCACAATGATGGGAGTCTTCTCCTTATCGTTTCAAATTCGTTTCTTAATACAAAAGATGTGTATCCTTTTAATTGTGAAACAATATGAGATATAGAATCCGAAGGCGTGGCTTTTATGAAAATATGAATATAATCAGGCATTATTTCCATATTTTCAATAACCCACCCATTCTCTGTCGATTTAAATAAAAGAAGTTCTCTTAGCCTGGACTCTATTTCACCGGTTAATATTTTCCTTCTGTATTTAGGGCACCATATTATATGGTATCCTATGTTGTAAACACTGCTTTTATTCGTTTTCCATCTTTTGTCCATGTTTTTTTTATTGCAAATATAAAAATTATTATTATATTTGCGTCATAAATATAATTAAAAATGATTTCATACAAATACAACATCTATCATTCCAAGAAAACGAAGCACCTAGATAAGATGCTTCGCGAATGTTGTTTCGTATGGAATCGCGCTTTAGCTCTACAGCGTAGGTATTACAAGCTGTTTGGAAAATATATTTCAGTTGGTAAGATGCAAAAGCATTTTGCTAAAAGGATAAAAAGGAACTTACTTCACTCCCAAACAACACAAGAAATCCTTCAGAGATTGGATTCCGCATACAATCGTTTCTTTAAGAAGTTATCTAAACGGCCACCTAAGTTCAAAAGAGCTGATTGTTTCAATTCTTTTATTTTCAAACAAGGTGGGTTTACTCTAAATGGGAATTGTCTGACAATAAACAAAGGGAAGAAACGATTTAAATTCTCATACAGTAGACCTTATGAAGGCAATGTCAAACAAATCAGAATAGTACGTGAAACTTGTCGTCGCTACAGTTTGATAATAATTACAGATCATAATCCAACAAACTCCTATAGAAAGACACATGATGGTGCATCTGTAGGATTAGATTTCGGTCTGAAAACTTACCTGACTAAAAGCGATGGCAGTAGTATCGTTTCTCCGCTATTTTTCAAACAATATCAAAACAAGATTAGAAAACTAAGCAAGAGGTTTTCTAAAGCGAAGAAAGGATCTAGCAATAGAAAAAGAATCTTATTCGATTTACAGCAAGCCTATAGGAGAATCGATAACCTTCGATCAGATTTTCAATGGAAATTAGCTCATCAATTGTGTAAACAATATGATTATATTTTCATTGAGAATTTGAATATAGAAGGGATGAAACGGCTATGGGGCAAGAAAGTTTTCGATCTTAGTCATTCTTATTTTATTTATAAACTGATGTATGTTGCTTCAAAGTATGGAGTGATAGTACATAAGATTGACAAATGGTATCCTTCTTCCAAAACTTGCGAATGCGGCCGCATTAATAAAGGGCTGTCGTTATGCGACCGCACGTGGGTGTGCCCATCGTGCGGCGCAATCAACGACCGTGATATTCTTGCAGCCCGTAATATACTTCGGAAGGGCATTTCCGAATTGGAGAGCAAGAGTGATTCCAGCGATAGTAATATCGGGGTTTCTTGCGCTTGTATCCAGGAATCCCATTCGCTTTAACGATGGGAGTATGTCAATCGTCAGGTGATGGACTGACACCGCAAAGATAAGATGAATAAATTTGCCTAGCAAGGATTTTCCGCTTCATTTTCTCCGGATACGACATTCCCGTCGGAAACCAAAGACTTATCCTCGGCCGCCTTCGTAGGCGAGGCGAACTCCGATTCGGAACCGGACGGGTTGACGAACGGGGTCTCCGTATCCTCGAAGAACGTCTCATCCCTCCTAATACTCATCCTGAACTTAGGGGCTATGAAAGGATCGTTATTAAGATCGATATTGATCGTAACGTCATTCATCAAAATATCCTCCTTGGTCCTAGAATAGCCTATCCATCCTCTTACGTCAGCGGTCATGGGCATCTTACTAGCGGCTTCCTTGACATCCTTTAGCCGTTTCTTGATAACATCCACGTCTCCCGCCAACGGAATCATATATGTCTTGTTATCCAGCCCGGATCTGGCTATAGCGTTGTTAAGATCCATTATATCATCAATACTTACGCCTCCGCCTAGACCCTCCGTAATCCTATCAGCCATCGATTCGATCATGGATGAAAATGACGATATATCCTGATTTTTCAATCTTACGGGGTACAGGTAATTTCTTCCATTTCCTGTCTTTATAGCTACGACCGGAATACGTGAATTTTTATAATCACCATACTTGTCCCTGACGATAGCCGTACAGAACGGGAATATATTATACTTGATATTATCCTTCATCGTAACCTCCCCGTTCTCTATATATCCTACGCTCTCGACCTTACCAACCGTCTCGTTGGTAAAGTCATTTTCGGATACCATCAACGTACCATTATCATCACTTACACTGAAGTTCGGTCTTCCCGGCAAAACACTGGTGACTGCGCCTACGAACGGTATATCAATCTCGCCAGCGACAGATCCTACATTATCCCTATACAACTCAAAGGCCATACTCCTTAAATCAGCGTTACTCCCTTTTGAGTCTGGATCATTGGCCTTAAGCACCGAGACAAAATTACCGTCACCATCCACGATCTTAATAACCATATTATTAACCAAATCACTACGGGCAGACTTGGTCTCGTCAGAATTAGGATCAACGGCATAAAGGCTATTGTATTTATCATACAATTCCTTGGTATAAGGATCTAACATATCTACCTTGAACCTCACGATATCGTTCTTACGAAGACTAGCCGCAGCTTCTTGATTTATCGACTCATTATTAGAGCCAAATGCATCTCCTGTATAATAAGGAACAACAGATCCATCCTGCCCCTTGCGATACACCATGAACCAGTTGGAGGTCGATAAGGCGGTCTGCCGCCCCAGTATGACACCGGTAGCGTTCTCGAAAGCCTGAGCGTCATCCTCGCTTATCATCCATCTTGAGTGGTTATTCGACTCTATAACAGTAAATATGTCGGTTCCGTTGGTGAAATCCATCACCCTTCCATTATCAGTATCAGTGGCATCAGATCTTTTAAGCCCAAGACCGTCCATAAACCTGTCAAGTCTCATTCCGCCAACTTCATAATACATAACCCCACCGATCTCTCTCTTCTGGGCCATCAACACCACCGGATTCTGGGCGGCGTTAACTTCCGTCCTGCCGGTGGATGTCCCGGGTTCGCTCTCTGTGAGGACATCACCCATAGGTATAGACTTATCGTAATCCTTGACAACCATACTTCCATTATCATACAGCCTCATCCATCCCACGAACTGGAGAAGAGGCCCATCAGAATAGTTATTGATAATATCAATAGCCTCATTAAGTTTATCCTGATCAACTTCATTCCCGTTGTCAGCATCATTCATAAGATCATTGTAAGTCTGTATAGCCTCCTTAACCTGATCCTGATCAAGACCATTAATGTTCATATCTATGATATCATCAATAGTATCCCTGATGTTATTTAAGACGTTATCGTTGGTATTTAACCTATCTATCATTGACCTAATCTTATTAAGCCTAGCTATAGGATTATCGCCAAACCCATTTACAAGATCATTGATACGATCCTTATTATTATCATATATCTGCCTCTCCCTAGGAGATAAGATATCCTCATTACCGTCCCATATCTTTATAGCTATATTATTGATTCTATCATCAGAAGGATTTATGATATCCTCATTATCAGGTACATTCTCAACGATACCGCCCTCATCAGCCTTGATATCATTCTCCATAGATCTGGCGATCATATGATTATAGGTCTTGAACATAAATGCCTCGTCCTCTCCTATAAGACCATCTTGATAAGCCTTATCTATGGCCTGATCATTGGCATAAAGGGAGTTGGCATCAGGATCATCGGTATTCCTGAAATCATATTTACTATCATCCTCCTCATAAGTCTTTCCCCATATGTTTGACAAAACCTTCATGAACCCACGTTCCTGCGACCGTATGAATCTCCTATCACGCATACGGCGAAGAGACTCATTTATATTCTTATAAGCCACAAGATTATGACGATACTCGCTAAGTAACGCCATAGCCTCTTTATAATTATCAACCCCACGGATAGATACAGCATTCTCAAAACCAACTATAGTCTCATAAGCTGCCATAAGATCGGCGGCACTGATCCTTGATTCATTCCTGTTTAATAACAGCTTAGATATATCTGTCTCTGAGTTAACTAACGTAGCTAATCTCCTCTCCAAAGCAATTCTATCCTCCGTCAATTTAAGAAGTCTATCATTCTCCTTGGCTAACTTGACCTTATCAGACTCAAGAGCTTCTTTAGACGTGATACTCTGCTGAAGCTTCAAAACATTCTTCTCCATCTTCTGTATATCATCTGTAAGCTTCCTAAGTTTCTCAAGATCCCTACTCGAATCAGGATTAAGACGAGAATATATATCTAAAGCGGGGCCTATATCCGTATTGTATATCCTTCCTAACTGATTAGCGATATCATCCAAATTATCCTTAGCCTCAAGACCGTTATAAACCATGTTAGAGATGTAGGTGTTAAATGATCTATTGGATATACCATCGGTAAGGGAGTCGGCGAATCTGCTAGCCATAGTAAAATTATCAACCTTCTTATTGAACTCACTGATAAGGTTGGACTTATACTCATTTACCTGCTCATCTGTCATATTCATATCGGAGGCTATATCGCTATTAGGTATAGACTCGATGACTGTCTTGAAATTCTCCTTAGTATCATCTAACATCCCCATTTCCTGATCATAACGAAGACGATTGAATACAGCGTCACTAAAAGTCTTATCTACGATTCTAGAATTAGGTATATCGTCAGCGTTATTATCCGTACTTAAGCCTGATAATTGAGCGTTCAGAGCCATGCTGCCACGAATAGCTTGGACAGCCGCCGAGGTCAAGGCGCCGGCATTAGTGTTGTAGGCCTCCACCATCCCCTTGTTACGGGACATGTCTTGGCTCCATTCCCTTATACCGCCTAGACTCCTTATACCCATAACCGATCCGATAATCATACCGATGCCGATCTCCTTCCAACCCTCATTAGATCCATAGGTCTCCTTGAATCCGTTCTTTATAGCTTCCATATAACCTATATTCTGACGGATGGCCATAGGATTATATCTTGATTCCACCCAATCCTCTGCGGACTTGCTGGACACACCTTGAAGACCTTCCTCGAACAAACCCTCAGATACCGGTCGCTTAATGATATTAAACGTATTACCAGCTATTTTCTGCCATTTCTTTGGTGTTATAGCCCTTAGTGCACCGTTGTCCATTCTCTCGACTCCTACGCCAAATATATTGCGTTTTATGAACTTATCCACGCCCAGATCCATGCCAAACATATCACCGAACATAGCTATATTGGATAACGTAAGGATACCGATATTGGCAGCGAATATAGCGTTAGCGGCATCAGCATTATCAGCTCTGAACTTCATGAGTTCCTCATATGAGGCTTCTCTGCCGTAAGCGTTCCTGTAAGCTTGCTTGAAGTTTTCCTCAGACTCCATCAGCCCGCTCCTTGATTCCACGGAAGCTTCCCAAAGCGTAGAAGTACTCATAAAAGTCAGGTTATCCAACCCCTTGCCTATACCACGACCTATACGAGCAGCTCTTAGCATAGCATTAAACCCGGTCTTTGTAGCAGAAGCAGCCTTCCCCATACCGGCAATCGTAGCACCTATCCTAGCCCCCATACGAGCGGCATTCATAAGACCAGCTCCAGCGAAGGCGTAAGATGACAAAACGGCTCCAGCCGTAAATGCCGCACCAGATAGAAGATCATTCGTCCAGAAATTTGTAGTGAGCATGCTTTTAAGGAACCCGGCATCTCTCTCCTCCTTGCTGTAATAATGATTAAGCGTATAATCACCTCGCTTATCCATATCATCTAACCAATCGGCAAAGCCGTTATCAGATATGGCGGATAACGTCCCTTTTGTAACAAGTTCCTTTAATCCGTATATAGACTGACCTACGCCCCCTATACCATACAATGTGGACTTATAGATGAATTTACCCAATCCTCTATAAGTCTTCTCCCAACCGCTTTGGTTCTTTGACAGACGATCATCATTATCCACGTTATTGATATAACTCTCGTATTTTGGAATCCATTCACCTGTTGACAGCCTATACCTTGAATCACGAAGGTTGATCCTACTTCCAGTTATATCATAATTACCCTTAGGGATACCCGTCTCGTTTATCATCTGAAAAAGCGGATTCCTTGCTTTTACATCATCATGATAAGATGTCTCTACGGAATTTTTTATACCCTCTACTAATGATGGAATACTCCTGCTTCCCTCTCTAGACAAAACATCATTATCCATATCCGATGAACCGCGCATGCCAACAGGTATAGGGATAGAAGAAATATTATCCTTAGAAGGCATGGGAGATGGAATTGATGGAGTAGGGACATAGTATCCCTGACTCTTCATCACATTCCCTATATCGTTATTATTATTGCTCATTTTTTCCATCTATTTTATCCATAGTCTCTTTATCCAACACCGAAAGAATATTGCTAAGATCAGAGTGCTGCTCATTAATATCTCTACCCTTAACAATAACGTCTTTATTGATAGCCTCAACCACGGCTTGGGTAAGATACATCTGAGGACACATATTTATAATCTTCATGATATTATCAGCATAATCAGTATTATATTCCAACACCTTTAGAGGTGTCCCGGTCCTAGCCTGCCCGTGAAAATAAACGCCAACCTCAACACCTCCAGGAAAGCCCTTGGCTTTAATATCATACGATTTGTAATTTCTTAAAACCGTATTAATAATCCTAATAGCTCTTTTATTAAGCTCTGATGTAGCTAGTTCATTGTTCTGAATATTGTACTTATCAACCATCCTAGAAGCCTCCTCAGCCGCATTCTCGATAGTAGCGAAAGCGCCAAGTGAATTAGCTTGCGCCCATTTCTGATAAGGCCTATTGGTCGTGGCAGAAAAAGATACAGGGATGATCTTAGATTCGTAATCTTCAGATCTTACATTCCTTTCCCTTTCGTACAAACTATACCCCATACTATCTAATTCCTCTTTAGTAACTTGAACCGTAGCGATATTTTTTCCGCCAGCCATAGCTACCAAATCAAATGTATTGGGATTATCCGTAGGACGAGCATACAATATGTAATTATTAAGTCTGCTATCTTTATCCTTATTCAAGAAACCAGCTCTTGACAAAAGCAGACTCTCTAATTTAGCATGCATACGCCTATCTTCTTTAGAGGCATTGGTAGAATTAGAGAACGACCATGATCTTGGAGCAAACTCGTCATATCTTCTTTCATAGACCATTTTAGAATCCTGAATAGCCTTAGCTATATTACGACCTATATTAGATGAAGACCATTCTCTTCTAAGCGTAGGGCCGTCAGCTCTAGACATATTCTTACCTAAGATCTTGATCATTTTATCCCTACTAGTCATATCGACATTATCGCTATTCATTACCGGATTGTCTACACGACTATAAGTTTTAGCTATATCATTTATATCCTCCAGAGTGAAATTTTCTCCTGAATATCTATTTAACAAATTTATATAAGATCTCATCAGCTCCGTATTAGCTATAGATCTATCCGCATAGTTGATGTTCTCGCTTATCAATCCAGCTATAGCGGAAACCTTTAAAGCATCTTCTGGTGAATACTCTTTCCCTCCAATAATAGCTCCATTCTTACCAACATCCCTCGCATTAACCATACCATTGTCAGTATATGTATCAATACCTCCAGTAACATAGTCCTGATCCCTTACAGCATCATTAAGGATATTTTCCGTAGCGACATCAAAGGCATTTGTAAGATAATCAACTTCCTCATCCATGATCTTACCATACCTATTCCTATTATCATTCGCTGCCATAAGAGCCTCGTATTTATTCACCATATTTGGGGTTGATGATAATACAGAACTTGACGCACCGCCATTATTAGTGATCCATGCCATAATATTCTCGCTATTAACACCACCAGGATATATAGAAGGATTGTTTTGTATATCGTTCTCTATGCCTCGTAGATCAACAGGATTTATGGATGATATTAAATCCTTCTCACCTGTCGATATATTATTCTCATTCTGAATATATTGATTGTCAAATATATTCTCAGGAGTAACATTAGGCTGAACCTTTTCCAGCTCAATCATAACACCTGTAGGGATATTAGAGCTATTACCAGCTTCCTTGGACATTACTTCCCTAAGCTTAAGATTCTGATCTATCTCCTTTGATTTCTGCCTCCACGAGAACTCTCTCTCCTTGAAATCAAGATCTCTCATCTTAAAGTAATAATCATCAGCGATGTAGTTCTCAGATGAGTTGTTATACGACCATCTAGCGGATACACCATCAAGAAATTCATTACGTACAATAAACTCCCCCGCTCTAGCCGGATTCATATTATTGCCAATAAAGGAAGTAGCCTCCTCCACTAACGCACGGCGCTGTTCCCGGACCTCCTGTAGTGACGCCTCAATAGCCGCCTTAGCGGAAGGGCTGGCCTCGGCCCCTTTGAGTTTGGCTAAGAGTGCGCTCTCCTCAGCGTCAAAACCGGAAACATATTTATTAACGAACTGATCAGTAGTCATGCCACTAAACATACCGGGATTAGTGGCAGCCAAATACTGACCCTCTATCTGCATCTGAGCCTTAGCGTTCTGGGATATAGATCTAGCGGCTATCGCTCTAATCTGAGATCGACTCATCTCATCAACAGTAATATCTCTCATCCTACCAGTAGGCTTGCCATCCACTACCTCAGGAACAGAAAACTTCTTTCCCTTATTAAGACTGACGAAATCCTTCATCATCTTATTCATCTCCTCATTGTAATCCGTATAAGGAGTGTAATGAATAGGATTCATCCTTGTACCAACCTGACCATCATTAACCCATTCATAAAACGGCATTAAGGCCACAGCCTCATTTATGGCACTATATTGCTTAGGATTATTAAGCTTCATATCTTCGATCTTCTGAGAGAAAGACCTATACTCCCTAGTACCGGCGATAGCGTTCAATACACGGGTATCTAAAGCCTCTCCAAGACGGGCTTGTATGCTTCTGGCTATACCGTCAGAAGCTAGATTGGATTTACGATACACGTTATTCACATCCTGTATCAATCCATTTAACCTATTCTGAAGATATTCCCTATCCTGAGGTTTTATAATGTCAGAATTGATGATATAATCAGCATACTCGTTTATGGCCTGCCGATTGGTATCTATCTTCTGCTGCATGTATCCCATACCCTGCATCATGACATCCATGTTGTAGGGTGATACGTACTTACCGTAATTCCTTAATATACTGTATTGTGAAGCCATTATTTATCCCTTTTTGCCTTTAGTTACTTCCTGAGCAGGATATAATCTCCTGTAACTTAATATATCTCCTTGAGGGTCTGCGATCAACTGGCCATTGGGACCAATCTTAACATCCCCAAATATAGATCTTAATGTATTCATGGTCGTAGCCGTGTTCCACTTCTGCTGGATCTCGTCATTCACGCTATCAAAATATCTAGCCCAATTCTCGTCATTAATAGCCAATCCCTGCAATATCCGTTGCTGATAAGCTTGACGTTGCGCTATGTTCTTGTCATAAGTATTCGCCCATGATTGAGAATTGACATTATCAGCCCAAGTTCTTTGAGCGACATTGCCCTGCTCTACCTCGTTAATATACCTACCTATATTAGAACTCATGATAGCCTGTAGGTTAGATGATAAAGCTCCTCTTTGAGAATCCGGGACATTACCCATCTGATCCAATTGTGATTGGAAAGCACGATTGGCTTCAACCATATACTGATCCGCTGATCTCAATACCGGATCCACGGTAGGAGCGTAATGCCTTTCCAGACCTTCCGTTGTCACGGATCCCGGAGTCATCCTGAACACCTCAGGAAAATCAAGACCACCACCTACTATATTTCTTCCTCCCCTATTGTTATCCGACTTACCTGTATTTGTATTGGTATTCGTCTTAGGAAGGGTACTAGCATCGATAAGCTCAGGCATATCCAGCTTAACATCGGGATCCTCCACGTCACCTATATTCATAGGACCGGGAGCCACCTTGTGAGGGTCAAGTATAAAATCAAGACCTTCCATTCCTTTCATGGATCTCAATGCCTGCATCTTAAGCATATCCTCGCCAAGTATCTTATTAACGACATCCTTGTTCTTGTCAGAGAATAGTTGGCTAAAATGGGTGATACCAGCATCGTTAAGAGCCTTATGCTGTTCCTCTGTAACAACATCTAGACCGATCATAGGGCGAGATGTGGTAAACAAACCTAATTTATTGTCTCTCATCCTATCATGATATGCGGCTTTCTTGTCTTCCGGGTAATTACCTTGACTATCCTCACCGCCAAAGGAAACGAGCGTCGTGTAATCCCGAAGCGCCTCGGCGTTGGCGATGATCGGGTTCTCAGCCGTAGCCAAGCCCATCCAGCTACTTGTCTGACCGTAGATAGCGTCTTGCAATGCCCTAGCCCTAGCGCCCTCTGAAGCTCCCATATAAGCATCGTAAGCGACTGGATTGAATGTCTTATAATAATTCAACCTCTCATCCGTATTAATACCTCCATAAGAGCCATCAGTTCCTTGGCGTTGATAACCGAAATAGTTAGGATCATTGTTGAACCTATTCTCGATCGGGCGGAAAGTTAATTTACGACCGAACAAAGACGTGCCTCCTATCTCCATCTTCTGGCGAATACCAGCCACTTTCTTAAGCAGCTCTTTCTTAGCCTCAGCTATATCCTCCTCCGTAAGACCGTATTCTTTCATGGATCTGGATATGATGTTATCTATCTCACCACCCTTAGCGAAATACGTATCCTCATCCTTCTTTATCTTCCGGTCTTCCTGCTCCTTGTATATGACGTTAGCGAAGTCCGTAAATCTTCCCTCTAATCCATTAACGATATCGTTGCTATCATTTATAGCCTTGGATAATACGGAGGCGTTCAAACGCCTTGTATTCTCGTCATCTATCTTATCGTTTTTCTTCAGCTTCTCCAGCGCCTTTTTCTGATCATCGTAAGCCGATTTAAGACCGATCTGAGCCTTATACCTGTCCATTAACGTAGCATACGTATCCTTAGGCGTGGCTTTGATCCCATACGTATCTCTGATGTATTTAGCGAAATCCGGCTCTATGGTTGTGTCGTCGGTAATAACCTTCGTTCCCTGCTCCAAGGAAACGGGGGTTCCACCATCGGCGTGCTTCTGCCCCATAGCCTCCATCGGCGCCTCTCCGGGCTGCGTCACGTACTCACCCTTTTCGACCTCTACGTTGGCTTGGTCTTCCATCGACTTAGGTAACGGATATAGATACTCACCGGTAAGACTTCCGCTATCAAACCTATTATTAGGCCCTAGATAAACACCACCTCCATCCTTATACCGCATCTGAGATTGCCGTCTCTGCCTAGCCTCTCGCTCTTGAGCTAACCTGATATTAGTACGAGTGCCTTGCTCTGACGCCATCCCTGAGAATACATTCCTTGCCAACCCTAAGACACCGCCGATGCCTGACATTACAGTACCCACGACATTAGCCGTCTTAGCCCCGGTGGATAAATCACCGTATCCCTCGCTTCTCATACGCCCTATACCACGACCCATCTGAGTGAATCTAGACCCTATATCATCAGCGCCATAGTAAGGGATGGTAGTAAAATCAAAAACATCCGTCTCGCCTGAACCGGTCTTAGACTTATCAACATCATTAACGGTCACATTATTAAATGTAATAGCATTGTCTTGATAATTTTCAGCTATCCGTTGCAAACTACCTTTGAAGCTAGCCGGGAACATATCATTCATATCCTTCTTCTCAAAAGCGGTATCATATTTATCCATCAACCGGTCAGGCGTATCCATAGAATATATCCCTAACGGACTGGCTTGCGCAGGTAATCCCTTGTTGGTATTTACCAAAGGCTCCATGCCTAGCCCCTGTATGCCATCCATATTACCAAGCATATACGACCCAACTTCCCCGGCTTCTTGATATTTAGGTATCTTTCTCTTGATTACATATTTGCCCATATCAAATTAATTTCGTTCTGACACAAAGATAGTTGAAAAAAATAAAGACCCACCATTTCACAACGATGAGTCTTTGTTTTAAATCAATCTTTTAAAGATGCATAAAAACACCTATAAATATTGTTGTAATGCATACTATTTTATATATTCGCATAAAAACAAACATTACAAAACAATGAATAGAGAAATATCAGAAAATAGTATTGAGTTCAACAAAGAAGACAATTTTATTTGCATAACAGACTTTGTATATATAATAAACTCGTATAGAGAATCAAAGAATAATCCAAAAATTAGAACTGATCATTACATAACATCAAGTATAACACAAAACGTAATCAATAATATATTAAGACAAATAGATATGCCAGAAAAAAGCATAAAGACAATATCTGATTTAAAAAATGTTGGATTAGCATACCGAAAAGGTAAAGGGCCTGGACAAAAATGGTTTGTCGATTACAGAGTATTTATATCAATCGCAATGAATATAGATGATAAAATAAAGGCACATCTAATATCTTATGCAATAAACTCAATATCCTCGACAAAGATTATAGATGAAATACTAAACAGTATATCAAAAAATTATAGAAGCATTTCAAATAATAGATATAAAACGTATATAGCAATAGATAGAATATCAGGTCTTTGTAAAATAGGTAGAGCTATTAATATAAAAAAAAGACTATCAGCTCTTAGGGTATCAAATATAAATATAGAAATGATATACACAATAGATGACGACATCGAGTCGTATATGCATAAACTTTTATTAGGATTTAAAGAAGATAGAGAATGGTTTAATATAGATGAAGGTATAATAAATAGTATAGCTAAAAAATACGGATTTAAAAAATACAAACAATAAAAAAATAAAATGCGATAGCTGATTATATTACCTACAATAAACCATATAGCTATCGCATTATATCAACCTATTTCTTTTAAATCCTTTTTACAAATAACGAACCTATCGTTTTCACCAAGTCATAGAAGCCAGCAGCGCTAAGCCCGACAGCCACCCCATACAACAGAGATTCCCACCATTCACTCCCTACTAACAACGGGGATACCTGAAGAACCCAAGCCAGGATACATACCAGCATGCCGATAACTACAGCCGATAGGATCTTAGCCCACTTATGGGTGTCAATATACGGCACAACCTTGGCTAACTGCGTAGCTGACATCGTGACGAAAGCCATAATGCCTGTAAAGGTAGTCAGATCAATAGTAATAGGTCCTTCTGATGGGATTACCTCTTGCGCCATCAAAGCGAATGGCGTCAATAACATAGCAAATAAAAATAACAATCTTTTCATATCTAAAAACGTTTAATGATTTCACAAATGTAGTATTAATTTTGAGTTCTGCTCATACCTTTTATATTAAGACTTAATCCCGGTATCATATTAAGTACCAACTGCCTTTTCGCTTGCTCCCTACGCATACGCTCGGCTTCCGCTATCTGCGCCTCTGATTGGGGATCATTCTTGATGTTATTAGCGATATCCTCTATAGTTTTCCTGTTGGCGCCTGATTGAGCTAGCATCTTATATAACAGGTCTTGACCTTCCTTCTCCCACCAGCTATCCACGGCAGGATGGGAAGCCAAAGAAGGGCCGGCGGGGGCTACCGTCTCAGGCACGGGCTGATGACCTCCGTCTCCCGTACCAGAATCCCGCTGCCCGAACTCGTATCTCATTGGCTCGTTCTCCGGGACACCGTATCTGTTGGAGAACATATCGGCGAACTCAAACCGCTTCTCGTTTCTTAATGTCGATCCAAGGGGTCTTCCGTATCCTTGATTCCATGCTACGGTAGCGTCCTTATAATTCGTGGCGTTATCAAAATCAGCCTTTGAGTACATATAATAATTATATACATTGCCTTGAGCGTCCTTATCAAAGAACTTGCCTTGGTTCATGTAGTTCCAGCCTAGCCCCGGTACACGACCTTGATACTCATCCACAAGATAATCCAACTGCTGTGTCAAAGTCGGTTTCTTACCATACCTACGCTGTAGCTCTTTCTTCCTCGGACCAAGCCATTGCTGGATACCAAAGTCACCGGCGGCTCCTAGGGCTTCGGTGTCCCCTCCGGACTCGGCGGCGATGTTGGCGAGGATGCCTACCGCTTGCGTTTGTGGTATTCCCTTCTTTTCTGTCAGATAGTCCCATATCTCATCATACACAACCATCTTGTTGTTGTCCGATCTACCGGGATCAACAACATATTTGCCTTCCCCATATCCTTTATCAGTATCTACAGGTCCACCATCCTCTTTCTTGTCTTTCTCATCATCGGCCAATGTAGTGGATATCAACCCTATATAATAATCAAGATCCCTATGAATATTATCCGCTACTTTCTTGGCCGCGCTTTCAAACCTCTCCTTATCCTCCTCGTCAGGTATCCTTCTCCTTATACCCCTCAATGTCTTCCCAAGATATTTAGTAAATATCTCATTAGGGATGCTGGCATAATCGTCCAACTTATCAAATACCTTTCCATAGATGCTAGACTCCCATGGATTGGTAAATACATCTTTACCTACCAACCCCATCTTATAAGACGGGGACAACCTCATAGGAACACCTCCAGTAAGGACATCAAATTCTGGATGGACGTCTTCCAGCGGCCTATCATTGAGTTGCCCATAATATTGAGGGGACTGACCGGATATAACGCGATCAAGATCCGACCTGTACATTTTTCTGGCTATATCCTCTACAGGACCTCCCTCCGCATACTCATCGAAACTCTTGAAATAATTCTTATAATTACCCGTCAACCACTCCGCTTCCCGCTCAGAATCCACCATAATAGTGTCGCCGTCAGCGATGGCACTTTCAAGAGCGTCCCACTCACCCCTATTATTCTTAGGATCAGTGAAGTCGTATAACTCACCATCTATCTCCCTGACCGAAGGATATATCACATACCGACCATCCACGCCAGCGTAGCCAAGCTTATGCGTGGCGACATTCCCATCGACCTCCCAGTCAGGTATGGTTTTCCTTTTCTCATCCCTTAACCTCCTGGCGAAATTGGCATCGCTGCTCTTGATGAGGGTTATAAGTTTATCCTTGTCAATCTCACCTCCATCCTGTTTCTCCTCTATCTTCTCTCCCCAAAGACCGTATTTCTCCCTAGGCCGGATACCGTCTATGGCATCCACATAACCAACGGGATGCTCCCCGTCCAGACGCCGGTTCCGCCGCTCGTCCGCCGGGTACAGGGCGTTGGCCAACGGCTGCGTGATATAACCCAACCCCTTATCTTTGGATCTCGACATAGCGTCCACCACAGTCTGATATATAGGTCTTAATTTCTCAGGCAGATACAATCCCGCCTCATCAACCAGCTCGCCTATCTTCTTATTTATACCCCTAATGCTGAAATTATAATTACCCATGCCATTATTCAACGGAGACAACGCACCTCTTATCCCATTCATGCCTTTAACTGCGGCTCCTCCGCTAAGGATATCAAACTCCGGGGACACGTTTCTCAAAGGACTATCATCCATACCCCTGAAATACATAGGACGCTCGCCTCTTACGACACGATCAAGATCCTCCTTATATAAATCCTTTATCCACGACGGAATCTCATCCTGTTTATTCTTCTTTGCCATAAATCATGTTTTTCACAAATATACACACAATCAAATGGATATTAAAACATAAGGCGGGAACATGATCCACGTCACATACCCGCCCTTAAGAATATAAGCATATTAACTAGCTATTATCCCACTCGGCGAAATCGCTATCCACACGGTCTTTCAACGCCTTCCTCTCGTTGAGAAACGTTTTATAAGACTCCACGTATGACAAGTCCAGTATGCCTAGCTGGGCGGCGTTGTAGTCGTTCAGCTTCTTTTGCTCCACGTCCTTGTCCCATAGGGCGTTGATACAGGCCTCCAATATCTTGTTGGCCGTCAACGTGGGCCATACCCTGACCTCGTTGTAACTATAGGAGATCACGGGGGACATATCGTCACCCATCTCCCTTGTCTCCTCTCTAACGTCCCACCGGTAAAGGTAGGATCCGTCACCGTCCTTTTCCATAGTGATCGGTATAGTGTCGCTATATGTTCTTTTCATGTCTTGTTATTTAATCGTTATACAAAAAAAATCCCGACGTGAGACGTGCGGCTACGCCGACGTTTTACGATATTTGGGGAAAAAGCAAAGGCGCGAACCAAAGTATTTAGCCGCAGCGGAAGACGCATCATGCGTATTTATGTAAGCAAGGCCCGAATTCTGCCCAATGTCCGCAGAACCGCCAATCAGTAACACCTGTATGCGGTTTGCTGATGTATAGGTGTAATAGTAGTCACACCAGTAGGTAGAGGAGCTACCGCCGACCTCCGTGGCCACTATATCGCCATCTTCTCCAAGCAACATCTTCTTGGCATAACCATCTGTACGGCAGATATTGCCTTTCTTGTCATAACCGGTGTAAGAGGTGTCGCTGAAATTCGATGGGTCATCGGTAGTCCATAATATGGATAATCCCGCATCGCCCGTGGTGACCTGTATATTGGCCCCGTCAGTGTATTTCCATATGTGTCCGAACGGATTCTCTATGCCACGATACCTGTTAGCCATCAACGTGGCGTGAGTACCGCCGGAAGCGTTCTTCACCACATATGCCTTCTCTCCCGAGCCGTTCCCGAACTCGTTGGTATAGCCGCATGGGATAAGGGGGTTGGCGTTGTTGAAGTTAGTCCAATCCGTTATTTGCGTCGGTCCCGGACCTAGGCCGCCTTGTGCGAAACCGTTAGCGTCCTTCTGGGCGTTGAAAGGCTTCTGGCTGTCCAGCGTGGCGTACTCGACGGCGAATAGCCAGAACAGGGTCTTGTGGGCGTTATAGGTATACATCTCCCATCCGCTGCCTCTTTTCCTTGCGGCTTGCCGGAATTGGTCTCGGGTAAGGTTGGTGACGGGACGACCTAGCAAGGAACGGTAGGTGCCGTCCCAGTCGGCGGTGTTGTCGCCGCCGCGGACGCTAGAATCAGTAGAATTAACACCTTTAGAACTAAACAAAGTCGAATTATTACGATAAATTCTAGCCTCCATAGTAGATATGTAAAATTTATCTATGTGGTTATATCCGGGTAAAGGTATTGCAGAAAACATCGCTTTAAACTTAGTACCATTTGTATATAATTTAAACCAATGTTCAGGGATCTCAACCATAGCCGATTGTGTTAGAATATCATCAACTGCCTCGTCATTGTATCTCACAATACCTCCATTATTATCAATAATACAGCGTATCATCCCGCTCTGCACCGGCAACTCCCGATGTAGTTGCATATTACCCACACGCTTCCCGTCCGGGCTTGACGATGCCATGTCCCACTCTACACCGTAGGCGTACCGCTCCTCTATATCAGGGATGTCCTCCCAAGCGGGGGTCCACTCGGTGGAGATGTCGCCGTACTCGAGCTTGATCTTGTGGATGGTGGAGGTAGACGGATTTACATCTGTTCCTTCCACATATATTTTTAAATAAGTATTAGCCGAGATATTACCCCCATACTTTGTCATCCATTTAAAGGTAGCGCTTGATTTACCGTCAACAAAATCTTTAAGATTAGCCATAGACCCAACCGAACCACTCGAGTTATATACCGTAAAATAAACGGCATTTTCACCCAGTTCTCCCCATATAGTCAACGTGACTTGAGTTCCCTCTGGTATCTGTTCCGCCAACCAATAATTAGCGATATTGTAATTCGAGTTGCTAACCTCCTTCCCTGATCCCAGCAATAAATTCCTTCCATATACTGGTAGTTTACGATATTTACCATCATCCATTAAAGATTTAGTTCCATCACCTGTAGTATGTATTGTTAACTGCTTAGTATTATTCTCAGAAAGACCACTTACTAGATTTGTATATACATCAATACCATCACTTACTGGCATTAAATAATTCATACCAGCATTTACATTTACAGATAAATCTTGATATATAGAGATTTGTGTAGAAGAATTCTGCAATATTCCCGCATCCTGTTTTATATAAAACCAAATAGAATTATCATCATTAACATTATATCCACCAAAAAGACTTGATATATACACCCCATTATCTCTTACTGGAAATATATTAACAGCGTTGCTTGGAAGCTTCTCTAATAATTTATTATAATTTTCCTGAGATATAGATGGATTGTCACTTGATGCTATCTCCATAACAATGTCAAATACTGTATAATCTGGTTTGACTACTACATCCTTCCACGTGCCATCTCCACAAAGAAACCTACCCTCATCTCCCTTCGCCGGAGCTGGTACCAATCCACCCTCCCCAGCCTGAGACGCCGTAGCGCCAACCATATCCTTGACCTTATCAAGTCTACTGTCTATTTGATTACCATCGTACTTACCAATAAAATCTTCCATATCATTTCAATATATAAGAGGAGGCGGTAAATACCCCCCCCCCATATGTTAATAAATCAATAAATTTTCTCATCATTACTAAACCATCTTACTATCATCTTGAACCGGCTCTCAATGTCATTCACGAACCTTGCCAAGAACCAATCGCCACGAAGACGATCACGCCACCTCCGGTGATAATCGACAGCCCTGGGGTCGATCTCCCGGCCAATATCGTTCACGTCCTTAACCCATACCGGTAGGTTATTAGTATCGTCCTTAACCTCGTTGAAGTAGTCGTTGATGTTGATCTTCTGGTCCACTTCCGTCACCAGTATATCACGGCTATCGTCGTTAGTTATAGGATATCTTAGGCGCTGGCTCATGTCGTTCTTATCGGCGATGGTCATCCTAAGCTCTCCACTGTTGTTGGTATCGTTATAGAACCATGCCTTATTAAATCCAGTTGTTCTTCTAACCTGATAATTAACCTCATCCTGATACCTTCTGGCATCCATCCGATATTGGTAGTTCGTGAGGATCTTATTCACATACTGCTCACGTACCGGGACTTCTACAACAAACGGATATAGCTTACCATAAAATACCTGATACGATTGATTGGTTAAGCCATGAGACCACAATCCCACTTCCCGACTATCGTTAGAGTAATTCTTACCGGACTGGAAATAATGTTGATGCTCGATATAATAATCCGGGGTGTACGATAAATATGATTTCCACTCACCCTTCAAACAATTATATCCAACGGTAAAAGAGACGTCCGTGAAATGGCTGGTGTCCGAAAGCTCCACCGCCTGCCCGTTCCTGTAGAACCGGCCTCCCCTGAATTGGTACTCGCTTGGATTCCCTACCGGTATGTAATCCCTCTTGGTTATCAATACCCTCTTGAAACGATTATCCCAACCCATGGACAGACCTATACCAAAGAACTTGTTATCGATATCATAATAAGACAACTCAGCATCCGTATCGGCGTTATATATCCGGCTACGGATGATCTTCATCTGAAGATGTTCCTTAAACCAGTTTCTAAGCCCCGGTGTGACCTCCGTAAGATTCCTGCCATTAGAATCTACCTTGAATACCTGACCACGCCTTAAATCGACCCAAAAATGCCCAAATTCACAACTGATCATATCCCGGCTCTGGGTCCCGGAATATCCTAACGTCGTATTATTATACTCGATACCACGAGATGCGAAAAGACCACCTGTCCCTAGCTCGCTATTCTCCGGGGATATTCTCTCCGCCAACACGTCTATGGCGTTATACAACCCTACCTGATTCTCGAAGCGAGCCAGTATCTGATCCGACTCAATACCTTTCATGCTTATAAGTTTCCCGAACGAGGTCTTGAACTCATGATAATCCATGGGCTTATAAGACAGCCAAGGATCGGTCATGCCGTTCTCTGAAACGTCGGCGGTGCTCCATATGACACCGTTGGGTCTTTGGTAGGCGCAGTCCCAAAAAATGCTATCATACGTCTCTGGTAATGACCTTCCGCCTAGCGTAAAACGATTCTTGTACACAGGACTCATCTTAAACACATTATCCCTTGATATAGGGACATTACGCTCTTGGGTCCATGATATATAATCCCCTACTTCTGGATAGAATCCCTCATAAGGCTCAGGTCCAGCTATACGGAAATTACAATTAATCTCAGACTCCACTAAAAACTGAGGTATGCCGTAAAAATACAGAAAGAAACGACCACTAAGATACATATCCCCGGTCTTGCAAGCCATCTCATAAGCACTCTTACGGCTAGGGAACGAATATAGCGATCCAGTATCTGTGTCAGTCTTATTAAGATAATCCTCCCCGGTATCATAATTAACAAAATAACGTGGATACCCGATATTCCGATAGTCGTAGTAAGGGAATGGTATCATATCTCCCTGACCAAACTGGGTCAAGTAAAACATAGGCATTTTTCTTTTAAGCGAGAATCTGGATATAAACACATCACCTCCAAAAACAGGTTTACGCTTATCCTCATCCATCAACCCGCAACCACCTAACGATACCCATCTGATATCCTCTATCTGCCCGTATTGAGCCGGAGAATATTTCTTTATCCTCATATAGGGGCAAGACACAAAAGATTCACGTGTCATAAAATGAGGCGTCATACCAGCCACCTCATCGTTACGAATATTACACTCATCCTGAATACGGCTGGTATCATAACTTGAAACCAACTCCGGATATTCAAGCATATACTTATCCATACCAAATGACATGAACAACGAATGCTCACGATCGAGGTTGTTTATGACAATAGGCTTACCACCTACTACTTTCCCTTGTGATGAGATATCCGTTACCGGATACAATCCGCTTTTAATATACTTAGCCGTAGACAACCCACGCAACTCTGACGCTCCTATTTTTTGGTAAAATAGATTATAATGAGCGACAGAGGTATAATAATAAGCGTAATTCCATCTAGGCCCCCTATCTATCAAGGCCGTTAACCACTGATACCTGTACTTCCCTATATCCACGACAGACTGGGAGGTAGCCTTGGCGATACCTGTAGCCAGACGGATAGCCGTCAGAGCTATACCCACCGGGTTGGCCAAAAACATCACGCCCCCACCGACATATTGCTGGGACGCCGATTGATATGTATATTCAGCTATGGCAGATATTAAATTAGCCATAGCCTCCACCGTAGCCAATGACGTTGCCATACTATAAGCCTTACTTCCTAATATCGTCCATTTAGGGTGATCCTCCACCTCCCTGAATATACCGGAGGATTTACCTAATTGATAACCATCAACCAGACATTCAGTAGGAGCGTCAGGTTTATTGAAGGCAATATCAGGGCTTAAGAATGAATACCAGATATTACCCTTCCTGTTAAACGGATGCGTTATAAAATTCTCACGATTAATATCCTTATAGATATACATATCATCAGACAAATCGTTGTAAGGATAATTAGGATAAAGGTTAGCCGATCCGTCGGGATCATCGTACTTAAACATATCATAAGCCAGACCTGTACCAATAACACTCTTATCCAAGGTTCTATCTCCACGATATAGCTCGTATCCGATTATAGAGTCACGTCTAGCCTTATCTATAAGACCATTATCAACCGCTATATCAAGAAACTCATTAACGATATCATCGTCAAGCATCACCCCCATAGGATAAATATAGGAGTCAACTCCATATTGACCGGTCAGTTGAGACGGATTACCCATGAAAGGAGCGACAGAGTTATCCGGGAACTTGTAATGACGTATAGGTTTCTGACAAAACGTGGTTGACGTATTAGGGTACTCAGCGTTATCCCCATTACCAGTGAAGTAAGACTTACCCCCAACAGATTTAGGAGACCCATAGTATTTCGTCAAAGAATCTATTATATCCTTCCTCTTCGATCCTCCAGACGATATCCCGATCTTACTTGAATCATACAACTCAAAATTAGCCGGATACTTATTGGTAGACTCCCAATATCCGAAATCACCATACTGATATGGTCTAGGAGCGCAATCAGCGGGTTTATCTCCACATGAGATGCATTTCGCCTCATATGTGACAAATCTCCTTAATTTCAGTTCTTTTGTAAAGAAGAATACGTATTTCACCTCCAGTGGCCGAATGCCAAAACAGAACGGGGCGGGGAAAATGGCGGTGCCGGCCGTATAGAATCCGGCAAGCTCCTTCATGTCCTGCCTCATGGCGAAACCGGTGAAGAACACACATACCGCTGGCTCAATACAAACATATATCTTATGGAAAGTAGTCTTGTCATCATTCCAGAACAAGTACTTTGGCATCATAAATATCTTATGATCCACGTAATTCACTATAACACCTTTCTTGGCATCATCAGCCAAAGGATTAGGAGCCACGGTACCTTCCTTGTCCGAGAAAAACGTTATACGAACCTTGTTGTATGATGATGAGTCACCGATCGGATAATTATAGTTACCCATCATCTCTATATACATAATACCGTTATCAGGATCGGATAAACCGCTTACGTATTTCTCGTAATCCAACTCCACCCATCTGGCGTATGAGGATACATGTGGATAGAACTTAAAATAAGTCAAGTTGCTTCTACCGAACCAATTGGTCTTGGCGTCAATATCATTCTGCACAGACACACGATCTTCCCAATCAGTAGATATGCCGGTATTGAACTTAGAGTTATCACCATCACCAAAAAGACACATGGCGTTCTCAATACCAAACTGACTCTCATATTGAGGGAAGTACTTTTTCATTGAATCCATCAATATATCAAGCATAGTCTCGGTATGCTTCTTGCCTTCCCACCCATCGCCTTGGAATAAGAACGTACATTTACCCAATGACCTACCTCCTTGGAACGTTGGTAGTTGCACATCGTTAATAGTAGGATTCACGTAAGGATCACCTACCGAACACCCATTAGTACATATACCCTCATCATATAACTGCCGGACATTAGACATATCCTGGCACAAGACCAAGGCGGAAGAATCTATATCAGACGGGAATTTGTCCTCATCCTGACCATCCAGCCATTCTTGAACCAGATCTATGATATTCTTGCCTCCACTAGAGTAATTATCAAAATCACACAATACAGAGAACTTCCTTTGTGACTCAGCGTTACTTTGTATTAATGTCGTAGGTTCGGTCTCCACGTAATCACTAGCCAGCTTATACGTAAAATCAATCCTAGAATCTACCAAAGAGTTTTTATCCAATATAGTCCTGGTCTCTATCCTCTCGATATCGTCACATCCACTAGGGAAATCGGGAGCCTTTATACCATCTTGATCCTCAGGTAACGATATAGCCGCACATAACTCGTCAGTAATGCCTACATTGGATTCTATAAGATCACACAGATTCTCTATATTGTCAGCGATATAATCAATAGCATCATCTACCGTAACATCTTCCCCCATTGTGTTGATAACGAATTGGGTCTCTCCTACCGTGGCATATTCCTGCTCTACATACCTGAGTTGCTTGACATCTAGCTGATTCTTGCATTCTCCTCCAAAATCATCAAATCCCCAAGACGGGTCGTTTATGATCTTTGCCGTATTCTTAAACTGCCAAAGATAACGGCGGCTGTTCCCGGCGCACTGCGGGTTGTTCTCCAATACCGAAGCCGCTGACAGGTCTTCAGAGTTGCCGTCCTCATCAACGATAATCTCCATCTCCTCCCTTGTGGCCGGACGAGGGATAAGCGGGAATCTAGCTGTCCTGTATCCCGTATTGGTAAAGAATCTTATACCCAACGGATATACCTCGTCACGCATGAAAGAGGCGTATTTAGAGCAAGCCACACCGTCTTTATATAGATTCTCCGTGGCTATCGATGTCTGCCATTTAACGAAATGGCCCAAGAAATTAACGACCGGTTGAAGATTCCATTCGTTCTCCACGGTCAAGCCGTACTGAAGAAGACGATTCCCGACAGATGTCATCCCTCTGGCCGTCTTATATACCGGTATTTCCTTGGACAACTTCTCCATGGTCGTACGTTCGCCATACTGATCCGTAAGATAATAAATAGTCCTTTCCGTTATCGGATGTATACCTTCTATGAAATACTCAAGAATCGGGCTTTGCTCGCCATTATATCCAACGGTGTTCTGTATAACACCTACCTTATAATGAGATACCTGCTTATCTATATTGGATACGGTAAGCCGGATACCCATGTTGGTTGATTTGCCCCATAAGCCATCACGAATGACTATATCCTGACGATCGAATATCATGATAGGATTGGTCAATGAGCAATATCCAGTCTTCTCTATCCCGAACTCATCGCACAACGCCACGCAGAACTGGTAGGTCCCGGCACGCAAGCTTCCCCCGAACTCCACGACCTCAGGCTCCACGCATGGGGCCGTCAGCAGCGGGAATACCAGTAGCTTCTCGCAAGCCAGCCTACACCTCTCTATTGGCTTATCATCCCCACATGTCTTATATCCATGATAATGATACCAGAAGTCACCATCATCATCCGGATTAAGTGCCTTGTCAACCATAACATATCGCTGGGGGTTATATCCATCAGTCCAGTATATCACCTTACCACACTTCTCATCCTTGATCTCTATATCAAAGATCGGGTGATGAATGGAAAAGTTAAGACAAGGGTCATCGGTCCCATCCTCTATCAACACCTCCATCAAATCACATATCTCATCGAAACGACCATCCGACTCCTCAAGCCTCTCGCCAAGGATACGATGAATATCTTTCCCTGATCCCGCTAATTGATCCTCTACGGTCTTGACATAATCCAATGACCTCATGAACGTGATCTTAGAGGTGTTGTTATCAGGATTCACCAGAAAGAAATAAGTGTTATCACCAGCTATATCATTCTTATACCCAATAACCTTATAGCCATCAAATCGCTTACATAAAAGGGTGCTAGGCTCGTTCTGGATCTTAAGCTGGCTTCCATCGTCACCCTCTATGGTAGCGTTCAAGGCGAAACTGTACTCAGACGGGGATAGGTCCTGTGGATGCTTATCCCTGTTCATCCCGGAATCGGGAACCGCTATATTAGAATTATTTTGCACGATGTTATGTTTTTCGCAAATATAGCAAATCCGCCAGATAATCACTTATGTGGCGGATTCTAATAAACTGTACGTATTATGCAAAACATTCAAATCGCACAAAAATAGAAAATCCTTCTGACTCTTACAAGCCAGAAGGAAAATCTAAACACTTTGCAACGTTTACCCCTAATGAAAATACAAAAACATAATAATTATGGATTTTTCCCCATGTAGCTTGATTGCTTGTCGGCGTCCTCTACGGATATGTAGAAGAACCCGTTAGTCACGTATCTCTCATTGACGTCCACAAAATCAGTAGATCCTTTGTCCACCCCTTTCTTCGATCCCTCATCACACACAGCTACCAGACTATTAAAGTCATTGGAATAACCTACGACTACACCGTGTATATCCCGATTTCGAGGATCGAATACGTACCTCATCTTACACCTATCGTAAGCTAACTCTAAAGAGCTTTTGCTTAACCTCTCATCTAATCCAGCACCCGCTACCAAGGCCAAAACGCTCTTTGATATGTCACTCATGGTGGTATCCTTGGCCGGAGCCTTAGGCATAGAAACGCCTTCCATGACAAAATCCAACGCCTTATCTACAAGACCATCGAAATCATCATCTCTTATATAATCCTTAAGCACCTCCAGTATATATAACCGGACATGGAGTTCATTGTTAACATCACTTAATGTAATCATAACGCTAGTTTTCGGCAAAGCTAGATTATTCCTGCGCAATAAAAGATCAAATATGTCATAAGTAAAGGACTAAAAAATAAAAAAACTCTCCTATCCTCACGGACAAGAGAGTTAACAGATATTTATATTATGAAGAAATAGCTACTCACCTATTCTTACAATACAGTCACGAGACTCCTTATTATAAATCATCGTACCTACCTTAGAATACAAGGTCTTTATATTTTGCCAATTATCCTCGCCGTGAGCGGATACGTTAGTAGGGGCATCACCGGTATAAACCTCCTCGCCTCCTATATTGACAAAATCATATCCACGCTTTTCCATCGTTCCGCCCTTATATGCCGTGAATCTGATAGTGACATTGCCTTTCTCACGACCACCATACCAGTTACCGTATATACTACACCTGATCTCAAGAGGTAATTTATCGTAATTATCGCCATCCAACAACGGTCCCATCTGAATCAAGGCGGCCTCATTACCTGATTCCATGTTATCACCACCGTGGATAAGATAATCACCTACCCGCTCCTGCGTGGTCTGGTTTTGTTTACTCCAACCAACCAGCTTGCCGTCCACGTCTGGGAGACCAGTGTTGTCGAAACCGGTTGCCGTGTCGAAGTCAATGCCGTCCTCGTCATCCCAGATATACCTAAGCACAAGGAAATCGAACTCAGGGATGATCACCACCGGAACCGACTCCTGCCTACACACGAACGTCTTCTCCTCCTTGGTGCCTTCTTTTATAACCTTGTACGTAGCCTGACGTATCTCTCCAGTCTCATTGATATCAGCGGTAACCCTAACCTCAGCAGGGCCGGTACCACTTGTCTTATCTAAATGTATCCAATCAGCCATATCATCGTATTTTGTTAAATAAGTTTAATATACTTATCAAAAGCGTTGGGCCACATACGCTCATGAGACAGCATCCTTCTCCTATTATCCTCAGCCAGTTCCCGATAATCATTTAACGTGATCATCGACATCTTAAGCTCCTTCATAGCCCTAGCGAACTTACCCGGCTCTTGTTGGGCGTATAGCTTATAAGCTTCACCAGCGCCTTGTATCAAGCCATTCACGGCAGCGTTCTCGAAGATCTTCATCTTGATATACGTCTCGACATAATCCTCAAGATAACCTAAATCCGTCTCAGGTATATATGGTAGACCATCCTCATCCTTAGGAGTAGCTCTGTATACGATATAAATAAATCCGTCAAAGCCGGTATACATAGTATTGCCGGATATAGTTATATCATAATTATCCCAAGCGTATTTATCCCGATACTTATCAGCAGCGCAATCACGCCTCAATCCACGACCTATAGATAACCTTACTGGATGATGGTAATGGAAACGAACCTCATGGGATCCAATATAAATCTTCTCCGTGATCGTCTTCTCAAACTCCTCCTTACAGCACTCCGTGCAGGAGTTCCAACGAAACCCGCGCTCCGTGCGCTCAACCCAGCCGATCTCGTGTTGAAGGTCAGCCTTAACCTTATCGCCGCCAGGGATCTCGCAAACCAGAGGCTCACACCTGTAAGCGTCAAGCATGTCGAAAAAATCGGAAGGCAATACCGCTTGTTTGTTGTTGGTCTTGACAACCGCCTCGGACATGACCGCTATAACACCCCCGAACCTTTTCAAGGCGATCTCAGCCCATCTATAAACAGACGAGGTATCTATAGCCCCGCTATCATCGTATTTATGTAAATCGGCCTTGATCTCGGCCAATAGCCCTTTTATAGTCATATTTAAGTCTTTTGCACAAAGATATGTATTTGAATCCGTGATACAAAAAAAATCCAGTCTACCCTCACGGGCTAACTGGATCACAAAAACTTCTACGATTAATTTATAAAGCCCATGCTTTTAAACATAGAACCAAATTCTTTTCTGATCATCAATATATTTTTTTAAGGTAATTATGTACTAGTTTACACCTATATTATTATATTTGCGTCGTAAATATAGTTAAAATGGTTTCATATAAATACAACATATATCGTTCTAATAAAACGAAGTATCTCGACAAGATGCTTCGAGAATGTTGTTTTGTATGGAATCACGCCCTAGCTTTACAACGTAGATTCTACAAACTGTTTGGAAAATATATTTCTGTAGGCAAAATGCAAAAACACTTTGCTAAACGAATTAAAAGGAATTTACTTCATTCACAAACAGTTCAAGAAATACTACAACGATTAGACTCTTCATATAACCGATTCTTCAAAAAGCTGGCAAAACGACCTCCTAAATTCAAACGCACTGAGTGTTTCAATTCCTTTGTTTTTAAACAAGGTGGATATACTCTAAACGATAATACATTCACCATAAATAAAGGTGAGAAACGGTTTAGGTTTTCGTTCTCCCGTCCTTATGAAGGGAAAATAAAGCAAATTAGAATAAAAAAAGAAACCTGTTCCAGATATAGCTTGATAATCGTTACTGACTATAATCCCTTATCATCTTATAGAAAGACACATAATGGTGCATCTGTAGGATTAGATTTTGGTTTGAAAACGTATTTGACGGCCAGTGACGGGAATAACATTGTTTCTCCTTTGTTTTTCAAGACATTTCAAAATAAGATTAAGAAGCAAAACAAACGGCTTTCAAAAGCTCAAAGAGGATCTAATAACCGAAAGAGAAGGTTATTTGAGTTACAACAAACGTATCGTAAGATTCGGGATTTACGTAATGATTTTCAATGGAAATTAGCTCACGAATTATGTAAGCAATATGATTTTATTTTCCTTGAAACACTTAACATCGAATCCATGAAACGTTTGTGGGGTAAGAAAATCAGTGACTTATCTCATTCGGAATTTATTAGTAAACTGATGTACGTAGCAACTAAATATGGAACTACTGTTCATCAAATAGATCGTTGGTATCCTTCTTCAAAGACTTGTGAATGTGGGTTTGTTAATAAAAACTTGTCGTTACGCGACCGCACATGGTGTTGTCCAAAATGCGAGTCTATCAACGACCGTGATTTTCTTGCTTCTAAAAATATACTCAGGAAGGGCATTTCCGAATTGGAGAGTATGAGTAATTCCAGCGATAGTAATATCGAGGTATCATGCGTTTGTATCCAAGAATCCCATACGGTTTAACGGTGGGAGTATGTCAAAGTTTATAAACCCATTTAACTCCAAATACCTTACTCTCCGATTCAACTTCCCGGTACAAAAACTTATATCTCCTACCTGATTCCATAGCCAATCTACACTCCTTATTCAACGCCGGAGAAATATAGAGATGGAAATACTTGTTCCTCGGCATAAAATCCATACACGTATGGACGTAAGAATATCCACCTGTCCCACGCCTGTTTATAGTCCCGGTAAGTTTATTCAGATATATCTTACGGTTGGGATTAATCTTATGACATAGATAACCGATGTTATTTATATAAACCCCGCCCTCATTATCTAAGTACTTATCACGTATGACCTTCCAGATCAACGACTGACATTCAAGAATATCATTCTTCTCCACGATCGTATGCTTCCTCCTCTTTCCGTTCTTAGACATAATAGACCTGTAGAACCGAAGAAAGTATTGATCAAGTATTTTAAACGACTTAACTTTCATGCCACAAATATAACAATTCTATCCTAATTCGAGTAATATTTAGATGACTTTTGGTGTGAGTGTAACGGTGATAAGGCCGCACTTACCGCCACGGCACAGGCTGACGCACAGAGACTAGCTCTCCATGTTTTGGGGCAATCGCACTCCATCGCATTGGCTCTTTCCTGACATAACTGTTTCAGGTTCTCTAGGGCTGCGGCGGTAAATATGCTATACGAATCTAAGATCCTTCTTCTTAGTATGATTCAATATCCTACTAATATGTCTGGTGCTTAATCCTGTTCTTTCCTTTATCTTATCATAGATATAACCCTTGGATACGTATGCTGATACATCTCCTAAATCCTTTATAATTTTATCATACATATCATGTATCTCGTTATATCTTATGATTGAGCTATCCCTCATTCCTCTTTCGCCTATACCATCAACTATGGCATCATTGAAACCGAAGAAACTAATTATTGATCTTATTATATTTATCATCACTGAATCTTTTGAGTTTTCTTGTTAATATCCATATCCGGATTCTCGTCCGTAGGGATCTGCAATTTGGTTATCGTCTCCCTTAACGTCTCAGATACCACATATTCCAGTAACTTATCAGGGCATATGAAATCATAATCCCATTGAGATATACATGGATTATCTTTTTCCGTTCCACATCCCCCTAGTTCTAACGCCGCTTTCCTGTCAAGGGTTATAAGATCCACGTTTATAGCCTCTATATTTATATCAGGTATATAGATATATCCATCATTGACGTAATAATAATATTGATCTATATTACCATATTTACGTTCCTTATTATTAGCGTATTTTCTTAACGATATAGGAGTGAATATAATATCATCCATGATGTTCGATACCTTTATAATAGCCGGTCCTATACGGGTGTATATCATATCGGGCAATCTTTTCTTAGATCTCATAAGAACCCGGCATAACTTGAACTCATCAAAACAGCAATCAACCTTCCGGACTCTCTCCATCTCCAGACAATTGATATGGGTGTATAATGATTCCTCGCCGAACAAAGTACCGTCAGCGTATTTCTGGGCTATATAAGACCTTGCTTTTTGTCTGCCTATAGATAATATCCACCTCCTACTGACATGAGCGTCCTTATTGATGGAGTTCATATCATTTATGATCCTAGATACAAATTCTGAATTTTTCATGCATGAAATACTAAGGAGGGGATATACCCCTCCGGTTATTACTTCTTTTTCTTAACCTTGCCTCCACATTTCATTTGAGGTTTCTTTTTCTCGGAGACTTTGCCTCCTTCTGCCATCTTCTTTTTCTTAGCACATGCCATAGTCTTACTTTTTTAATGTTAGTGATACAATATTAGTCATTTCTATCGAAAATAGAATAAACGAGGTTGATGAAACTACCAACTTACCGCCGCGGCACAGGCTGACGCACAGAGACTAGCGCAGGAAAAAGCCAACGCTATGGAATGCGATTGCCCGGAGCAGAAGACGTGGTCATGGTCTGTATCTATGAATAATGATTGCATGAGTCATGAGCAACTTGTCACATCAAGAGGATTTACGATTACGTATAATAATCAATGTGGTAGATCTATATCTGGTTCTGTGAGTGGTATAGGATATACACAAAACGGAGAAGAGCAGGTCAATAGCGCTAGCTTTACAATTCCCGCAGGATCCGGAACCAAGAGTGGAAGTGTATATTTTAGCCGAGAAGTGGTATGTGGAGATGTAACAATCTCTGGTCATGATTCAGGTAATTGTTGACAATCACTGCTGTTATGGTTTTTAATAAAAAGGAGAGACTTATTAGCCTCTCCTTTTTTGTTATACATCAGAATCTTAACAGTTCCCAGATCCTCCTCCAGAAACCCTTATAGACCCACATTGTACTCCTGAATCAAAACCTATGACACCGGTTTTTTTACCAGACCCAGTAGGTATACTTACGGTAGTACTTCCAGCCGTAACGGTTTGTCCAAGATCATTCCTACCAGTAACAGTTACAGTTATTGATTTAGATGATCCACATTGATTATTGTAAGACACTTCATAGGAGCACCTTAATGTGGATGTAGAACCAGACAGGCCATTACAAGGATCACCGCTCAGCATAGCGTTGGCGCTCCACGTCTTTGTTGGCTCCACGCAATCGCATCTATCGGTCCGCGCCAAGCCATTAGCGTAAGAGATACCATCGGATTGTAGGTTATTGTCGGCTATCCTATTTGCCTCGTCCTTGGTACAAGCCTCATATTTACCAGCGATTTGCTTATAACTGATAGTCTTAGGAGTACAGTTGCTAGGACAGTTCGTAGCCTTGACATTTCCCCATCGGTCATCATTGCCAACCTTAGAAGGACATATCCTAGCATCAACTAAATTTTGTAATGCATCCTTGTACTCTTTATACTTGTTATAAGCTTGTTCACTAGCCAGATTCGATGAAGAAGCACAAAATTCACCAGCGCTAACCACCTTAATAGGGCTATCAGGAACACATATATCACCGCATTCGCCCGAACATCCCTTACATACCTCATTGGTATAGACAGTGTAGTCATGTGGATTACAGCAATGTTTACCACCATTCTGCCAATATCCTGTAGGATCGCACTCGCTAGAATAATGCTCCTCGCTATTACCATTATTACACCTGCTATTATCCATATGATATGTATTATCACACCCGCATCCACAAGATCTAGAATCGGACTCAACCAACTCATCTTGATTTGGGGCTGAAGAGCAAGGATTGGTCTGATTCCTACTCCTACGATAATCGCATCCACTACAATAGTAATTCCAATCATCATAAGATGGGGTATCATCGTCATCGGCGCAATCACCATTCTTATTAGCGTAAGCTTGAGCGGCGGTCTTAGTCGCCGTATCATTCTTGAAAGCGTTTTGAACCTTGCTGTCGGCATCCGCCTGAGATACGGTAGATGTCAACGCTGACAACCCTAAGGCGCTATAAGGAACGGATAGAGCGACACCATGTTTACATGTACCACAATTATCCTTATAAAATGTAGCGCTTCCAGTACCGGTCCATACACAAGTTCCATGTTGGTTAGCGTAATCCTGTCCCTTCTGGTCTAAGATCTGCTCGGCCTTGCTTCTGGCATCAGCCAAAGAAACCTTGCTGGTGATAGGCGTACCGCCGTTAACCTGCGTAGAGGTCACTGTTATTCTCTGACCAACCCCGCTTCCGGCGCAATTGTTCCTATAGAAGTCACGGCTTGCCACGTAAGTCCATGTACATCCTCCATTCTTATTGGCGTAAGCCTGACCATCAGATCCACGAACCGCGTTCTCAGCCTTCTTGTTAGCGTCAGCCAAAGATATGTTGGAGGTATACGGATGTCCTGGCAGCCTATCGCTACTTACGGATACCATGTCTCCTACGCCGCCATCAGCGCAATTGTTCTTCCTAACCTGTCCGGTATAGCTTCCTGTCCACGTACAAGTACCTTTCGAGTTAGCCACGCTCTGTCCCTGAGCCGTAACAGCCGCCAATGCCTTGGCGTTAGCGTCAGCTTGTGACACACATGACTTAAACTTACCATCAGAGCTAGGACTTGGGTCCGTAACATCATTCTGGGTTACAGTAACAGAACTACCCACACCTCCGTCAGCGCATTGGCGGGTAAAGGCCTTGGATGCCGTACCAAACCAGAAACATGTATTATTACCACCAGCTATATACCGCTCTTGATTATCAGGATCAGTATAACAGGTATTGGTGTTACGTTGATGTAATTGAGAGATACAGTCCTTACATACGGTCTCTATAGTCTCCCATACCGGTTGCTCGGTCTTCGTATGGCACGTATCATCATAGTTCTTGTTGACGAACGCCTGACCCATTCTGTCGATATAGGCCTTAGCCAAAGCGTCTGCCTCTTCCTGAGAACGGGTTGAGGTAAAGAACTGACCCATAAGATCCGGGGTTACGGTGATAGGATCTGCATACTGACAAGTAGGACACTTAGGAGTGAACTCCTTGCTATAATTACCTACATATATCTTCAGTTCGTCGCAAGTACCACGATCGTTGGCTATAGCCTGACCTTGCGCCTTGACAGCGGCCTTGGCAAGCTCATCGGCGGCGAACTGGCTCTCGTATGAGTAGAACGGACCTCCGGTCACGTCAGCCTCAGTAACGGTAACTGAAGACGGGATAAGACCAGACGGACAGTTGTTCTTCTCGAACGCCTCGCTATAATGGCCGGTGTACTTAGGAGCCTCATGGCAAGTACCACGCTCATCGGCGATCTTCTGACCTTGATTCATGACAGCGGCCATAGCGACTAAGTTAGCCTCATCCTGTGATACACAAGACTGGAACGGATGACCTTCCACCATATCTTGTGTCACGGTGAACGGATTTCCTACCTGATTAGCGCCACAATTGCTCTTCGTGAACTCGAAGCTAGCCTTGCCGGTATACATAGTGGCGTTAGAGCAAGTACCCTTGGTGTTAGCCAAAGCCTGTCCTTGAGCCTGTACGGCGGTCATAGCCATAGCGTCAGCGGCGGTCTGGGAGTCGTTAGACTGGAATGGGTGTCCTTCTACCATATCTTGGGTGATCGTCACCTTAGATCCGATCTTACACTCACCACAGTTGTTTCTCGTGAACTCCAAGGAAGCACGGCCGGTGTACGTGCAAAGGGCGTGGATATTGGCAAGAGCCTGTCCTTGGGCGTCAACGGCGGCCTTGGCCTTATTGTTGGCATCCTCCTGAGATACGGTAGACGTGAACGGGTAACCGTCAACCATCCTATCATTTACCGTATAAGTACCACCAGTACCGGTACCGCAATTGTTACGGGTAAACGTACGTGTATAAGTACCGGTATATACAGGCACCTTCTCGCACTTACCTTTCACGTTAGCCACATCCTGACCTTGAGCCTCGACAGCGGCCTTAGCCTTGTTGTTAGCGTCTGTCTGGGATACAGTTGACCTAAAGTCTCCGGTAACCATAGTCTCATCCACGACAACCTTAGTACCATATTGAGTGGAGTCACAATTATTACGAGTAAACTCCTTGTTATATTTACCGTAATAAATAGTCTTTTCCTTACACTCACCCTCTAGGTTGGCTTGTTGTTGGGCGTTAGCCTCAAGATCGGCCTTAGCCTTATTGTCAGCATCCTCCTGAGAGATAATAGAGAAGTACTTACCAGCGGCTACAACATAAGTATAAGGTTGACCGATATGGAACTCATCGCAATTGTTTCTAGTGACTGTCTTCTCCATCCTAACGTTATAGTAGACATTAGTCTGACAATCGCCACGCTCGTTGGTGATAGCCTGACCTTGCGCCTCAACAGCATCCTGCGCCAGCTTATTGGCGGCATCCTGTGATACTGTAGAAGTGAACGGATAGCCGGTACACATCTTCTCATCCACGGTAAAGTCAACAGGCGTAGAACCTTCAGGACAATTGGTTCTCTGGAATACCTTAGAATACGATCCGGTAAATACCGGTATCTTCTCACAATTACCCTTGATATTAGCTATATCCTGACCCTGAGCCTCTACAGCGGCTTGTGCTAACTTATTAGCCTCCTCCTGAGATACGATGGATCTAAAGTCTCCTGTAACCATCGTCTCATTAACAACCACATCCGTTCCGTATTGAGTGGAGTCGCAATTGTTACGGGTAAAGGTCTTGCTAAACTTACCATAATAAATATTCTCCTTAGGCTTACACTCACCTTCCAGATTAGCTTGTTGTTGACCATTCTTTTCAATATCCTCAAGAGCCTTCCTGTCGGCGTCCTCTTGAGAGATAGAAGACACGTACTTACCCTCAGGAACGATGTAAACATATTCCTGACCATCACTGAACTTATCACAATTGTTACGGATAAAGGTTTTCCTTTGCTCCTCGTTATACCAGATGTCAGTTATACACTCACCATGCTCATTGGCGTATGCCTGACCATTTAGGGCTATATCCTCCATAGCCTTGGCATCGGCGTCCTCCTGCGAGATAAATGATTTGTAAGTCCTTTCCTCGACCGTATACAACACAACCGATCCATGTTGGTTAGCCAAACAATCGTCCTTGGTAAACGGCTGAACCATCTTGATATTATAATAAACGGGCTTAGCGTCTTGAGCTATCATATACTCCTTAACAACACTGCCATCCTTTGACGTTATACGGAACTTAGCCGTACAGATCTGACCGGTGTAATTAGCCTTGTATACGATGTTAAGCTTATTATCGCCTACCCCATGGCTCTTGTCGTTAATGGCAAAGCAATTACCCTCAACGCAATTCTTATCTATTTCCCTTGCCATATCAATTCTCCTCTATTCTCCATGAAACATCATCTCCGGCCTCTACCCTTACGATTTGAGTATCACCATCCTTATTAAGCGTCAACCTTTGCGGATCCACATTAAAGGGTGGTTCCGGTTCCTCGCCGCCATCTCCGCAAGTGCAACATACCAGTTCAATATCATACTCGGTATTGGACTTGATATCGATGACAACCTGACCGTTCTCGCTAGTCACGTTATCGAAGTCATGATCAAGTATGATATAAGGTATATCATTAGACTGTTGATTGATATTAACAACCTTACCGTTCAAGACAAACATCTCATGATGTTGTTCGTTATCCATATTCTTAGGCATAGCTATGACAAAGCTAGCCTCATACAAATCAGTGGCTCCGGGATCCTCAGGATCGGCATACACTATATACCTGCTATCCTCTTCCGGGACTTTCATAGATAAACCGTTCACGTTCATGGATACTATATAGGACTTGCTCACCGAACCACCAAGAGTAAGGCAGGAAGCCTTGACCGAGGCGGAGTTGAGCTTGGCGTTGATGGTCGCCGTCCCACCCTCCATGTCGAACATGATATTGGTCGGATCCACGCTTACCCGCTCCATACCCTTCTGGGTTATAGTGGCGAGCTTCGTAACCTTGCCTTTCTCGACCGCCACGTAAGTCTCCCTAGGCAACCTACCCATCCATCCCGGTTCTACCTTGATCGCCACCTTGTCGGGGCCGGTACCGGAAATCTTGTCGTAGGACACCCATGAGGAGCCTTGCTCGATCTTAGCAAGAATATCTTTTAAATTATTCATATCATTCCGCTTGAGTTATAGTCCATTTATCACTCTTGCCTACGATAATCTCCAGAATCTGCTCACCGCCCTCAGGAGGATACTCGAAGTTAGTAGGCTTAATCTCAAACACGCTGGCGCCACCACAACCAAGATCGCAGATCATGTCCGGCAACCATCCCTCCTCGAAAAAACGCTCTATAAGCTCCCTGACGGCCTCTGAAAAAGAATCAAGCTCCAACCTGTCTGCTGGGACAGACCCTTTCTTAAGTGTCTCACCACATACCCAACCGTCACACTCGGAAGCCAAGACCGTATCATACACTCTCTTAGCCATAGCATGAAGTATTTAAAATATTACTATTCAATGTAGTATATACGATATTAACATCAGCGAACTCATCGCCCATGCAATACCTTTTCTTGAACTTAATGGATCTACCAGAAACGACATACCCGTCGTTAGGTACGATAGTACCGCAGTAGGTCACGCTAAGAACATTCAGAGGCTCGTATCTTAACCTTACGGCCTGCACTCCCTTAAACGAATCCCTTTGGATGGACGCCGTTGCTCCAGATACGGCAACCAGCTTCCTTACCAGAGACTCGATTACGCTATTCATGCCATCTCCGTTCCTGATATCTGCCTCAGGAAAAGACTGACCATCATATATGATCTGGGAACTGTAGATACTACATTCATTCCCCGGTCTATATTCCGGCTTACATGGATTACAGTTATTCCTCATATCAAATCAATTTATTAATCATTCTCCTTAATTCAAGTATCTCAGCATCCCTGTCCCGTATAGCCTTTATCATAGCGTTAAGGACATCAGACATATCGCAGCTGGGAGATAATCCCAATGACTCCACACGTACCTTGTCTCCTGGATAAACACAGTCGGTGCTCATGTACGTAGAGCACGGTACTTTCGTATCGTCTACAGTAGGCCTGTATTGTTTCTTGTTACAACCATTCATTGTTACCATACCTCCTCTTCAGTTCCGCTATCGCCACCGCCATTACCGGCGTTGACAAGCTCGTTTATAATCTTCTTCAAATCCAGAACCTCGCGATGGTATAAATCTATCTGCTTATCCCTAGACGCTATAATACGCCTCAATGAGTCTACAACGACAGAGATATCAGTGCCTTTCTCTATACCGTCCACCACCAACTCATCACCTGAGTATAAGACGCATTTATCATATAAAACTATAGGACATCCATAGCCAACACAAGGCTCGTCCTGACAATCCCTATCGCAAGGATCACAAGGATCCTCAGGGCATTTGTTAAGAAACCTATCTATCTTAACGCCATGACAGCATTCTTTAGGACGCTCCCTCGAATGATCATGACAACAACCATTTGTACTACACATATCTATAATATTAAGTAATTATACAAGAATAAACATCACAAATATATCGAATTATTTTACAATAAGACAATTGCGTATAATGTTACAGCGGAAATACATCAAACTATTTTTATATATAAATAATAATCTATATATTTGTGCCATGAGATTAGTCGAACAACATATAATCAAGCGAAACTCGATGTATTATAATGAGCTTCAAGACCTGTTGCATAAGTGCAAGAACTTATACAACAAAGGATTGTATGCTGTTAGACAACATTACTTTCAATATAAGAATGATAATACCGTTAAATATAAATACCTCAACTACTACTCCCTTGAAAAGAAGTTAAGAACAGAAAATGATCCAGACTATAGGGCATTACCAGCACCAGTAGCCCAACAGGTACTTATGATGGTTGACAGGAATTTCAAATCCTTCTTCAATCTTCTTAACAAGAAAAGTAGAGGTGAGTATTCTGAGAAAGTTAGGATGCCTAAGTATCTTGACAAAGACGGAATGTTTATGGCTGTTTTCCCGACAACGGCCTTTTCTCAGAAATGGATAAAGCAAGGTATTGTTAAACTGCCAAAGCAATTCTCTTTCACTACAAGAACCAACAAACATGATGTCCAACAACTTAGATTTTTACCTAAAAACGGATATATTGTTCTTGAAATCGTATATAATAAGAAAGATAAAAATCTTATGCCCAATAACGGTAATTACCTTGGTATTGATCTTGGGCTTAACAATCTTGCGTCCTGTGTATCAAATACCGGTTCTTGTTTTATCATCAACGGTAAGCCTCTAAAATCTATCAACCAGTATTACAATAAAAGACTAGCATATTTAAAATCAAGATTAAAAGACAATAAACAAGTCTCAAAACAAATAAGGTCGTTAACCAACAAAAGGAATAACAAGATCAAGGATTATCTGCATAAGGCCAGTAGGGTATTGATTAATCACGTAGTCTCCAATGGCATTAATACGATCGTAATCGGTCATAACAGATGCTGGAAACAAGAGATCAATATCGGGAAACGGAACAACCAGAACTTTGTATCTATTCCTTTTAATATGTTTATCTCAATGATATCATATAAGGCTACACTTGAGGGAATCAACGTTAAGATCGTTGAGGAATCCTATACCTCAAAATGTAGTTTCTTGGATAACGAGCAGATTTGCAAGCATGAGGAATATGCCGGAAGACGTGTCAAACGAGGATTGTTCAAGACATCTTCAGGCGGTATTATTAACGCCGATATCAACGCCGCATTTAACATCATCAGAAAATCAGCAAAAGAAGCCTTCGATGTAAGTATCTTACCAGAAGGTAGAGGGTTTTGGTGGAACCCGATACGGATTTCCGTATAAATATATACAACCTTTCGCTTGATACAAGGTTATATATGATCACCTTTGGTTTGATTATAAGACAACAAGACGCATGAAACAATAAGAGGTAGAGACCATAAGCCCCTACCTCCAAACACTAATCTAACATTATGGAAAACACAAACGCATTCTTACCAATAACATTGATCCTCTTGATCAATATTCTCAATCCATTTCTCGCATTCAAGATTAAGGTCAGCGTACTCCTGTCCCTCTACCATCAAGACCTCACGAGCCTTGGCGTTGGCATCCTCAACCGATATCCATGACCTGAACCTGTTGGCTTTGATAGAGTAATATACTTTACCGGACTTATATCCGAATGGACATATCTTCTCGAACCAATCACCGATCATAGTATTATAGAATACAGGTGAGCAACTACCCTCGGCATTAGCCTTCTCCTGACCTTCTTTCATGAACTTCCTATAGGCTAACGTATCGGCGTCTATCTGGGAGATATCGGATATGACAGCTCCGGCTGGTAATTCATATACAATACCTTCCTTGCCCGATGTGCCAGCCTCACAATCGTTCTTGTAAAACAAGCCACGAAAAGGCTGTGAGGCCCAGTCCTCGCAGCAAGCCCCGACGGAGTTGGCCTCCCCCTGCCCGATCCGTCCAAGCTCCACCCTAGCCTTATCATTGGCATCTTTCTTGGATACGTAAGAGACAAACCTACCTTCCTCTATACATACCTGCTCCTTGGATCCCTTACCGCTTACGCAATTGTTCTTGATAAACTCATCGCATACCTGATCATTATACCATACAGCCGGTATTATGTCGGCGTATGTATTGGCGTAGTCCTGACCGTTGGCTTTGATATCATCTTCAGCCTTGTTGTCAGCCTCCTCCTGCGTATCGCCAAAATAGACGTTGGCCGGGACCCGGTAGTCAACAGAACCGCCCACGTACCCGGCAGGCGGGTTGTTTCTGGTGAACGTCCGAACTATTTCTTTATTACCGTATACCATTGTGATTCACTTTGTCACAAAGATACAATTTAAAATCAAATTACAAAGGAAGAGCCTTTTTGCTTCTCAAAACCTTATACAAATAATCCCTTAACTGTTCTTCTGTGGTTATATATCCAAACTCAATCATCTTGGCTATATCAATCTCCAGCTCCATCAACTCCTTAGCCTTAGCCTCCTCTCCAACAGAATTTCTTATCATAGTCTCATGAAGGCCATAGACAATAATATTTACGGATCTGGCCAAATCTTGTATTTTATCTCTTAGTCTTGAAGATTCAATTATTTTAGATAAAGCGGAAGACATCCTCTTGTAAGCATCACCAGCCTTATCCCTGTAATCTATAAGTTGATCATGTACAAATCTCAACACCTGAACTTCGAATCTAGGATTTATCCACATGGCAAATTTTATAAACAACAGAGGATGCATCCACACCTTATCAGGAGTTTTACCATGCTTAGTTGTCTTACCTTTTACTTTTATAACTAATTGATTATCACCAATGTCGATTTTTCTCCTATGGCTTTCATCTTCAGATAAAGCACTAATAAATTCCTTAGTTCTACCACTATTCATAAAATCATCAAGCCGTCTTCTCGTGCTATCGGGATTATCATTCCATTGCTTAAGTAAACTGTTGGCATCAAAATAACCATCACTAGTTCTTTGAAAAACGTTAAAATCACCCATTTTTCTCGTCAAAACATTAACCGTCTTCATTTTTTAGTCTAATTTTGAGATTAATAATTAAATACTTTATGTCCGCTCCCTCGTGAGAGTCGGCGGACATACAAAAATAGCCAATCGGGATGATAAACACAAACCGATTGGCTATTTTTAATATCCTAAAATCAGGACATTAATTACCCATTGCAAATCTTATCCTCAATAGCGTAAAGGATTTTAGCTACAGTCTTATCGCCACTTACCTTCACGCAAGACTCACCAAGATCCCGGACATCTATAGCCTCCCTGATACGGGTAAGCTCGTCATATATCTCCTCTATCACGTCGGAGACCATAACACACTCATCAGAGTCCTTATATTTTGACCACTCTGGGAGATCACCCTCGTAGGGTACGCAAGTGGACGGAGTTATATGTGAACAATTATGTTTTATCATATTAAAAAAATCTATTAAACCTATTTATATATATTTATTTACTTTAATATAATCGGATGCCTCTTTCCTCTAATGAGTTTAAACTTTTTGTGTGAAACATCCTTTGGATTTTCTCCGTTGAAATCCCTGATATTGAAATTTCCCGATTTTCTTCTTCCATAAATAAAATTTATTTCATTGTTATACAATACTTTATCAAACAATCTAAATCCGAAAACCTCAAAAGGAGCTTGATTATTTTTCTTCTTCCCTCCTTTTAAAATTTTCATTTTATGTATTTGCCTGTTATGCCTACGAACTAAACGTTTCAAGTATTGATACTCAATTCGTTTCGCATTGAAGTTCTTAGAAATTACAAACGCATCGGATGTATGGTTTTTTTCAATCCCATATTTAATCCGATTATGTTTCGTGATGTAACCGAAAGTCATCGAAACGTTGTCATATCTGGATTTCAACTCCTCGTACAATTTCCATTTCATAATCCCCATCACGGCCGCATCACGAAGTGATTTACCTCTCTTTTTCTTCAATTCAATTTCTCCTTTATGAAATGCTTTATGACACGATTCACAAAGGGTGATTAAATTCGAAGGTGAATCCCCTCCTGTTTTTCTTGATTCCAAATGATGAACGTTTAAAACAGGATCTTTCGACTTTCCTTTACAATGACTACATTTATGTCCGTCTCTGAACAAAACGTACTCCCTGACATTCCAAAAACCAAGTTGTTCTCCGTTTTGATAATCAGCTCCTGAAATATCATGGTTTTTCATTTTCTGAGTATCGAACTGAGCGACTTCAATTACTATTTTAGTAATCGGAAGGATTTTATGAATCTCATTCACTTCGTTTAAATGGGAATCAATTCTTTGTTTTACAGAAGGGGCTACCCATCCTTTCTTTTTAGAGGAACCTCTGTTGTTAAATCTCGACTTTCTATATCTGAGCCTTGATCTTCTTGTCCTTCTGTTTTGAGATCTCGTTGAAAGTAAATCTACGATATCTGTTCTCAAGGTTGTTTCACAAGCAAATAACTCTTCTTTTTCAGTTGTTGCAGAAAAACCGATATGTTTAGCTCCTGCATCAATGCCCAGAGTAACCGGCTGTTTATGATCGGTTGATTTGTAAGTTAACTGAATCGTAAACGGACAAAGATTCACCACGGTTGCTTTATTTGCTTTAAGCAACCTCCTAACCTTACCATGCCTTGTCGTAGGCATCATCGGTTTACCATCTATGTCTTGTACATACACCATTTTACAAACTAATTCAATGTTTATTCAACATAAGTCAGGGTAAAAACCCTGTTAGTACCCATCGCCAATGTTATTTTGAGGTTTTATATAGGCAACACTGGAACCCAAATACAATCCCTGTTTAATCACCTACCTTAGAGCTACGGACTTGGATAAACATCCGTAGGTAACTATATATTCTCAAATAACGTAGCCTCTATTTCAAAGCTTAGGCTAATAATCCGATCCTTATGGATATATTAAAACCCTATAATGAAATTATATGGAATTAATATTATTTTTGATTATGCCAGTAACTTATTAACACGTTCCTTTAACGATCTCACCTCATCCGGGCATAACCCGCAATCATTATCACATAATGACCTTTGCAGACGAATTATCTTACCCCAATAGGATATATCGGGCTTATTCCCGATCCTATACCTATGGTATCTCATATATCTACCCCATTGGCAGGACAGCCATTCGTCTACGGACTTACATAAATCCGTCCTATCAAGGTTTGATATGCTCTGCGCGCCCATTCAGAATCTCCTTTCTCATTTCCTGTACCTCCTCGTCAGGCGGGCATCCATACGGCAGGTTCTTGATCCATTCACGGATCTTTTTCTGCATATTAAGATAAGATACACCCACGCCATCACCCTTGGTACGAACTTGCTTATATATACTAACCACGTCACGTTCCATGGTCTGCAACGGATCTTGCATAACCATACAACCAGCGGTTCTTCTAGAAGCGTACTCCATATCGCTAACAGCGGTAGAAGAAGAATGATTCATCATACTTCTCTCAATCCTTTCTCTCTCGGCCCTTAACGCCTTTTCCTTACAAGTATTACAACCCACGACTAAATATTTTTATGTTTAACAATCCACGCAATTGGTAGCCATCTCAAGAAGCTCTCCGACACGATCAATAATCTCATGGGCGGCCCTTATGTTATCCAACCTGACATTCGCCTCGGCTACGACCATAAGTGTCTCCATCTCCTGTATCTTGTCTATAAGATCCTTATCCTTGTCCTCGCATAGGATATCAGTCTTAATCCATAGCCGATCAAGACGTCTGCGTATAAGATCCGTCTTAAGATACTTGCGACTGAAGTTGTAAGTAGAAGGGCTACCTATGATCTTGATATCATATATACCATCAGGTAGATCAAGATACTTGACATTACAATCATCGTAATTAAAGCAATTGAGGCCTAATGTTAGGCTAGTAAAGGTATTGACCTGATTCTTGCCAAGGAACAACGTAACGGGGTCGGACATGCCCGGCGTAGTGATCTCGATAATCGCCTTCCTGTCCTCCAGTAGCCCCCACTCGGACTCATCCAATACCTGAAGCACCTTGGGATCACGTGTCTCTAGTACCTGAAATGACAGCCGAATATCATTCATATTAACCTTCTTGTCGTACCGGCACAAGCTATCGTCATAACGAGCCTGCATATCAAGATCCGGGACATCGGTATAATATGTCTTGACCTCATGCCCGTTGATAAATACCGATGTTATCTGGCAAACATGAGACCTAGCGACATCGAAAAACACCATCCTTACATTACCCTCATAATCAACGCCAGATGTCGGGTATGTCAATATCTGGGTATTATACTCACCATCGTTACGTCTAGCCACGACAGTAATTACGATAGGTTTTTCTATATCGTAATCATCCATGATAATTCTAGCTGCGAACTTATCATGAATTATCTTCGGTATGATATTAATCTGATTCATCTCGTATCTTTTTCACAAAGATACTAATTTGGTCAACATCACAAATACAATCATAAGATAAGAGAGGCAAGAAGATCGTCCTCGCTAAGAAGAATGCCTCCGTTGATAGCCATGAATATAGCTAGGTAAAGATAAAGAGATCTTAGATCGTATTTAAGCATCCTCCCTCTAAGGGATACAATAAACTTGTTAAGGTCAGGGTTGTCCCCGGCTACAGACATATAACTCTTAAAAAGGAACGTATCGTATATAGGATCGGATGTAGATGGATCGGTATCATCATAAGAGAAGTCACATATCTCCACCCATAACCTAATAGACTTAATGATCAAATCCTTTACAATAGACTTATTCACCATACAACCGAATCTTACCAAAGCCACGATATCACCCCACTTCTGCCCAGATACATCCTCAACAATATACATAGCCCCATTTAGCGGATCTTTCACAATAGACGATAAAACACTCTTACATCCAATAAAATCAGATAGCTCTTGAATGTTAAACATATCATTATCATGGTTAAATATGACATATATATCACCACTTCTTACAATAATAAGATTACTCATCACGAATCCTCCACAAAAGAATTAATATCAAAACAGTCATCATAAGAGCATAGGCCAGGCTCATATCCTTCCTTGCCATCCTCTATGTCAGAAATAGCTCTATCAGCAATAGATCTTAACTCTAATAGACTTACACCTAAAAAATCTAAGGCCTCTTTCAAGTACTTATATAAGGACGAGGTTTTAACTTCCTTAAACCCCTCGTGAATCAAATGACTATTGAATATACTGAAAAGAACTTTATCATTCCTGCCGTCAAACCTTTTGCCATTGTTTTTAAGACTACCATCAGAGTCAATCATCTTCCTTATCTTACTCGCAGATCTGGTATTTATGATATTCACCATAATCATAACTTTGTAATCAACAGCGGCTCTTCTAGCTTTATTAGCCCTCCCCTTTGAACTTACAGGTGCATTGTCCTCGCCGCCAATATACCTGAACTTAGCCTTGCCTACAAAGCATGATGGATAAACCTTGCGAATATTCCACTTATAATTATAATCACCTATTGATCTCATGATCGACAACTCGCTATCAACTACCATCGATACCATCTTATAAGCCTTCTCAAAACACTTAAACGATCCTACATACTCATAGATAAACCGGTACGTCATACCTAGCTTAAAATCTTTATCAGATATCCTATTAAACACTATAGCTCTATCAAAGTTGATGATAATAGCCATAATAATCTTAAGCCTAAAGTAGGGAGGTATATAAATATCATCAGGACTGATGTTCCTAGGATTAGCCGTGGTATAATCAGCGCCAGCGAAAGTATCTCTACGTTTCTTGAAATTACGCGGATATATAGGCTGACCTTTAGATAGCTTAATGCAAGTACACCCCTCATCTACCTGCTTCTTCTCAGCCTCGGTATACACCGGAAATTCCTTTATCATAGAAGAGCATTTCCTTATATAATTCAAGTCGAAATTCATATTGTTCATATTTTGTCCACTTCAAATATAAGCAAAATATAAGACCTTTAAAAGAATAAGATGAACTAATTTTACCATATACCACCATTATTATTTCATTAATAACATAACTTACTGAAACACAGTTGTTCATTTTGTGACATGTGTAATAAGAAGCTTCGCCTCTTTCTGAAGCAAATCTCATTATAAAGCATTCCTTTATTTAATTCTTACCAATTTCTAATTAATAACCCGATTAATGAAATGATGTTAGCTAACGCCTTTTATTATCTAAAGTAAACATCCAAAAAACATTAATTTAAAAATGAGTAGTATGTTGGCAGATAAAGATCTTAATAATCCCACTCAAGACTCTTTATGATTGTATTATTGAGATATTTACTATATCCTTACATTCGATCTTATTTGGCAGATGACTACTATCTTTAAACATAATGATCCTATATGTTTACTTCTTTTCTGCGCTAAAGCGTGAAGTGCCAAAGGGAATCGGCAGGGTTGGTCGTGAGTCGCTCCGCTCCTGGCCGGCCATGGAAGGCAACCACCAGCCCCACGCTATGACGCCGCCACCTTGTTCATTGGCTTCCAACAAGAGTCACCTAAAAACAATACTTGTCTATACAATTATCTCTACGATTCCAGAAGTTAAATAAGAACTATTTGGCTTTAAGGGAAGTTGTTAGTTAAAAAGATGGTTAATTAAGTCATCTGGTCAAATAAAATCTTTATATTCGCGTCACGGTCGGTTGGATGAGTTGGTTTAGTCGGTGGTCTGCAAAACCATACACCCCGGTTCGAATCATGGACTGACCTCTATGCTATTTGCATATTCTTTAAAAACTAATTAGATAAGGGACGGTGAGAGATCATAGTCCCTTTTTATTTAGGAGGATCAAAATCAGACGTCCATCTAGCTACATCACTTATCCTAAAATTATCTATTACAAAAGACGCCCTATTACTACCATCCCTTTGTCTATTAAAATCTATATTACTATATCTCAATGAAATATTAGAGCATGGGAATGAAACAGACCGTTTGCCATCGACAAAACCATATAATGTATAATTAACCCTAACCATAGCTATATGATACCACCTACCAATAATAGCATCAGATGCTTTACCTCCATACGCTCCTCTTCGAGTAGCAAAAAACAAACCTAAATCACCAGCATCACCAGCTATACCAAAATAAAAAATACCATTATACCATTCATGGCCAACAGAACAAGCGTTAATAACGACTAATGGTTTATACCAAAAATCAATGGTAAATGGATCTCCATCACCAAATAGATCAGGTGACAATGTACTAGATGTATTAATCATCCCATAAGAATTAGACGTATTTGTGTATTTATATCCAGTTCTTATAGAATCGGTAACAAACTCTCCTCCCTTGATCTCTAAACCATCCTCGATATTAGGGGGGGGGGTATCCATCAACCTTAAAATCATTGTCAAATCTCATCAAGAATCTTGTGTGTTGATCAACAAGACCATCACTTCCATTATTCAACATTCTTCTTCTCATAAAACCTTTATCTTTTTCAATATATAAACCAATACCAACAATATCATCAAGATACCAGCTACTATCCACACTATAGGCCATCTTGATTCCTTCTTATCATCTACGTCCTTGGATTTGATATTTGTCTTATTATCCAGATCCTTTATATCATTCCTTGTCTTATTAACTCCAAGGGAATCGGCTGTCACCGTGCTGTCCCGCCGGCCAATGACGATATGGGTATCTGTCTGCGAGGACACCGGCCGTTCCCCCGTGGCAGGATCAACATCCTTGTCCGTATCGAACTTCCTCTCAGTTATAACGATATCGGCATTAAGATCAGATGTCTTTATCTCCACCACCTTACGGTCTATAACCTCATCTATCATCGTCTCTATCCTGCTGATCAACCGGCTATCAATAGACGTTTCGCTAACCTGCCTCCTGCTTCCACAAGAGGACAGGAATAGCGACAGACCTAAACAAAAAACAGCCTTAAGACTTATCCTTAACCTCATCATCAGCGATCTTCTTTATATCGTCAAACGTCTCGTCAGGTATGTTCTTGGAAAAACTAAACATCTTGAATACGTTTATCCTCTTAAACACGGCCTTGAATACCTTAACCAAATAAGCGTCAGCGAAAGTATCCCCTATGGTATTCAAGAAAAGCATGACATATCCCACAAGGGCTATATACACACCATATTTGGTTACGGTAAGTATCATACTAGCCTCCTCCTCGATCGGGTATAGCGTCTTATATATAACACATAATGTCATTACTATAAAACAAGACAAAGCGAACTCCTTAAGAATATCAGTAAACCTGACCTCCCTAAGCCATCTCTTAAAACTAAACCGTCTTCTACGGCTTCGTCGGAGCTTCCAGCCCCTTACGCTTTGCGCTAACCTAGCCAAGAAATTCGCTATTAATACTATAAGTAATACAGTCAATAAATGGTGTACTGGCTGGAAATAAGCCCAACAAGAGGCACCATACGCAAGCGCAATATTCCACAAAGCCCCCACTCGCTCTATCATGTCTTTGTCTTTCATTTTATACCTTACTCGCAAAGTTAACTACTATACCATTAAGTACCTAAAACACCACGGCATGTATACCGTTCCTAGTATCAAGGCTATCAAAATGCAACCAACCCACCTTCCCTTCAAGCCGGAAAGGATATGGTAACATATCTTGATGATCCAAAATCAAGCCTCTGGCCTGTTCCGCCGTCATTGACTTGACATCGAAATCACCGGCCTTACCCAATACATGAGCGGATAGATAAACATCTTTCTTATCCTTGACTATCTGGCAGATGTTGCATCTAAGACCACGCTGGGAAAACTGTCCTTGCTTATCCCAGTTATTACAATACATAGGCTGTTTGATTATATCCCTACGCAATATAAGAAGGTTATGAAGAAAGGCGGTATCGAGAAACTGCCACGATCTGTCCTTCCACTTATTGTATGTATGGGGACATACCAATTCTACTATGTCAAAATACGAACCTAATTCTTTTATAATATCATTCCTATCCATATCATCCATTTTTAAAATAATGTAAAATAACAATACCACGATAACCTGATCCTCCTCGACCGCTCGTAGCCCCACTATTAGAAGCTTTAGAGGCTCCTCCTCCACCACCTCCATAATAAGTGGCATTACCTCCATTTTTGCCATTAATAATAACACCCTCAGTATCCTCAGCTCCAGCCCCATCACCTCCTCCGTGATTGCCACCTTTACCTCCGGATAAAAAGCCTTTATCCCATCCTCTTGTATAAGCTCCCGATCCACCACCAGCGCCCATAGGATAAGGGTATCGGTCAGGATATTTGTTATTAAAAACATATGATCCATCTTGCCCTGGATTTCCCGGGGAAGGATCATTACCATCCCCTTCAACTCCATATCCGCCTCTTCCACCTTTACCGGCAATAGCCTGATATATACCGAATATACTATCACCACCTATATCTCCTACAACCACCCTATATGTAACACCTGGATTTACGGATATAGTCCCAGTCAGTACACCACCTCCGTTACCTCCACTCCCGGCATTATATATATCGGAATATTCTCCATTAAGACCTCCGGCGACCAACGCGAACTCAACCTCATAGACCCCATCAGGAACCGTCCAATATCCATTATCCTGAGGAGATAATTCCTCGAATACCTCTATTACCTTCCTTTTGGGTAACATCCTTCTTCTCATCATAAGGCAAATAGGATTTTACCCCCCCCCAATTTAGTTTTAAAATATTGATATTCATAATATTATTCTGGTTTAATCGTCCATCTCTGGGCGTAATTATTTTTTAATACATATATTTTCTCCATAGGCGTAGCGGGAGATCCGTTGGACTGGCCTTTCACGAACCCCTCCGGAGCCTGTTCCTGCCCCGTAGGACGCTGGTTCTCGTAAGGATAAGTACTGCTGTACATAGATACACTAAGACCGTAAAACTGATTCCTTCTCCCGTCCTTGGCTACAGATGTCATAGTAATCTGATCCCATCCTACAACAAGGTCGTAGAAAGAGTTCACGAAATCATCTGATCTTTTTTGGCTATGAGTAGATGCATTCACGTTAAACCATGTAATAGCCCTCATCTCATAAATATAATCCGGAAGCTTATCCATTCTAAGACTATTGCTATGATTGGCGGTAAAACCTGTAAGATGATCCAATCCTCTACCCGACATATTATCATCATTCCAACCCGTCCTCCTTTCTCCATTCTTCCAGTCATCTAAAAAAGCAAAACCAGTAATGTTAGGATTTATCTTATCTACCTCGAAAGAAGGAAGGGTGTTTATATCAAAATAATTCCACATATCAGGAGGACCAGAAGTTATATTCAACGAAGTTAATTTAGGAAGATCATTAAACTCCTTTATATACCTATCCAAATAACATGAAGATAAGTTGAGGGTTTGGAGATTTTTCATATTCTTTATATTCCTTATCCCGCTAGATTCTATATTCCTAAGATCAAGAATGTTAAACATATTTAAATAATATACCTCTGTCTTGCTGGTTATAGCCTCAGGAATTACGGTCATTCTTTGCCCTATATTTTGAAGATCGATATAAATTAACTTTTTGGATCTTGACAACTTGTCTACAGGTATACCGTCATTAACATACAGCGTATGGGATACGACCAAAAACTCAAGTCCTGGTATATCCACAATCGGGAAAGATGTCATCTTGCAAACTTGGATATTGGCATAATAAATATCACAAGTAAAATCTATCGACACAGCCCGTTGTACGTCCCTCCTCCCATCAGCGTAAGCATGATTATCCACAGGTACGTATTGCGATCCATCCTCCTTCCTGAACCACCACGTAGTATTGGGTTTTTTATTATGTTGTATCGCTAAAGAACGGAATATAATACGATAATTATCCTCCCCTTGAACCTTGGTCATAGGAAACTGTTCCTTTATTCCATCCCCCCAATCCACATTAGCCATACCGGGCTTTCTGGATCTAAACTCGACAAACGTATTAAAAGGATTACCAACGACAGGATCAGGTACATAATTATAATCATCGGTATAATAATTTCTAAGTGCCCTATCCCATGTAGTGAACCACACGAACTTGTTGGATGATGCCTCGTATTTATATAATGTCTTAGCCATTACCTATCTTGTTAAAATATTCTACAATAACATTCCTGTCCAATCCCATAGAATCACATAAATACTCCCCTTCTGGTTGACCCCCAAACGATAATACCTTATCCGTATCATGAGCTAAAACATCTCCATTGCCTACAAAGGTACGCCCATCGTCAAATACGATAAGCTTATATGGCTTATACGACCTCGTGTCAATATCAGAAGATCGTATTGACCTTAACACCGAAGCCTCTGGCGCCATACTAAACCTCCATCTATAATTATTCATAAGCACATAAACCATCTCCATAGGAGTCGACGGAGAGCCATTAGACTGACCCTTTATAAAACCAGAAGGTGCCTGTAATACGCCACTAGGTCTTTTATCAACAGGCCTGGAAGCCGAATACATAGTTAAATACAATCCATAAAACTGATTCCTTTTGCCATCGGAAGCAGAGGAAGACATAGTGAGATAATCAAACCCCATCACCTTCTCATATAATGTTGATATAAACGTATCACATCGACTTTGGGTTGACAAGGAGATATACATATAAAAACTACTCATAGATCTCATCTCATATATATAATCCGGTAGATTACTTACATCTATATTACTATAGCAATATGAGGCGGTAAGGCTAGTGATATTTTCCAGCCCCTTGCCGATCATATACGGATGCCAGCTCACGACAGACCCATACCATCTATTTATATGATCGAAGGTCCTTAAGCTAGGATTTATCTTATCCACCTCATCCATAGCCGGGCATGTATTAGGGTCAAACGATGGCATAGCCACTCCCGGGGATATATATAATTCTTTTAGCTTGCTAAAAGACAGCCATTCCCTTGGATATACCCTAACCCTGCAACCTGCCAAAGATAATGTTACAAGATTAGGCCACATAGAGGGGAATTTCCTTATATTAGAAGACTCCGTATCATTAAAATCAGCCGTTCGACTTAAATTAATGCCTTTTAACTTAGTCAACCTATCCCAATCGTCTGGTATGGATGTCAATGTCCCTACACCTAATTCATTAAGTGTTATATACTCTATATTTACCGATCTACGTATCCTGTCTTTAGGGATATCGGTTATATTCCCATCGCCGGTAATGGATAAGATTAAGTTGATAATACTTGGAGCGTCTAATATCGGGAATCCTACCATCATTATCCTCGCTGTTTGAACGTATGTAATATCATTCGTAAAAGTCATGGTAATGACCCGCTCTTTATCTAGCCCGTCAGCGTAAGCATGATTAGGCGCAGGGATATACTCACTCCCGTCTTCCTTATAAAACCACCATGGATGGCTATCCGGATTCTTACGATAACTTATATCCCTTCTCCTGAACATCAACCTATATCGCCCGTATATGGATTCGCTCCTATCCTTCACGAAAGGAAATTGCTCTTTATTCCCGTCACCCCAATCGACCTCGCACATGCCGGGGGTCTTGGAATAAAACTGTATACTCTCATTATAATTATTAACATCCAATATAGGATCAGGCACATCATCAGTAGTATCATTCCTGCCAACTCCCCTAAAAGCGTATTTGCCTTTAGTAAAAAAGGTTATAGACCCTTTATTCGTATCCTTATATATCAACTTCATACCTCTCCCTCCTCTATTCTCCTGAAATACTCGACAACCGGCGAGCTGTCCAATCCTAGATCGTTACAGATATCTATGGCCTCGTATTTGTCGGCGAAATTATACTTACTCATATTATCATCCAATACATCTCCGCTGAACACGGATACATGACCGTCCTTTACGCCAAGGACGAACGGGGTAATCCTAGCCTTCCCCGCCCGCCTTGCCCTCGTAAGGGCGGCCTTAGAAGCTGGGGCAGGGGCCAAGACCCATGTCTGCCCGTAGTTGTTGGTAAGCACATACACCTTCTCCATAGGCGTCGTAGGATTACCATTACTAACCCCCTTGACAAACCCATCAGGAGCCTGATAAACGCCAGACGGTCTCTTATTAGTAGGAGCTACGGCAGCATATAAATCTAAGGTAAGTTTATAAAACTGATTCCTGTTACCGTCAGAAGCCGTCTGTGACATCGTTATATAATCCCAGGACATCATCTTATCATAAAACGTGTTAACGAACGTATCAGCCCTCTCCTGCGTATTTATAAATCTACCACCATCACGCAAATTCCATACCCTAAATTCCCTTATCTCATACAAGTAATCCGGAAGATCGTCTACCGGCACCGTACTTGAAGAACAATATACCCGTTGAATCTTGTTCAACTTCCCTCCTACCAGATCTTGTTTCCATGAGCTACCATTACCCATAAAATCAACGCCTGCCTTATCATCCCCTACCTTATCCACCTCATCAAATACAGGTATATTATTCCTATCGCTTACAATATTTATATACACAGCCGGAATAGAATTAAAAGCCGGATCATAAGAAGGGATGTTACACCAATTGAAATTAAACTCGGTAAGATTCTTCCATTCAGAGAACCTTCTCCAATTAGAATCAGGATCATCCCCGAAATTAAAAACGCTATTGCATCCGAAATACCTCAGGTTTTTCATATTTAAAAAACCTTCTGGCCAATTACTCCATACACCAGAATGAGAAAAAGTTCCCATCTGTATATTACGAAGATTAACGCTCTTGCTTATCCTGTCATATGGGATATCGCCATTTTTTAAAACGGATCTAACCACAGCAAAATAAGTTATATCAGGAAGATTAGTTATAGGGAACTCATGAAGGACAATACCATCCATATTAAATTCCCCATCAATTACGTTAGAGAACCTCATCGTAACCTCCCTACGCCTGATATCGCTATACTTATGTGGGGGAACCGGTATGTATTGTGAGCCATCCTCTTTCTTATACCACCATACGGTATCATCCGGATTCTTCTTATACTCAATGTCAAGAGACCTGAATATAATCCTATAACTACCATCAGATACCTTAACTAAAGGATATTGATCCTTTGTCCCGTCTCCCCAATCAACGTCCACGAATCCTGGCTTTCTTGTCGAGAACCTAAGACTGCGATTAAAAGCATCCGCTGATATTATCGGATCGGGTATATAATCAGCACCCTTACCATCATAACAAGGGAACCTATCCTCATTCACTATAAACGTGACATAGGACGCTACCGTGTCGTATCCTGCCAAAAAAGCCATAATATTAATTAATTGAGGTTATATCATAAGACACCCATTCCTTATATCCATTAACCATCTCATATACTTTGTTGATGGTCTTGCATACGACAGCGAATCCGATATCCACGTTAGGGAACTTCTCGTTAAGCTCATCAATAGTAAGTTCCCTGACAATACTCTCATCCCATTTCCTCATCTCCTTTACCTCCATAAGGATCGGTTTTCCGGTTACGCCTACGCTCATCACCCATTCTCCCTCACGGCTGGAATCAGCCAGATCCGGGAAGATAGTAACGCCAAACAACTCCGTGAGCACGAACTCATCGCCGTTCCGGGTAAACGACACCGCCGCTCCGGGGGTAAGAACCACCTCGTTCACGGCCAACAGGCTCGTAAGTTTCTTGGCTCCCCCTGATACAGTACCATTCAACACGACAGTCACGTTACCCGTAGCGCTATTAACAAACTTGATATCATTCTTCTCGCTATTTATAGCCTGTAACCTAGACCCAGATACGATATTTACGATCTCATAATTCTTGTCGTAAGTACTCTGTAGCGTCACATTACCGTATTTAGTATCGATAAGGGTAATCCACTTAGCCTTACCACCTACTATCTCTACAAGCTTATAAAACACATTATTCCCGTCAGCGTCAATCCACCTAGCTATAGCTCCCGGAGCGAAATTAGTTACCTCCCGATCTTGGGTATAACTTATAGTGCTTTCCGTAGGCTTATTAGCTAAAGTAATATAAAGACATTGCTCTACATCGGCCTCCATCTTAACTATCCCAGCACCATCGTAATAATAATCAGGTACGTTCTTCTCTCGTATCAACAAGATGGTACCTTCCTTAAGCTTATCGGCGTTAGTAGGATCATCCACGAAAGACTTCATCTGGATATAAGTATCGAAGATAATAGACGTACTCTTATTCTCTATCTTCTGATTGATATCATTGACAATATTATTAATCTCGTTTTTCGTATAATAAGGGGATAAATCAACCTTCGGACCTTCCTGCTCTAAAGCCTGAGTTCCATCCCACCAATAATCAGGTACCTCCTGCTCCCTGATCCAGAAGCTGTCCCCCACACGGAGCTTAGCCGTGTTCTCCGGGACCGCCAGCCACTCATTCATGGCATCGACCGTATCAAAGATATACGCCGTGTTCTTGCCCTCAGCTATACGTCTTACGACAGCCAACTCGCTCTCGACATCGCTAAGTCTTTCCTTTATATTATTGATCTCCCGCTCCAGCTTATCATAATTATCCTCCTGATCTATAGCATCGCCTATAGACATATAGACCTCATTGGTGAGCTTATTATAAGTAATACGGGCTACTTTCTCGTAAGATGTCTTATACGACCCAGCTCCTTTATGGGTATTACATACAAAATCATATGTATTCTGATATACTACAGATCCACCGGTATTTATAAAATTATATCCATCTTGGCTCATCGCACCTCCCTTGTATCCGACAAGCTCAAAAGAGCATTTACCCGTACCTTTAGACCCAAACCATGTAGCGTAGGCCATGAAATACGTCTCTTCAGGTAGGATATCATAATACTTAGCCCTTAAATCCTTAACCGACATCCAAACACATTCCTTACCAGAACCGGTATTATCACCACCCCATTTAAGAACTTCTCTAACAGAGCTATCTCCATTTCCGGGGCCAGACCAACCTACAGCAAGATTATCTATGGTGGGAACATTAGAATTAAGAGCTTCCGTCATCGTATCCAAGTCCCTTCCGGAACTTGACTCCCATAAATACCTGAAAGTAACATAATCAACATCCCCGATCTTAATGCCTCCGGTATTGCTGGGATATGTCTTTGTGACTAACTCATAATACCATTTACCCTCACGAAAAGTAACCCTTATCCGCTCTACCCGCTTGGGGGATATGGAAACATAAGATCCTCCCACGGAGATATTATCGCCATCATCCGCCCTAGAGGTACCGTCCTTTGGATCCTCGGGATCTATGGGGGTGTAGATAGTAGCCTGCTTATCCCCGGCATTGATAACAACTATATAATAACTGTCCCCGTCAAGACCCTCATCATGAGCCATAGTGACAAAACCTTGCTCGCTATCCGGTCTCCATTCAACGACAACCATATGCTTATCCATAGGTATACCGGAAACGCTGTTAACGTAATTGGTTGACGACATGAAAATGGCATGATCATCATAAGCCTGATCCACACGCTGATGTTTGGTAGCCAATCCGTCAAGACGTGATATCTCAATGGGGTCAGTTACCTCGACCCCATTATAATCATACCACTTATATCCGATCATCGTATTCTCACGACGATATTTCCTTTTCCTTATGACCTCACCGCCGGCTAGGGCGTCAATCATATAATAATCATTACATACCTTAACCATGACCTTGATATTAACAGGTTTGACATAAACAAGCCACGATAGTAGCGCCATCGGGGATGGAGGTCAGCGTAGTCCCTACCGGGTAGGTCGGGGAGGATGACTCCAGCACCATCACCGACATCCGCTCAACGACCATATTGTTATCCACCAACCTGCTTCCCTCCACATAGAACCGGCCATCGGCTACCTCATAGCACTCGCGCACCGGGACCATATGTCTTTGGCTTTTATCCGCGTAATCACAGATCGTGACCTTAGCCCCCTCTGGAATAGAGTTAAGCTCGTCACCAGCATGATAATCAGGGTGGTCAGAATACACGACATACAATATGGACTTAATATCCTGTAACGCTGGATTGACCGTCCTGAATCCCTTTAAATGGATTTTATGACCACCAACCTCATAGCAGTCATCTATCTCCATGATATTAAGGTCACAGCTTATTACCGTCCAACCACTAACCGTATCTTGGGTAGGGGTAGTGTTAGTAGGATGATCAGGATCGGTTGACTCCACGATCTTATAATCAAACTCCCGGACATTAAGCTTATAGTCAATAGACTCCTGACGCCTTATCTTAACCGTACCATTCCCTGTATCATAGCAGGTATCTGTCGTATCCAAGAACCGATTCTCCATATCAGGCATCTCACACTCAACCCTACTCCATTTATCAATCATAGAGGAGTTAATATCGCCTACCTCATATTTATCATCCTCTGACTGCGTAACCTCGTAGAAATGATACCACTCATATCCTAAAGAGTTATATATAACGATATTATGGATCTTAACCCGTTTATCGTTCTCCGTGACATAACACTGATCATAGTAAGATACATGCCTGTCACGAAGGTTCTCAAGATCGCAAGGAGATTTCTTCCATCCAAAAGGGATCTCATCATATTCCTGATCTATTAAGATAGCGCCGTCCTCGCTCTCACGTACAATATACTTGGCTTTCCTATCACCTAGATCACCGTCATAAGAGACAACCTTATCCACCTCAATACGCTGTCCTTTGAAGAGATAACACTCACGATATACTTGAACGTTTCTATCCTCCATATCCGTGAAATCACATGGAACCAAGGAGAAACTCTCGGGGAGGGTAGCTAGGCCGGCTCCCGGGACGAAGCTGGCGTCATCCGACTCAAGGACCTCGAAACGGGTGTATCTGGCCTTTATCTTGGAGTCATAAGAAACCAGTCTACGAAGCTTAACATGACCGTTACCTCCATCGTAGCATTCAATGTAAGATCTAATGTCACGTTCTTCCATATCGTCGAAATCGCAGACAGTCCTTATCCAAGTATCTGGCAAGGAACTGAAGCTGGCGCCCTCAGGCTGTGACGGATCGGTAGTCTCCAGGACTTTATAACTCTTATCCCTAACCCCTATATTCCCGTCCCATGACGTAAGGACCTCCAGCTTCACCTTACCGGCCGGTGTCTTATAACATTCTATAGTTACCTCAATATCACGATCCTCCATATCCGTGAAGTCACAAACAACCTCAACCCAGTCATCACTTATGCTGGTAATGAACTTACCTACCGGGTTCTCAGGATCGGTACTTTGCTTGACGCGATACCATTCCTTTCTGGTACCCATCTCGTAATCAAATATCTTATATCCCTCTATCTGCACCCTTCCGGTTCCGGTATCAAAGCATTTAAGCACCGGTATTATCTCCCTTTGGGTCATGTCCGGGAAATCACATACTATACGACTCCATGTATCGGGTATCTTATCATACTCCGTACCGATAGGATTGCTATCGTCAGTCGTATTCACCACCTCATAATGGGATACCTCCGGGTTCAGGCGGGGGTCTACTGACTCAACGCCCTCGATCTGGACCTTGCCCCCTTCCGTGGCGTAACATTTACTTACGAATATCAACTCCCGATCGGTCATCTCCGCTATGCTACAATCTATAGCTACCCACTCGGCAGGAATCTTATCCAATTCCGTACCAATAGGCGTATCAACATCTGAAGAGTTGATGATAAATATCTTCTCGGCCAATATCTCACCCTTATTATTCATATAGGTATGGATACGAGCCTCTACCTGACCTCCCGGAGTACGATAACATTGGTTGACGATCGACACACGGGCGTCCTTGATGTTAATGAACTGATAGTCCTTTTTAGGAACCTCGCTTACAAGTCTCTTTACTCCTTTATCATCGAAGTATACGTAACACCCGTCATTCCTCATCATGACCGGATACGTCTTTCCGTCTATAACAACACCGGAGAAGTCATCTGGCGGAACAGAGAAACCCATGCTACCAAATATGGAAGCAAGTCTCTTTAGATACTCATTAATAGCTGACATATTACAACATTTTAATTCTTATGCTTCAAAGGTAATAAAAAAAGGGGAAAGAATTGAATCTCTCCCCTTTAGGAAATATATGAACGCAAAAAAGGTTCTTTATTTCGGCTCAGTTACGATGGCCGGTCCAAGACCAGCGGCAGCACCGATCATATTGATCATCTCCTGAACACCCTCATGAGCGCCATAGCGTACACGTAAGATCAGATTAACCGGATCATCGGCGAGAACCTTACCGAATCCTTGAGAGTATCTATGAGGATTAATCGTGATCTGGAAGTCCACGTATTGGGCTGTTTGTTCAACACGGCTGTATTCGTTCATGAATGTCCGTCCCATGAAATCCTGATGTTTCGGGAAACCGTTGAAATGAGCGTAACCCTTCAACTCGTCATCCATCATATTACCGCCGACATGAGTACGTGGTGCTTTGCTGGACAGTCTCTCGAAATTAAGTTGATCCCACCAGATAGGAGACCCCTCGTCAAGAGAATCAGGATAACCTCCGCTAGCGCCAACGATCTCAACGCTATCCTCTACATAAGTCATTTTATCCATCAAGCACTCTGACGGAGATAATAACATTTCCTTACCACGGAAACGGATACCGCACTTGCAGTTAGTGCCAAGTTCCTGAGCCGACTCCAATTTCTTCCACATACGGTTGCGGTAAGACGCCGGAGCCTTGCTGGTGAAGAATCCCTCGAACACCTTGTCGCACTCATCACACAACATGTTAGTATATACCGTTGTCTGGAAGCTATGCTGGCAAGCCGCAGGAGTACCGTAGTCAGTGATCTCCAGTTCCGGGAAAGCCTGTTTGATTTCCTCCAAAGCACTGTTCCCGCACTCATCATCCGGGATCGTGATATAATACTTCTCGGTGGATACCTTGCAAGAACCACAAGCCGACCAAGAAGCGGTACGAACCGTAGGATTCTCGCACATATCGGATGTCTTAGCCACATAGTAGATAATAGCCGTAGGATTGGCCTCCACGAAAGTAGAGATCTCCTCATCCGTCAATTTCTTGGAAGTAGCGGCAATATACAAACCTGATCCCTTGATCTGGCTCATCTTATTAACCGTATCAGCTACCACATTAGGTAAAGACTCTACCGTAGTAGACATATCAACGCCGTCATCCTCCAATGAAATGGAATACAGGTATCCGCCCTTAACCTCAGTATAGCTAGGCGGGCATTCCTCGCATCCTTTCATGATAGAGATCAGACGTTGAGTATAGTCATTAGGCTTAGCCCCTTTCTTCATCACCTTATAACGTGACATGCTGCCGTTGATGCTCTCACGAACGATCTTCAATCCCGGGTACTGGGCACGAACCTCAGCCAAGGCCAGGTCATCACCAGTATCGCAAACCTCCATACAATAGAAGTTCACGTCCTCCGTCTCAGGCTCCGTAGCCTCGTTAGTACATCTTGTAACCGGAGTGATATCAATATAATCAGATACCTTACCACCACCAGCGATAGGATGGTTCTTCATCCTCTCGATACATTTCAGGACGGCTGGCAACAAATCAACCTCCTCGCAAGGATCGCACTCCTCGCATTGATTTGGAGTATTATCACAATCATCCAAAAGGATAGCGTCATTGATCTCTACACGTCCTTCCTCGTAGCCAAGAAGCTCGAAGGCCCGTCCTGCCAGAACCAAGCGGATAGCGATACGGTCGCCCTTGGATACGGAGAAAGCCGTGTCATCAGACACACCATTGTATCCTAAGATAACATCATCGACATAAGCGTGATCTTTCTTCGGCCAAGAAGCGTAAATCTCGGTGATCTCGTTCAACGAGAACAAAGGCGTGGAAAAATCCTTATCATAGATAGAGCGGGAAGCCGCTTGTTCATTACGACCGATACGGATCTCATAACGCTTGTCGTTACGAGGCTTACCGGTAAAATCAGTCACGGCCTTACAACCGTTCTCGGAAGTATCTTTAGTATCGTAAATACCGATCTGTCCTTCCTTCAAGAAGATGGAATCAACATCCACCATCTTAGCGTGTGGGGATACGAAAAGTACCCGGTCTTGCGGTCTGTGCAACATATTATCAATATTTTAGTTTAAAAATCATTTACCTAACGCAAACATAATAATAAAGACGATCACGACAATAAAGTACAGCCATGAGTATATAAATATTAATACGGATTACATTTTTTGTAAAGCTACTCTATTAAAACAAATCCATATTCATTTATAATATTATCAACATCATTAGATGACAATGAAAACCACTCTCCTGAAATCCTCTTGTCGGAAAACTTATCATGCAAACATCTCTCTATATCACCTTTTACACAAGCTATGATACTTAACCTTGGATTAGCGCATCTTAAATCCCTCTCTCTCTTCTTTACATTAAACGTCTTACCTATTTTAATATCCTTACTTAAACCATCGACAGCCAAATAGGTGAATATATTACAATCATGATCATCATCTACATCATTTACCAATATATCAATTATATCATCGACAGATTCGAATATACCCATTTTTATAAACTTACATATATCCTTTTGAATACAAACAATCCTTTCCGATTCTTGCTTGGTGTATAAAAACTTATCACATTCACCGGTAACAGTCTTATTTATAGCAAAAATTATTCTCTCAATATCATCGGAGCTAAAAAATGAAGACAGATACCTATACATATCACTATACTCGTTTCCTCCCCTTATATATATAATAGCGTCATTGCTTATATCTGATCTTCCAAACATTTTTATACATTCATTATATATAGATGGATGTAATTCCATGGCGACCATCATCCATATCTCTTTAGCACACATAACCAACCTATTCGATCCTCTACCGGTAGATTTATACACCCCAAGCGATTTTAATGTCTTGACAAGAGAGGTATTGTTTACGTCATTAATAAAACTTGATAAAGATATACCTCTTATATACTTGTCTTTTATAACATAATATATACGCTCAGAACTATTCCTATTGGATAAAATTCCCTCTATCCTCTTATCACTCCATCCTTCTACGATCCTCTTTCTTAAATAAGCCTCTTGCAAGTCAGTCAAAGACATAAATGATGTTTCTTCATCACATCTAATAGGTACACCGAATAAAATTTTACTACTTGAAATCATATCATAATATTTTACACAATTAAATATTATGCAAATATAGGAATAAAAAAGCAAAAACACACATACCATGAAATAAAAAAAGACCCGCCTATTTCTAGGCAGGTCTTTCTATCAAACTAACGTTGTTTATTTAAAAGAAGCCACATTATCCTTATCAAGCTGATACCTCTGCAACTCGTTCTCGTTAAGGCTGAATTGTTTAGCGACCATATCCAGAATCTCCTCCACAAGATAATCGGGCAGCTCCGGGTCGATGTCCGTAGATTGGATACCGGCGGCGTTGATATACCCCGATAGGTCCACCCTGACAGGACGGCGGTAGTACGTCATCTTAACCTCCTCGGTACGGAAGCCTGACTCGTAGACCAAGACCTTCCCGTTCCCTATGGAGTAGAATGTCTCACGGTAGTCGTAAGAAGGACGGTTATTCTCGTCTCCAAGAAGCTCATGGATATTCTCGTTCTTAGCCTCCCACATAACGAAATCAGTGACCTCGCACCCTTTGTACGAGAAAACACCTTTTATGTTAGAGAACCATAGATAGTCATCAGGTAAGTTAAAGGACGTAGACTCAGGGTCATCCATCCTACCCGCATTATCCAACGACATCCAATAAACAAGAAGGTTTTGGATGGAGCGTATAGTCTCGTCATCCTTCCTATTGAGATAGTACTTAACCAACCGGTCTTGGGCCTCGTTGAACAACAGCACGAACCTTCCCGGATCAAGCTTAATCCCGCCATTGGCCAGATTCTGCTCGTTCTTCTGCAAAGACCTTAGATACGCTTCTTGGATTGTCATCGTCATTCCTCCTTAACCTTATCACCTTCCTCTACGTCATCCTTCTTCTTAATATCCTTAACCTTCTTGGTCTTGGACTTATCATCGATATTAGACATAGATATGATCTCCTCATACTCATCCAATACATTAGCCTTTATGTCAATAAAGTCTTTCTTGGTAGCCAAGAACTCAGCGGATGTCCGAACGTCAGGTCCTATGATCTGGCCATTATATTGTAATCCGGATGGAGTCATATTGATACGACCATTTCGTTGAAGGACGTTTACGATACGGTAAAACTCAAGAACTTCCTTGAAATCACCTTCCAATGACCGATCCCAGATATCAAGCAGATAATCAACATTGGTCTTCTTCTCATTCATCCAGTTTGATAGAGATCCTGTATAATACTCATCCTCCGTGAAATCCGGGCGAGTTACGATACCGATGTAAAGAAGAAGATCTATGACAGCCTGACGATCGTCGCCGCCTTTCTTAAGGGCGCTGATAAACTTATAGCTGATGTTCATCTTATTGATCTCACGCTGCTGAACGAAATCCTTCATATTGTCTTTCTCCACGAAACAGAACATGGAGTTCATGAAGACAGGATCGCCATCCATTTCCTGAGGAGTCAACATGCCGGAAAATACAGCCAGATATAAATAAAATAGATCTACGGTATTAGCCGTATTATAAACCTTACCCATGAAGATCTTATCCTTAGCGTCATCCCAAAATTCTAAATTGGTTTGAGATAGATCCATCTGCGACATTTCCTCGAAAGGCTTCATGATATTATCTACCCGCTGTTTGACGAGCTTATCGATCTCATTCTTGTCAAGACCATTATAGCATCTTGATCTTGGATAAAAACCGGTGTTATAGGCCTTGGAGAAATCATCCCAAGGGCAACATACGTGAGTGGCGTTCTCCGGGAACGGAGCTTTAGCTATATTAGCGTCTTGAAAGGCCTGAGGAGCACTTCCATCATGTTTGCCTACAACCTCATATAAGGTATCTGACATGATATTGAAACCGTTTACCTCGGCCAATACCTTCCTTGATTTTAAAATTTCTTTCATTTCCTTTTTTTGCGTTACTTAAAAAAGAGGAGAGGAATATCCTCCCCTCTAAAAACCAAATTACATATATGAAAAAACTTAGCCGAAGTAGTTCGGTTGAAGCTCGATAATCAAGAACTTACTATTATCCATAACCCATGCCGCGGAAGCAGAATGACACCAGAATTGCTCTTTCATGCCCGGCAAGGATGATACGATCTCATTACCGTTGGCTTTGTGCGCCCAACGACCGTATTCATAACCCCACCACATACTTACACCTTCTGGTTTGATATAGAATACGTTGTTATTCATATTACCTAACTTAGCGTTAGCCGTATTAGGAATAGCGGAATACGCGTTAGTCGATCCAGCGTCAGTGATATTCTCGATAATACAAGAATAAGAGGATCTAGGATACATGCCATTCACCAACTCGCTACGATCTGTCATGTCGGCGTAATCCAAAGAAGGATCATGCTCGAACTCAACATTACCGATGCCCGGGATGAAAGCTCCCTTAACCTGAACCGGACCTAAGATCATGGCGTCATTAGTACCAGAGATAGGGTTAGAAGGCAACATCCTATCGCTTCCCATACCCCAGCTTAAGTTCTGCAAGGTAGTGAAGAACGATTCCCTGATCAACTTCTCTAAATTGATCATAGCCATAGCTCCTACCTTGAACTTAATCTTACGCTCCGTAATAGGAAGATCTTGACGACCACGGAAAATATAAGCGGCAGCAGCCATAAGCGTATCCTTAGTAATACCCATCGGGCGACTATAGTAGATAGTATAACCACGGCGAAGCTGACGGTAGATACCCTCATTCAAATGGATAGGACCATTTTGATCCATGATAATACCACCTTCTTGCCACATCAACTGTCTAGCTTCCAGCTTAACCAACTCAGCCATACAGAACACCTCCAACGTAGAGGCTACTTTGGCCGTACGTAAATCAAGTCTACCATTAACAGTCTTACCGATAATAGCCAAATCAGGAATATTACCCTCATACTCGCTTCTCATGGCATTCATACGACGAAGAGCGGTCTCCACGAACTCTGAAGTGCTATTCTGGGCGGCCTGCATGGACTTCATACCAGCATACATAGTTGTCTCACCCTCAACACCACGGTGGTTTCCTAAACGGAACTCACAAGTCATAGAACCGGCCTTGTCAGCCCCAGATACCTTGGAGAACTGGGTACTGTACTCACCAAGGGCATGACCGATCTTCCAATAACGGATACCCGGACGTAATTTCTCTTTAGGGAAGTATTTAGCCTTACCACCGATAACACGACACCAATAACGTGTCAAGTCGCCTTCTGTCTTAGACGGGATCTCACCTGAGATAAGGATATTACAACCGTTAGCGGCATCGTAGGTAATAACATCATAAGCCGTAAACTCAGATGTATTCAAAACGATATCAAACAAGCTACCATCAATACCAGGTTTCAGATGATGACCTGAAGTATCCTCAGCCGTAACAACAGCGAATGTCTTTGTAACAGGTAAATCATAACGGAAAGAAGCTCCAATACCGTTAACGGAGATCGTAGCGCCGTTATTAATCATACCCATATACATCGGTACAGGGTAATTAGCGATATTAGAGAACAGATTCAACAGACCCAAATGATTCTTATCAGGGTCCTCATAATACCAGCTCGCCAATGAGCCTAAGTTATGCTCTACAAGCGAAGTCTTATAGTTCTTGGCATCAGTAAAGGCAATAACGTTATCACCATTCACGGTAGCCGGGAAACTTTTTGTAAGAAACGGATTCATTTTCAATATATTTAAACGTTATACACTCTTTGATCCACTCAGATCAAGGAAGTTAGCTTCTATAGTATCGTTATCGATATTAGTCTTATTCTGCTTTCCTCCCTTATTGCCAGAAAGAAGAGTGATGGTCTTCTTATTAACCTCCATCTTAGCCTTGTTGGTTTTCTGTTTAAGGAACTCGTCCTTATTCATCAAGAACAAGGCCAAATCAGCGGCCATATCCGGATTTTTAATAGCCTCGGAATAGGCTTTATCTATAGCCGTATGGCCTTGATTGTCTATCGGCTTTGTAACGAAATCGACAGCCTTACCTATCATCGTGTCAGTCAACTGAAATCCTGAGCTTATAGATGTCTTTAGACCTTTCTTATAGACTTTCATCTGCTCAACTAACTCCTGTCTCCTTTTCTCGGACTTCTTTTTCTCCTCCTCGATAAGGTTATCCATCTCCTTTTTCAGGATATCATGGAACTTATTGGCCTTAGACTCGATAAACTCATCGCCTTTACCAATCATCATTTCCATATTATCCTTTATCTCATCTTCCGGCATACCCAGCATCTTATAATAATGCTGGATAACCGCAAGCTGATCATTTTTATTACTCATATCAAGGTTATCCAACGGAGCCTGAATACTCTGATATTGGCTTAATAGTTGACCAACGTTACCACCGGCCTTATCCACCTCTATCATCTTCTTCATGAAATCAGACATCGAACCGGTATCAACCTTATCCTTCAACAACTCATCAGCCTTGTCCTTGATCAATCCCTCCACTATATCGAGTAAATCATCCTCTTTAGTGATAGTAGAAAGATCAACCGGTTTATCATCTACCATAATATCTAGGTTCTCGATACTATCTATGATACCTCTGGCAGCCATCTTCTCCAAGAAAGATTTTCCGTTAAACCCTGATACCACGTTATTATTATCAGCACCGCCTTCGCCAAAGGAATCTGGGTCTGGGTTGGTAGCGTCGCCGCCCTTATCCCCGCCACCGTCAGCCGATCCGCCGTCGGCAGGTTCTTTCTTGGTGTCATCTATAAGATTACCATCCTTATCATATTTACCCTCAATATTATTCTTATCGCCATCACCGTCACCACGGTAAAAAAGCTCCTCGACACTCATGGTCTTAAAACCCTTAGCGAAATCACCCATGTCATTCATACAATTTCCTTTTTTGCTTTTTACAAAATTATCATTAATCTAATTACCAATTAAATCAAACCCATTATAGTATATGACAGAATTTTACGCCAAAATGATTACAGATTTTGTAAAAATATTTACAAAACTTGTAATCAATTCTTGTTTATTATTGACGTAAACCTATCTGTATCAGAACGTTTGTTTCTAGCGTCTATCTCCTTTTCCTTTAATTCCAACTTCCTTTTCTCTATCTCCTCACGAGATCTTCGCTCAGCCTCGGCGTTAGCCTGTCTGGTTCTCATATCCTCCTCACGGATATCCAGATCTCTTTCCTTCAAGGCTCGATCCGCTATAGCTTCCACATAATCCATACCCTCTGCGTTATCTTGTGTCCTAGCCGCTTGACCGGCGGCCATTATGCTCTTACCCCGTAAATCGAAGTTACCCTTGATATAAGCCAGCTCCTTCTCCTTCTCATGCTCGTCATTACGGGTCTGTTGATCGGCCTCGGCTTTTTGCTGTACAAGTCGTTGTTGATTCTGGTACTCCTCCTGTCTTACACGATCTGCGTAAGATCTGGCATCCCTTCCTATCTGATTCATCTCAGCCGTCGAGTTGGCATTCATCATTCTAGTGATATCAAGCAAGTCATTGCCCAAAGTATTCGTCTGTAATATATATTGCTTCAAATTCTCCAATTCCAGACGTTTCTTGGAATTAGAGACAGCCATAACATTAAGATGACGTAACGACAAGCTATTATCCGTAAGACTGACGTAAGCCAAGGACAGATCGCTGTTCCTGTACATCACGGTCCAATCGTATCCTTCCTTCTGGCATACTTGAGCCACGGCTAGATGAATATCCAATGTCCGTTTCTTGAAGTCATCGAAATCATTAAAGTAAGTCTGGGTCTGTAGCATAGTAGCGTTAACTCCCTGTTTTACGCCCGTAGAACTCTCGTATCTAGTTGACTGACCCATAGCTTGCTCGGATATACCTATCATCCTATAAGCCATCATATAGGCGTAAGACGCCATTTCCATACGGGATCTTATCTGATCCGTATTAGTAAGATCATATACACCGAACTGATTATATATGCTGCTCATCTGCGGATTCTGGTAAGGATTGTTTGTGTCATTACCACCTACACCCATAAATGAGACGGACTTAACGATCTGCATAAAAGTAGCCAAAGCTCCCTTCTTGTCCATCATATCCTTATATTCCGTAGGCAGGAATCCTAAGTCGCCTAAGAAGAACTTACCGATCTCCTTCTCGGCGTTATTGTATAGCTGGTTCATAGCAAGGTTATACATCATCTGGAACGGCTGTATGCGATCAGCGAGACTAGCCCCTATAAATCCAGAAACCGGAATGACATAATCATACAGACTGCTATCACCATGTATCTGATGAGGTATTGGATCCCCACCAATATATATAGGCTTATCCATTAAATTACCTCCGGTGATCTTAACGCCAAACCTAACCTCAGGGACATACTCCAAGATATAGGTGTTCACCTCAGGATCACTGACGGCTTCTGCCATGACCCTCTTCACTTTCTTTATACCATTCTTCTCCAAGAACTCCGGGAGAAGCTCATCTGTCACAAGCTCCTGATCCACCATTCCGGTCTCCGTCATGTAAGTTATTAAGAATATCGGTTTCATGGATACCCAATATCCCTCCATGACTCTAAAAAGACGGGAATCTATCTCATATCTCTTGCCATTGGACATGTCAGAGTTAAAATAGCCAAAGGGATGGAAGCGGGGCAAGAAGCGGGGCTGGGTGTGCTCCTCCCCGTCAGGTCCGAAGGTATGGTACTCTCCCATCGGCACACCATAATAGTCCTCAGCGGCGACTATAGACTCATAGTCATGGTATCCTTTCCATGGAATAACCTCATTCTCATACATACCGGTAATAGAAGGCTTCTTTTTCTTCTGATCATACCTAGTACCGTCATTGGATACCCATCCCTCGTAATCATCATCACCTCCCATAATCCGGCGCTTATCCTTAGCCGTCATCTTATGACCGTATTTTGATATCAACTCAACACCCTCATAATAATGAAGACGGCCTACATAACTTCCATATTGCGGATATTTTACATCAGGATGGAACACTTCCATAGGACTCCACACCTCCGGTCGATAGTAATCAAAACCGACGAAATGATTACGAAACATCTTTCCGCTAAGAAGACGATCCCGGAAATTCTCCCTGTCAAGCTCATCCATATAAAACCTGCTACGATCAGCCTCGATCGTATGATCTCCCCATACAGCCGCCTGCGTCTTCCATCTGGTACTCATGAACCTCTGGATATCATCTGGTGTCATAGACACCTTGGCTTGTTGAATTTGCTCTGCGTAAGCCTGACGTTCCTCCTCGGAATTAAACTCATTGTATGTAGGATCAAGCCCGGCTTCTACAAGACGCTGATTGACGATAATATCCCACTGTTCTTGTATATGGCGATGAAGTAAGTTTGACATTGTGTCCTCATACTCACTTATAGCCATATCCCCTACCTCATTAACCGTATACTTATCCTGTAGGTTTGTCAACCATCCCTCAAAAGCGTTTACAATACCACCTATGATATCATAATGCTTCAAGAAAGAGGGTATCCTTATATCACTCCTTAACTTCTGTACGTTCCTTAACTGTGGGATAACATCCGCCATCTCCATAAAAGATAACTTACCATCCGCCATCAGATAATAGTCACGGTACATTTGGTTACGATCATATTGTTTCAACCCTATCGTCTCAAGAGCATCCATGCAATCCTCTTTCCATTTCTTGTTCTTTTTTTTCGTGGAAATAGCCTGAGGAGGTAATCCTAATAGCGCTCCTTTTGCTGGAAACGAATGATCTCTATTGAAAATCTCCATGTCAATCTATTTTGTTTTTAGCAAAGATAAGTTATTAAGCGACACCAAACTACCGAAACGCACCTATAGATACCGATCCGAACGCCGAGGCATATATCTCATGATGTTTATAAGCGTCTTCCTTACGGGCGTTATTCATCTCATCTATCTTCGATTTAGGCATGTAGTTATTATCGTCAAAATATCTGGCGAGAACCAACGCATGCCCGAAGGCTATTATCCTATCGACGTTCAATCCTGGCTTGTACTGTATTATTTCATCCAGTAGAGCTATATCATCGATCAACTCAATACCCTTGACAGTTATATCAAGACCAGTCTGATCATCATAACCAATAACGAAATCCTGCCAGCAATAATCCACGACGCACGAGAATAGCAGGTTCTGGTTGCCGGGGGTCGGGTATAGCCCCAGCTTGCTGTTCTGCCGGGAGCCGGCCTTCACATACTTATTGGCTATTGCCTCACCAGCGAATAAGAAAAAAGAAGCAGGCATACCACTCTTCCGGTTAAGGTACTGTTCATACATCTGGTCAGCGTTCTCCATAAGACATATAGCACCATATCCTTTCTGAAGTACCTCGCACGTACGACAAAACTGATCTATGGATGATGGGCGGGATACGTATGAAGCCACTATTCTATAGGCATAAGGATCTCGAATACCGACACGCCTTTTGAATACATAAAAAGCACCTAATGAAGGGGTATCAGACTTGGCCTGTTTATAAGGGTCGCAATTTGATACTAACATATTCATACACATATAGTTATGACAATCATCAGTAAAATTGTATACTTGACCTGTATATTTTTTATCCGTTATCCTCTTTATCTTCAAGTATATCTTATCACCGTCCTTCGATATAAAGCAGCCTGTGTTCTTTCTTCTCCTTCTTATCCCATTGATTATCTTTTCAAGCTTAAAGGATGATATATCACACTTAATGATAGAATCCTTTACCAGTATTGTATCCATATTACCAAGACGAAGATGATAAGTATCATGCGTATTCACATCCCTTCCAGCTATACTCATCACCCTGGATTCCCTCATCTTCGATATACCTGATACTACTCCAAGCGAAAAAAGTATATGCTGAAAACCCTCCATAAGACCAAGGTTTACACTTACAAACTCCATCGTGTAATATCCTCTCTTATCTCTGGTAATGGATCCGTCTGAATCCAGATAACCATGTACGAGCGCCCATTTGTTCGCTTGTGGCATATATTTTATCCACTCCGGTATCCATTTCCCAAGGCTTCCTGATCCTAGATTAGATCTTATCCATTCCATCAAATCTACATTGTTCGCACTATAACGGTAACACCCATCTCCATCGCTATAACTATGGACGCAAGGAATAATATTCGTAAATATACGATCAAGCCTATCTACTATATCCTTCTCAGTCTTGTTTACGGAGAATATCACATGATAGTCATCAAGACATCCATCTCCAATCCATAAACCAATCATCCACCAAAAATCGATATTATCGTATAATCCATGGAAGCATTTATCATCGTTTCTTATCTCTTTCCTATATACGTTAGGGATGGCCGTCCAATATCCCTCTCTAATATCTCGTGCCTCCACGAACTCGAACTCAAATCTATCCTCATCTATGGCATATCCATGCCTAGATACACCCTTAGATACCCATAACGGATGTTCCTTCGTAAATGTCAATTCTCTGAACGTATTACTAAGCTTGAACGTATATACATCATAATCCTCCTTATCAAGGATCATGATACACTCTATATCATGATAGCCTCCATCCATACAAACTAGTCTATCTTCCATCCTTACGTCTTCTACCTTCTTCCATCCGCTATCTGTAAGAACAACTTCTCCTGGAGGCATACATCCAGCGACATAAATAAAATCATCAAACCTATTAGATTGAGGCATCTCGAATATCTGGACAGGAGCGTCAATAACACCGCCGCTAAACGGGAATCCAGCCAGTTGCTTATTCGATTTAGTAGTCCCCAGTTTATTACCTGACTCAAGAAAGACATCACACAGCATACCGCTATATTGCCCTGACTCAAGAAGATCATTCTTATGCTTGATAGCGTACTCGACCGGGAATAGGTTCTGTGATGAGCTTAAAAAACAGTCATCGATCGTAAATGGATAGAACATAGTATGAGAAGTGTACGCGACCCTATCTTTTGTAGATAGTTTCTTCCGTTCCTCATTAAGTTTATTGGTACTAGCCTCGAAATCCGTGGCGTCAATCTTGATCTTATTAAGCTTCTTATCATCAGGTTTCCCCAAATAATCACCCAGACCTATAGTTCTCTTGACACCGGAGTTAGCCATCTGACCGGGGACAAACATTGCCCATTTCCGTTCTTTCCATGTTTTTCCTTTCATGGCTCTACGGTTTAGGATATCCCAGTCCATGACCAGAAGATTATATGTCTCGGGATCGGAGAACATCTCTTGAGCGTCCTTAGACAACTCCACCTCACCACCGGTACCAGCTAAAATAGGACTGAGACGCCAGCCATAAGGCGTGTCGTAGGATGGCATGGCGGCCGTGTACGGCTTCTTGATAGGCCCCTTACCAACCTCGTCGAAAATAGCCGTAGCCGGTGTCAAACCAGCCGTCTTCTGCGTGGAGGTCTTCCTACCCATATTGATGTTGGCTATAGAGATAATGGCATGGATATCACGTACACCATTGGACATCCTCTTGCCTAATGTAACTCCCGAACTCCAGTCGGTCTTGGTTCTGTTGATCCTGAAAAAAGGATGCACATGATCAAGACCATACTCACAATACTCGCCGATATTGGATAAATCACTGTCGCTGAATCCTACTACAGAATGACTAAGGCCGATCGTCATAGTAGCGTTCATCTGGAGAAGTGATGACATGATGGTCGTATTATGGGAGACGACAAAATTGGTAGTAAGAAACTGATGCGATTTATTATCGACCTCAATACAAGTAGCCTTATATCTACCGTAATAATCTATATCAGATATCCTAAGCCTATCGTGAGTCTTAGATATATACATATCGTCACCATCCATGACACAATAATACCCCATAGACCAAAATATTTTCCTTACAAAGGATATAATATACTCGCTTTTATAAACGACCTTAAAACGATCGTCACCGGTATTTATACCGCAAGCGATCTTCATAAACGATCCTATGAACAACTCTTTCTGTTTTTTGGATGAATAAATGACATCATCCATCTCCTTCTTGCTTAGCTCAAAGATCCTGTCGGTAGCTCCACAAAGGAAGGAGGCGGCCAGAGACCCCATGAGCTGGGGCGATATCAGCCACCGCCGCTCAGGGAAATCTACCGCTTCCCCAATATCTATAGTCATCTTGGAGAAGTCAGAATGGATGATACCCATAGTGCTCATAACCTTATAATCACCATGATACTTGACTTTCCACTGGTGCTGCCCGCAACACACCACGCTGCGACCGTCCTCAAAGGTCACTTTGTACGTATCAACGAATCCCTGAGGATATACGCCCACTATGGTAGTAAGCTTCCCGTCATCACCGTATATGATATCTCCTATATCGGCGAATCCTATTTTCTTAGATCCATGAGGAGTATATATCAGCTCCGAGTCCAGAAGAGCCTTGCCAAAACGACGAGTACCAAACATCCCCAACCCTTTCTTCTCCTGACGGGCACGTTGGTACATCTCGGCGAAAAACCATTCGTTATCACGCAAACGACTGATCGCTGGCACACGTTCCCCGTTTGGAAGATCCTGAAATACGGGAAAGAAATTAACATGCCAATAAAGCCATGGGGGGATGAACGTACCATTGATAGTCACCCCGTACTTGACCTTATAAGCCTCTTCTTTAAAGAACTGCTTAACATCGTCATCCTGATCCTCCCAACCGAACAGATCGTTCCATACAGGAGGATTTTTCATGTTTACATAAAATTCTGGACTCGTGCTTAAACTCATTTCATAATATCCTTTAAAACAGACTCAATTCCACCAGAAACCTGACCCTTACGTT
>OLQV01000029.1_pt1 | contig 154178 bp, 137 predicted proteins | sample 1672371 | NCBI WGS metagenome assembly OLQV01 (sample SAMEA3136676, study PRJEB25190) | human gut metagenome
CCGACCCGCAGCTCATGGGCGCTCTGGGCGCTGCCGAGTATGCCCGTCAGAAGGGCCTTGCCAAGAAGTAAGCCACCGCGTCTATCCCGATCGGAGGGGGAACTGTAACCGGTTCTCCCTCTTTTTGCTTTTGTGTAACAAAATGCGCGCATATGTCGAGAACTTCTATAAAAAATTCATCGTTTTTGAAAGAAGTATTTGCTTTTACGATCAATATAGTTTAATATATGTACGTCGTAAGACAGTTGACCGGTTGATTGGAAGAGAGCCAACCGGTCAAAGCCAATTTATTAGGAGTGAGAATAACCATGGATAACCTGTTCTGGATCGGCTTCGTCGGAGCCGCGCTCGCCCTGATTTTCGCCTACCTGCAGAAGTGCAAAGTTATGAAGTGCTCTGAGGGCGACGAGAAGATGGTCAAGATCGCTTCTTCGATCCGCGCCGGTGCCAACGCCTATCTGAAGCAGCAGTATTCTACTGTTGCAAAAGTATTTGCAGTCGTTTTTGTCATCCTGCTGATCATTGCCTTCGCATCCAAAGGCCAGATGCTCTCCAGAGTGACGCCGTTTGCGTTCCTGACCGGCGGTATCTGGTCGATGCTTGCCGGCCTGATCGGCATGAAGATCGCCACCGCTGCCAATGCACGCACGGCCAATGCCGCGCATGAGAGCCTGAACCACGGCCTGAACGTCGCCTTCTCTTCCGGCACGGTCATGGGCTTCACGGTCGTCGGCCTCGGCATTCTTGACATCACGCTCTGGTTCATCGGTCTGCGCTATATCGGCAAGATCACCGATCCCACTGTCCTCGCCAATATCATGGTCATGAACGGCATGGGCGCTTCCTTCATGGCACTGTTTGCCCGTGTTGGCGGCGGTATCTACACCAAGGCCGCTGACGTCGGCGCTGACCTCGTCGGCAAAGTCGAAGCCGGTATCCCGGAAGATGACCCGCGCAACCCTGCAACCATCGCGGACAACGTCGGCGATAACGTCGGTGACGTTGCCGGTATGGGCGCTGACCTGTACGAGTCCTATGTCGGCTCGATCCTTGCCACTTTCGCGCTGAGCGCGGCCGCCAACTACGGTTGGAGCGGCATGCTGCTGCCGGTCGCACTGGCCGTTTGCGGCATCATCTGCTCGCTGATCGGCTCTTTCCTCATCAAGACGAAGGAAGACGCCACCCAGATGTCCCTGCTCAAGAGTCTGCGTACCGGCACCTACACGGCTGCCGCCCTCTCCGCTGTGCTCGCCCTGCCGCTGTCCTATCTCATTCTTGGACCTGAGCAGCACTGCTGGGGTGTTTACATTGCCATCCTGTGCGGCCTTGTCGGCGGCTGCGCCATCGGTTACTTCACCGAGTACTACACCTCCGACAACTACAAGCCCACGCAGCAGCTGGCTGCAGCCTCCGAGACCGGCTCCGCCACGATCATCATCGGCGGTATCTCCCTTGGCCTGAAGTCCACCATGGCCTCCATCCTGATCGTCTCTGTTGCGATCCTGCTCAGCTATTTCTGCGCAGGTGGCACGACTACGATCATCGACAGCAACGGTGCATTTACCGCTGCTTTCAACCAGGGCCTGTACGGCATCGGCATTGCCGCTGTCGGCATGCTCTCCACCCTCGGCATCACGCTCGCGACCGACGCTTATGGCCCTGTGGCCGATAATGCCGGCGGCATCGCCGAGATGTCCGGCCTTCCGGAAGAGGTCCGTGACCGCACTGACGCCCTCGATTCCCTCGGCAACACCACCGCTGCCACCGGCAAGGGCTTTGCAATCGGCTCTGCTTCCCTGACGGCTCTGGCACTGCTCGTGTCCTATGTCAACATCGTGCAGACCCGCACTCCTGAGACCCTGAACTTCACGCTGACGAGCCCGTCTGTTCTGGTCGGCCTGTTCATTGGCGCGATGCTCACCTTCGTCTTCTCCGCGCTGACCATGAGCGCTGTGCAGACTGCTGCACAGTCCATCGTCGTGGAAGTACGCCGTCAGTTCCGCGAGATCGTCGGCATCATGGACTACAAGGCAGACCCTGATTACGCGGCCTGCGTCAGCCTGTGCACCAAGGGCGCCCTGCACGAAATGGTCGCTCCGGCGCTGCTGGCCGTCATCGTCCCGATCGTCACCGGCCTTATTCTTGGACCCACTGGCGTTGTCGGTCTGCTCGGCGGCGTGTCCGTCACCGGCTTTGCGATGGCTGTGTTCATGTCCAACGCGGGCGGCGCATGGGACAACGCGAAGAAGTATATTGAACGCGGCAACCATGGCGGCAAGGGCAGCGAACAGCACAAGGCTGCTGTCGTTGGCGACACCGTCGGTGACCCGTTCAAGGATACTTCCGGCCCGTCCCTGAACATTCTCATCAAGCTCTGCTCCACGGTCTCGATCGTGTTTGCCGGCCTGATCATCGCGTTCAACCTCATGAACGTGCTGTAAATTCAAGAAGAGAAAAGCCCGTTGGCAGCTGCCAACGGGCTTTTTGATCGAAATATCAAACGATCTGGAACAGATAGAATTTCAAATAATCCGTCTCCGGCACATTCCAGAGGATCGGGTGATCCGGTCCCTGCTGACGCGCCTCGATCTGGCGCAGAGAGACCTGCGCATCCTTGGCGGCATCCGCCAGCATGGCACGAAACCGGTCGTCCGTCATAAAATGCGAGCAGGAGCATGTGGCCAGATACCCACCGCGCGGCAGAATGCGCATGGCCTTGAGGTTGATCTCCTTATAGCCGCGAATGGCATTGGACACGGTCGAGCTGCTCTTGGTGAAGGCCGGCGGGTCGAGGATAATGTAATCATACGCGCCGCGCTTTTGCTCGGCCAGCTTCGTGAGCAGGTCAAATACATCGGCGCAGAGATACTCCACATGACCATCCAGCCCATTGAGCGCAGCATTGTGCCGCGCAGTCGTGAGCGCGTCCTCCGACACATCGACCGACACGACGGATGCCGCTCCGGCTGCCGCACAGTTGAGACCGAACGCCCCGGTATGCGTGAAGCAATCGAACACACGCTTTCCCGGCGCGAGCTGCGCCGCTGCGCGGCGATTATACTTCTGGTCGAGGAAAAAGCCTGTTTTCTGGCCATGGATATAGTCAACATCGTACAGGATACCGTTTTCGCGGATCGTCACATGGCCGTCCAAGTCCGTCTTCAGGTCTTCGAGTGTTACGAAGCCGGTTCCCTGCTGCATGCCCTCTTTTTCCCGCAGCTTGACATCGTTGCGCTCGTAGATCGCGTCGATCTGCTCACCGCAGGCGCGCAGTGTCTGCAGCAAGAGCGCAAACAGCTGCGTCTTGCGAAGCTCCATGCCCAGCGAGAGCACCTGCGCGACCAGAATCGGGCCGAAGCGATCTACCGTCAGGCCGGGAAACCCGTCCGCCTCGCCAAAGATCAGGCGGCAATTGTCAAAATCCGCGCCCATGACCGTACGGCGGTAATCGATCGCATACTGGACACGCCGCGCCCAGAAAGCCTCGTCAAAGCGATCGTTCGCATTGCGTGAGAGCACGCGCACGCGGATCTTGGATGCGCTGTTATAAAAGCCGGCGCCGAGCCAATGACCACTGCGTGTGGTCACATCTACGATCTGTCCGTTCGTGCAGGCGGCGTCCGCACGCAGCACCTCATCGGCATAGACCCATGGATGCCCGCTGCGCAGGCTGCGCGCCGCCTTGTCCGTGACGCTGATGTTCGGATAATTTCGTTCCATAATTGTTACACTCCAGTTTTAGTCGCTCTATTGTACTCCGAACGCAGCGTGCGGGCAAGAGCAAAATGCGATATTTACATTTCCGGACCGGTCGTATATAATGTTTGCATCTCTGTTTTGAAAAAGGTGACGCCATGAAGCTCTCCAAATCCGGTATTATTTTGATCGTTGTGCTCGTGATCGCCATTGGGCTCGGCGCGTGGGTCACGGTTATGACGTGCAATATACTGACAAAAGAACCGATCACAACGCCCAGCCGCGCCAGCGGCGGTGACACACCGCAGCCTGTGCAGCCCATTGAAAAGCCGAAGGAGCCGGACACGCTTGTCATCTCCATGGTCGGTGACTGCACGCTCGCCTCCATTCAGACCGGGCGCGACTTTGACAGCTATATCGACAAAAACGGAACGTCTTGGCCGTTTTCCGGTGTGCTGGAGTATCTGAGCAAGGACGAGTTCACGCTCGCAAATCTCGAGTGTTCGTTCTCGGACGAGGCGCTCAAGTCCTCTTCCCTGTTCTATTTCCGCGGGCCATCATCGTATGCTGACATTCTCGTGCAGGGCAGCGTGGAGTGCGTCACGCTCGGCAACAACCACACGAATGACTTCGGCGCGAAAGGCGTCGCGGATACGAAGGCTGCTTTGGATGCGGCGGAGGTAGCTTGGACTGCCGGCAGTGAATCCAAGGTATTCACGACCGAGCATGGCCTGAAAATCGGCGTCTACTGTCCCGGTTGGACGGGTTTGAGCAAGAGCAACATCACGGCCGGCATCCAGAAGCTCAAGGATGACGGCGCAGATATTTTGATCTTCGCTCCGCATTGGGGCACAGAGGGCAGCTATCAGGTGACCGCCAATCAGGAGACGCTCGCTCGCGCAGCGATCGATGCAGGCGCACACATTGTCTGCGGCACGCACCCGCACGTGCTGCAAAAGATGGAGAGCTACAACGGCGGCTATATTTTCTACAGCCTCGGAAACTTCAGCTTCGGCGGCAACACCGCGCCGCGCGATGTAGACACCGCGATCGCACAGGTCACCGTCAAGAAAGACGGTGATGGCTGGGTCGTAGACGGCTACGACCTGATCCCCTGCCGCCTGTCGAGCACTGACAGCAAAAATGACTACCGGCCGCGTCCTTATGACAAGGATGAGGACGGCTATGCACGCGTGATCAGCAAGCTCGACGGTTCCTGGACAGGCAGTGACCTGAACGTGGATTATTCGTTCATGTACCGCTGATACATAAAAATACGCAAAATGGCCATCCGCTATCAGCGGATGGCCATTGCTTTTTCAGTCCTGCGGCAGAGGAATCTTGCCCTTGAGCAGCACCTTGCCAAAGCAGCAAATCGTAATGCCGGATGATGCCGGAATCGTCACATCCGCATCTCTGCGTGCACGGTTGAGCGAGAACAGATACACATTGCCGAGATAATCCTGACAATATTGCTTGCACTTCATATCGCCGTCGACGAAGAACAGACCAACGTCCCCGTCAAAAATCGTCGCGCCGCGTTTGACCAGTACGATGGAATCGTCGTGGATATAGGGCTCCATACTGTCACCGGCGATGCGCACGGCAAAGTCCGCCTCCGAATCCGCCGCGACCTCATAATCCTCATAATCATCACCAAGCGCCGGCGAGGCATATCCGGCCGCTGCCGGCGTCATATAAAGCGGGATGATCTTATTGCGCTCCGGCTGACGCTGTGCAGCCTGCAGACGCGCACACTCGGCATCGAGCAGCTGCAGCGTCACAAAGCGGCCGTGATCATCCAGACGGCGCAGCTTCCAGAGCGTCTCCCACTCCTCAGGTGTCGGCTGACCGGTGCTGCCCGTACCGCAAAACGTCTCGAGCGGAACGTGCAGCGCATCGCAGATGCGCAGCAGCAGCTCGAAATCGATCTTCATATTGTCGCGGCGGATAATGCTGTAGAGCGTCTGCGCCGGCACTTTGATCTGCCGCGCGAACTCGTTGACCTTGATCTCGCGTTCATCCAGCAAATTTTTGAGCGTGGTTCCGATCATACACAACACCTCTTTGGCCTCATCATAACGAATTTACCGTTCTATGTCAAGGAATAAAAACTGCATTAAAAATTATGAAAACGAAAATTTTCATCGGATTTGATTGAAATGGTTTACTTTACTGTGAAAATGTGCTTAAATATGGTGAGATGTAATCGATGCTCTTGTACATCATTACCAGCAAAATAAGGAGGAAATTTAGAAATGGTACGGTTTTCCACACGAATGAACCTTCTCAAGGGTTCTGCGATCCGCGAACTGCTGGCGCTTGCCAACAAGCCGGAGATCCTTTCGTTTGCAGGCGGTATGCCCGCACCCGAGCTCTTCCCTGTTGACAAGATCAAGGCTGCGACCGATGCTGTCCTTGAGGAGCAGGGCAAAGTCGCGCTCCAGTACTCCAGCACCAACGGTTTTGAGCACTTCCGTCAGCAGATCGCTGACCGCATGGAAGCGAAGCTCAACATCAAAACCACTGCTGACAACATCCTCGTGACCTCCGGCTCTCAGCAGGGCCTGGACTATTCCGCGCGCGTGTTCTGCGATAAGGGCGATGTGGTCATCATTGAGAGCCCCTCCTATCTCGGCGCACTGAACGCATTCAAAGCCTGTGAGCCGAACTTTGTTGCCATCCCCACCGACGGCGACGGCATGATCATGGAAGAGCTGGAAAAGGTACTCGCCACGACGGAGAATGTCAAGATGATCTACGTCATCCCCGACTTCCAGAATCCGTCCGGCCGCACCTGGCCGCTCGAGCGCCGCAAACAGTTCATGGAGATCATCAATAAGTACGAGATCCCCGTTGTTGAGGATAACCCGTACGGTGAGCTCCGCTTTGAGGGCGAATACCTGCCCGCGCTCAAGAGCATGGACACCAAGGGCCTCGTTGTCTTCCTCGGCACGTTCTCCAAGATCCTCGCGCCCGGCTACCGTCTTGGCTGGGTCTGCGCCGACGGTGAGATCCTCCAGAAGTACAACTTCCTCGCGCAGGCCGCTTCCCTGCAGGCTTCCACCGAGGCACAGCTCGTTGTGTCCAAGTTTATCGATATGTTCGACCTTGACGAGCACGTTGCCACCATCAAGGAGTGCTATCGCAAGCGCCGCGACGTCATGATCCAGACCATGGAGCGCGAGTTCCCGCCCGAAGCGAAGTTCACGCACCCCAACGGCGGTCTGTTCACTTGGGTCGAGCTGCCGGATTATATCAACACCAATGAGATGGCAAAGCAGTGCCTGGCGCGCAATGTTGCCTATGTCCCGGGCGACGGCTTCTTCCCGGACGCCGGCCACAACAACTGCATCCGCCTGAACTACTCCTGCATGCCAGAAGAGAAGATTGAGCAGGGCATGACCATTCTGGGCGAAGTCATCAAGGAAAACATCAAGAAGTAATCTCCGCATCACATAAAAAGACCGTGTTCTTCAGAACACGGTCTTTTTTTATCACAAATTCAAAGTGAAACTCCATGCAGAATATGTGTCCGGAGGAACGCCGCCACACCGTCGCGGTCGTTGGTATCCGTCACGTAGTCACAGACAGCGCGCACCTCTGGCGCAGCATTGCCCATGGCAACGCTTGTGCCGGCGGCACGCAGCATCCGCAGGTCGTTGGAACTGTCCCCGAAGGCAACCGTGTCCTCCGCCGGGATGCCCAAGTGCCGCGCGAGTGCAAGCAGCGCCCTGCCCTTGTCAGCATCGGCGGCATTTAGCTCGAGGTTGTTGCGAAACGACGACGTGACCAGAACATCCGGAAACGCGGCCGTGATCTCCGCGCGCGCCGTTTCACGCTCTGCCATATCCCGAAAACACAGCTGCACCTTCTGCACCGGCTGACCGTTTGTGCGCACAAATGCTTTCAGATCCGCGACCGGCGCGCGTGTGCGCCGCAGGAGCGTGACCACTTCCTCATCGTCGTTATAATACCGCACACGCTCGAGAAATGCCCGGTCTACCCAGCCGGTATCGTTCCAGTAGCAGTCGTACATCGCGTCATAGCGCCCGGCGAAGTCCATCAGGCGCAGGCAGGTATCCAGCGGAAGCTCTGCGCGCAGGAGCGTCTCCCCCGTTCGCATGTCGGAAACTTTCGCGCCGTTGATCGTGATGGCATACCGCAGAAACGGCAGCTCCGTCACCTGCTCCGGAATCGCGCGCAGCGCGCGCCCCGTCGCCGGGACGATGATGTGTCCCTGCTCGGCCGCAAGCGAAAGCGCGGCAAAATTCCCCGCCGAGATGACCTTCTCGCTGTTGAGCAGCGTTCCGTCAAGATCCAGAGCGATCAGTTTCATGCGCACCTCCGAAAATGAAAAAACCTGCGTTCAGAGAACACAGGTTTTTGTGGTGGAGACTAATGGGCTCGAACCATCGACCTCATGCGTGTGAAGCATGCGCTCTAACCAGCTGAGCTAAGCCTCCAAAAGTGGTGACCCGTACGGGACTCGAACCCATGTTACCGCCGTGAAAGGGCGGTGTCTTAACCACTTGACCAACGGGCCTAAGATGGGATGCTGCGAGTGCAGCATCCCCTTGGTAGCGGCACCTGGATTCGAACCGGGGACACTTCGGGTATGAACCGAATGCTCTGGCCAACTGAGCTATGCCGCCATGTTGTGAGCGTTTCGCGAACCGCTAAACGCAAGGAGCATTGTACCAAACAATGCTCCCTTTGTCAATAAGTTTCGCGTCACTTTTTTAATTTTTTTGCGGTAAATAATCAAGAGGTGAAACGCTCTGCCCGGAGACCGAAACCGACAGGTGCAGGTGGCTCTCCTGCGCCGATTCGCAGCCGGCAGAATCGCCGACCGAGCCGATCGTATCCCCTGCCGAGACCGAATCGCCGACGTTCACCGTGGGGATCGATTCCAGATTCGCATACGTGCAACGCAAACCGTCGGCGCGCTCCGTGACGACGGTCGTGCCGTAGCGGTCATCATGATATACCTGCGTCACCGTGCCCGACGCCATGGCCGAGACGACCGCGCCGTAATCCGCCGCAATGTCAATGCCGTCATGCGTGCGCCAGTCAGCCATTGTCTCATCATAGGCCAGCGCCGTCATCGCATAGGCACGCGTCACCGCGCCGTCGACCGGCCAGAGGTACACATCCTGCGCCGCCGTTTCTGCAGCTTCCTCCGCCGGAATTTCCGGCTCAGGCGACAGCTCCGGTGTCGGCTGCGGTGTCTCCGTCACGGGTACGACCGGTGTCGGCACGACCTCCAGCACCGCGCTGTGTGCATGCTCATCATCCATAGTCTTCGTATCTGCCAGCAGTGACCACGCAGAGACGCCGATCACCGCCGCGCAGAGGACGAGGGCTATGTAGAAGCCCTTGCCTTCGATGAAGCGTACAGATCTTTTTTCGGGATTTTTGTCCTGATTCGGTTCCATCGTATTTCCCTCCAAGAAAAAAGGTGTTTGCATGGGTATTGTCACCCACGCAAACACCTTTTATACCGGTTTGGGAAATTACTTCTTGATGCTGAAAAATGCGTCCTTGCCGGGATACTGCGCCACGTCGAACAGCTCGTCCTCGATGCGCAGCAGCTGGTTGTACTTCGCAACGCGGTCGGTGCGGCTCGGAGCACCGGTCTTGATCTGACCGGCGTTGACGGCCACGGAGATATCCGCGATCGTGGTGTCCTCGGTTTCGCCGGAGCGGTGAGACACGACAGCCGTCCAGCCGGCGCGGTGCGCCATCTGGATCGCGTCGAGCGTCTCGGTCAGCGTGCCGATCTGGTTGAGCTTGATGAGCACTGCATTGGCTGCGCTGAGCTCGATGCCCTTCTTGATGCGCTGGACGTTCGTGACGAACAGGTCGTCGCCGACGAGCTGGATCTTCTTGCCGAGGCGATCCATGAGCATCTGCCAGCCTTCCCAGTCATCCTCGGCCATGCCGTCCTCGAGGGAGATGATCGGGTACTTCTCAACAAAATCAGCGTACATATCGACCATCTGCTCGCGGGTCATGACGATGCCGCGCTTCGGCAGATGATAGCAGCCGTCCTCGGCGTTGAACCACTCGGAGCAGGCGCTGTCGATGGCGATCATGAAATCGTCATACGGCTTGTAGCCGGCAAGCTCGATGGCCTTAACGAGCGCCTTGAGCGCGTCCTCGTCGCTGTCGAGGTTCGGAGCGTAGCCGCCCTCGTCGCCCACGCCGGAGGCCGGGACGACCTTCTTGAGCACGTGGAACACTTCCGAGCACATACGCAGTGCCTCGGCGAAGCTCTTGGCGCCGACGGGCATGATCATGAACTCCTGAATGTCAACGTTGCTGCCGGTGGCGTGTGCGCCGCCGTTGAGCACGTTCATCATCGGCACAGGCAGCGTCTTGGCGTTGCAGCCGCCAATGTAGTTATACAGGCTCTGGCCGGTCGCCAGCGCGCCGGCCTTCGCACACGCGAGGGACACGCCGAGGATGGCATTGGCGCCGAGACGGGTCTTGTTCGGGGTGCCGTCCAGCTCGATGAGCAGCTTGTCGATGGAGGTCTGGTCGAGGACATTCATGCCCTGCAGCGCCTCAGCGATCTCGACGTTGACGTTCTCAACTGCCTTGAGCACGCCCTTGCCGAGGTAACGGCTCTTATCGCCGTCGCGCAGCTCGCAAGCCTCGTAGATACCGGTGGAAGCGCCGGACGGAACGGCAGCGCGGCCAACGGTGCCGTCGTCGAGCGTGACCTCAACTTCCACGGTCGGATTGCCGCGGGAGTCCAGAATCTCTCTGGCGCTTACATCCACAATTTCAAAATAGTCCTTCATGTCAATACTCCTTTATGATTTTTCGATAAGGCTCTCGCCTGTCATTGCGGGTTTCGGCTCGATGTGCATCAGCTCGAGCATGGTCGGTGCGATATCGGAAAGACGACCCTGCGCGCGCAGCGGCAGCTCTCTGCCGACGAGCACCAGCGGCACGAGATTCGTCGTGTGCGCCGTGTTCGTTGACCCGTCCGGCTCGACCATGCGGTCGGCGTTTCCGTGGTCAGCGGTGACGAGCAGCGTATAGCCCATCTCTTCCGCCGCCGCAACGACTTCACCGAGGCAGCGATCCACACACTCGACCGCCTGAATGGCGGCCGGCATCACGCCCGTGTGGCCGACCATGTCACAGTTGGCAAAGTTACAGACGATCATGTCATACGCGCCGGTACGGATGCGCGCCACAAGCTCGTCCTTGACCTTGACGGCGCTCATCTCGGGGACGAGGTCGTAGGTCGGAAATTCGCGCGGCGACGGGATAAGCACGCGATCCTCGCCGGGATACTGCGTTTCCGTGCCGCCGTTGAAGAAGAACGTGACGTGTGCGTACTTCTCCGTCTCCGCAATGCGCAGCTGCCGCAGACCGTGTGCACTGACGATCTCGCCGAGCGTGTCGTGCAGCTCCTCCGGCGGGAACGCGATCGGAAGATCGGTGAGCTTCTCGTCGTAGCGCGTCGTGCAGACATAGTGCAGGTCTTGCGCAACGGCCTTGCGCCGGAAGCCATCAAAATCCGCCTGCGTGAGCGCATAGGTCATTTCCCGGGCACGGTCCGGGCGGAAGTTCATGAAGATCACGCTGTCGCCGGACCGGATCTTTCCGTCAGCAGCGCAGACAACGGGCTTGACAAATTCGTCCGTCACACCGGCAGCATAGCTCGCCTCCATCGCGCGGATGGGGTCGGGATCCTGCACGCCCTCGCCGCAGACCATGGCGTTGTAGCTTGCCTCAATGCGGTCCCAGCGCTTGTCACGGTCCATACCGTAGAAGCGTCCCTGCAGCGTTGCGATCTTGCCCGTGCCGAGCTCAGCACAATAGTCATGCAGCTGGCGGACATAGCCCGCGCCGCTCGTGGGCGCAACGTCGCGTCCGTCGAGGAAACAGTGCAGGTAGACGCGCTCGATGCCGCGGTCATGTGCCATCTTCACCATGGCAAAGATGTGCCGGATATGGCTGTGCACGCCGCCGTCGGACAGCAGACCGAGGATGTGCAGCGCCTTGCCGTTTGCGGCGTTATCGAGTGCCGCACCATAGACGGGGTTTTCAAAAAACGAGCCGTCGGAAATGGCGTTGGTGATGCGCGGAAGATCCTGAAACACGACGCGGCCTGAGCCGATGTTCGTGTGGCCGACCTCACTGTTGCCCATCTGTCCGTCCGGCAGGCCGACGTCCAGCCCAGAGGCAGAGAGCTTCGTGTGCGGCCAGCGCTGCAGGAGGCCGTCCATCACCGGCGTTTTGGCCATATAGATGGCGTTTCCCGCATTCGGCTCGCCGATGCCGTAGCCGTCGAGGATGATGAGTGCGACTTTCCCGTTGCTCATTCGCAGGCTCCCTGCGCCGTCGCGGCAATGATCTTCGAGAAATCGACCGGTTTGAGCGACGCGCCGCCGATAAGGCCGCCGTCGATGTCCGGCTGCGCCAGCAGCTCGGCTGCGTTGCCTGCGTTCATCGAGCCGCCGTAGAGGATGCTGATCGCTTTCGCCGTGTCGGCGTCATAGAGCTTGGCGAGCGTGGCGCGGATGGAGGCGCAGACCTCCTGCGCCTGTGCGCTCGTGGCGGTGTTGCCGGTGCCGATGGCCCACAGGGGCTCATAGGCGATGACGCAGCGCACTGCCTGCTCGGCCGTCAGGCCGGAGAAAGCGGCCGCGACCTGATAGGCAACATAGGTCTCGGTCAGGTCATGCTCACGCTGCGCAAGGCTCTCACCGACGCAGATGATCGGGATGATGTGATTCTCCAGCAGGATCTTCGTCTTGGCGTTGACCTGCAGATCAGTCTCGCCGTGATAGCTGCGGCGCTCACTGTGACCGACGATGCAGTACTGGGCGCCGAGATCGCTGAGCTGCTCGGCGGATACCTCGCCGGTGTACGCGCCGTGCTGATGCTCGGACACATCCTGTGCGCCGACGCCGAGAGCGCAGCACTGACCGGCAGCCTCGAGCGCACCGATCAGCGGGTACGGGGCACAGATGACCACGTCACAGCAGCGCTCTGCCGGAAGATTCGCCTGCAGCTCCTGCGCGAAGGCCGGGATCTCGGCCACGCGCTTATTGAGCTTCCAGTTGCCGGCGATGATTGCTTTTCTCTCTTTGATATTCATATCCTAATTTCCTTTCCAGCGCTTACTTATCCAGCAGGCACGCAACGCCCGGCAGCTCCTTGCCCTCAAGGAACTCCAGCGAAGCACCGCCGCCGGTGGAGATGTGCGTCATCTTATCGGCGAAGCCGAGCTTCTCGACCGCAGCCGCCGAATCGCCGCCGCCGACGATCGTGACCGCTCCGGACTCCGCAAGCGCCGCCGCGACGGATTCCGTGCCGGCGGCAAAGGCCGGGAACTCAAACACGCCCATCGGTCCGTTCCAGACGACCGTGCCGGCGCCCTTGATGGCGTCCGTGAACAATTTGATGGTTTCTGGGCCGATGTCAAGGCCCATCCAGTCTGCCGGTATGGCGTTGGTCGGCACGACCTTGCGTGCACAGTCGGCGGCAAACTGATCGCCGGCCATAGTGTCAACGGGCAGCAGCAGCTTCACGCCGCGGTCCTTCGCCTTCTGAATCATCTCGAGCGCATAGTCCATTTTGTCAGCCTCGAGCAGAGACGTACCGATCTCGCCGCCCTGCGCCTTGACGAACGTGTAGGCCATGCCGCCGCCGATGATGATCGTGTCGGCCTTTTCGAGGAGATTATTGATGACGCCGATCTTATCCGACACCTTCGCGCCGCCGAGGATGGCGACAAACGGGCGCTTCGGATCTTCCAGCGCCTTGCCCATGACAGACAGCTCTTTCTCGATCAGCAGACCGGCATATGCGGGCAGATACGCCGCGACGCCGGCAGTGGAAGCGTGTGCGCGGTGCACCGTGCCGAACGCATCGGAGACATAAAGTTCAGCCATGCTCGCGAGCTCTTTTGCGAATTCGGGGTCATTTTTCTCCTCGCGGGGATCAAAACGCAGGTTCTCCAGCAGCAGAAGCTGACCCGGCTGCAGTGCGGCTGCCTTGGTCTTGGCGTCCTCGCCGATGATATCCTTGGCAAAGAGCACGTCCATACCAAGCAGCTCTGTCAGGCGCTTGGCCACCGGAGCGAGCGTAAGGCTCTCCTTCCACGTGCCCTTCGGCTTGCCGAGGTGCGAGCAGGCAATCACAGCGGCGCCGTGATCGAGCAGGTAGTGGATCGTCGGCAGTGCGGCCACAATGCGCTTGTCGCTCGTGATCTCACCGGTCGTCTTATCCTGCGGGACATTGAAGTCGCAGCGCAGGAGCACTTTTTTTCCGGAAAGCGGGACGTCCTTGACGGTCTGTTTGTTGTAGTTCATCTTGCTTCCTCCTGGTTTGTGATTTCACACGGGTGTGTGATATGGTATTCAAAGATCCAGATCGATCTGTCCGAGCAGGTTCTGCTGACGCAGCGCCTCATAGCACAAGATCGCCGCAGAGTTGGACAGATTCAGGCTGCGCGCCTCCGCGCGCATGGGGATACGCAGGCAGTGGTCTGCATAGCGCTCACGCAGCCACTCGGGCAGACCCTTTGTCTCCTTACCGAACATGAGCGTCACCTTGGGCGCAGAGAGATCGGCGTCGGCATAACTCACCTTCGCCTTTGTCGTGAGCAGCCAGAGATTTTCATCCCCATTTTTGGCGAAGTACTCGTCGATGTTCTCATACACCGAGATATCGACCAGATGCCAGTAGTCAAGTCCGGCGCGCTTGACGGCGCGGTCGGAAATATCAAACCCGAGCGGTTTGATCAGGTGCAGCCGCGAACCCGTGCAGGCACAGGTACGCGCAATGGCGCCGGTGTTGTTCGGGATCTCCGGCTCCACCAAAACGATATCTACCATAATGCTTCCTCTTCGTTTTCGTTTTCGTTATTTTTTTCAAATTCGCAGCCGATTATATCTCTGTTATTGTATTACTTTGCTGCTTTTTTTGCAATCTCCCTTTTAAATAAAGCTGTCACTGGAAATCGCTGCATTTCTGAACTTTTCGTGAAACATGCCGAAGGCCATTGCATAATGGATGAAAAAACTTTATAATATCCACAGAATCTATCGATTTCACGCAAGATTCTATGCGTGGGAGGTACTATGACGCAACTTTGTTCCGTCTGTCCGCGCGGCTGCGGTGTTGACCGCGCAGGCGGACAATTGGGCTTTTGCGCAGTTCCGGATGCACCCATGGTGGCGCGCGCAGCGCCGCATTTCGGTGAGGAACCGTGCATATCCGGCACACGCGGCAGCGGCGCGGTCTTTTTCTCCGGCTGCAGCCTGCGGTGCGTATTTTGCCAGAACCGCGACATCAGCCGCGGAGAACACGGAAAAGAGATCACCGTCGCGCAGCTCCGCGCTATTTTTTTGCGCCTGCGGGACGAAGGTGTGCACAACATCAACCTCGTTACCCCCAGCCACTACACGCCGCAGATCGCCGAGGCGCTCACGGGTCTGTCCCTCGGCATCCCGGTCGTGTGGAACAGCTCGGGCTACGAGTGCGTGGAGTCGCTGCGTATGCTCGAGGGGCTCGTGCAGGTATACCTGCCGGACATGAAATACGCCCTGTCCGGACCGGCAGCACGCTACTCCGCCGCCGCGGATTATCCGCAGGTCGCCCGCGCCGCCATTCTGGAAATGTACCGTCAGACCGGACCGTTCCAGCTCGACGGCGACGGCATGCTTCAGCGCGGCGTGCTCATCCGGCATCTCATCTTGCCGCAGCAGGGCGAAAACACCCGCCGCGTCATCGACTGGGTCGGGCAGACGTTTGCGCCCGGGCAGGTGCTCTTCAGTCTCATGAGCCAGTATACCCCCATGGGCGATCTGGCGCAGTGGCCGGAGCTGCAGCAGCCCGTCTCCCCCGCACTCAACGATGCCATGTACGAATACCTGATGGACAGCCCCATCACAGACGGTTTCTATCAGGATCTCGATGCCGCGACCGGTGACATGATCCCGGCGTTTGACGGCACGGGCGTTTCAGCAGCAAATCCATCAATACAGTAAAGATATATGGAGGTACCCTCATGGAGTACAAAGAGATTCTCGAAAGCGCACGCACTTGTATCGGCCCGTATTGCAAGGCCTGCCCGGTGTGCAACGGCAAGGCCTGCGGCAACCAGGTCCCCGGCCCCGGCGCAAAAGCCCCCGGCAACGGCTTCACCCGCAACTACGATGCGTGGCAGAAGATCTGCGTCAACATGGACACCATCTGCCCGAACGAGCCGGTCGACACGGCTGTGGAGCTGTTCGGCACCATGTACCGCTACCCGTTTTTTGCAGCCCCGCTCGGCGCGATGAAGATGCACTATGGCGATAAGTACAACGACCGCGAGTATAACAGCATCCTCGTCAATGCCTGCGCCGACAGCGGCATCGCCGCCTTCACCGGTGACGGTGTGGATGCCGCGGTATTCCAGGGCGCGATGGAAGCCATCCGCGCAGCCGGCGGTGTCGGCGTGCCGACGATCAAGCCGTGGAGCCAGCAGCTGGTTTTTGAAAAGCTCGATCTGGCCAGGACCAGCGGCTGCAAGGCCGTCGCCATGGACATTGACGGCGCGGGCCTCCCCTTCCTGAAAAATCTGACGCCGCCGGCCGGCAGCAAGTCCGTGCAGGAGCTGGCAGAGATCATCCGCTACGCCGCCATGCCGTTCATCGTCAAGGGCGTCATGACCGTGCGCGGCGCGCAGAAGGCCGCCGAGGCCGGCGCTGCTGCGATCATCGTCTCGAACCACGGCGGCCGCGTGCTCGGTCAGACTCCGGCCAGCGCGGAAGTGCTCGCCGAAATTGCCGACGCCGTCGGCGGCAGCATGAAGATCTTCGTGGACGGCGGCATCCGCACCGGCACGGATGTGTTCAAGGCGCTGGCGCTCGGCGCGGACGCCGTGCTCATCGGCCGTCCGTTCGTCCCGATGGTCTACGGCGACGGCGCGCAGGGCGTGGCGACGTACATCGAAAAGATCGGCAGCGAGCTGCGCGACACGATGGCCATGTGCGGCGTGCACACGCTCGGCGAGATCACACGCGACTGCGTGCGTGTATTTTAAGGCAAAACAACATACAAGAAACCGAGGGAGCTACTCCCTCGGTTTTTTCTGTGTCTCAATCGTCCCAGACCATGGTCGCGAAGTAGTCCTCCGGCGTCTCGGCGCGGCGGATCAGGCGCGTGGAGCCATCCGGCTGCAGCAGCACCTCTGCGCAGCGGAGCTTGCCGTTGTAGTTGTAGCCCATGGCAAGGCCGTGTGCACCGGCATCATGGATGACAAGCAGATCGCCGATGTCAATGCCCGGCAGCATCCGGTCGACGGCAAACTTGTCATTGTTCTCACACAGGCCGCCGACAATGTCGTACTTGTGGTCGCAGGGCGCGTCCTCCTTGCCCATGACCGTGATACGGTGATACGACCCGTACATGGCCGGACGCATCAGGTCACATGCGCAGGCATCCGTGCCGATGTACTCCTTATAGATGTGCTTTGCGTGGATCGCGCGCGTCACGAGATGACCGTACGGCGCGAGCATAAAGCGGCCGAGTTCGGTGTACAGCGCCACATCGCCCATGCCGGCCGGCACAAGGATCTCCTCATACGCCCTGCGCACGCCTTCGCCGATGACGGCGATGTCATTGGCCGGCTCATCCGGCCGGTATGGGATACCGACGCCGCCGGAGAGGTCAATGAACGTGATATGGCAGCCGGTCTCCTGCTGCAGCTCCGCCGCCAGCCGGAAAAGCATACGCGCCAGCGCGGGATAGTATTCATTTGAGAGCGTATTGGAGGCCAGAAATGCATGAATACCGAACTCCTCCGCGCCCTTTGCCTTGAGCAGCCGGAACGCCTCAGCGATCTGCGCACGGGTCATGCCGTACTTGGCATCGCCGGGATTGTCCATGACCTGAAAGCCTTCACGTGTCTCACCGAGCGAGAACTTGCCGCCGGGGTTGAAGCGGCAGCCGATCTTCTTCGGGATATAGCCGATCGCGCGTTCCAGAAAGTCCACGTGTGTGAGATCGTCCAGATTGATGACTGCACCCAGCTTTGCCGCCAGGCGGTAATCCTCGGCCGGGGTCTCATTGGAAGAGAACACAATATGCTCACCGACACAGCCGATGCGTTCGGCCATCATCAGCTCCGTGAGCGATGAACAGTCGCATCCGCACCCCTCCTCCTGCAAAACCTTCATAATTGCAGGCGTAGGCGTCGCTTTCACCGCGAAATACTCGCGAAAACCCGGATTCCATGAGAAAGCAGCATTCAGGCGGCGGGCATTTTCCCGGATCCCCTGCTCGTCATAGATGTGAAACGGTGTGGGATACTGCGCTGCAATTTGCTCCAGCTGTGCTGCGGAGACAAACGTTTCTTTCATTGGAATTCCTCCCTGCGAAAACTGAAATTGCACCCATTGTAGGAGCCGCTCGAGTCCATGTCAAGAAGGCAAAAACACTTTTGCCGTTCCATGCACACGCACTGCAAAATTGTCTGTCCGCTCCGTCATTTTGCCCGGAACGGACAAATCTCCTCTCAAATATCGTCGAACGTCTCCGTCTCCACCGGCTGCGCCGCCTCGACAAAGCGCACCTGCAGCACCGCCTGCGGCCAATTGACCGAAATGGCAGCCGCTCGAGCGCGCGCATGCGCCGCCGTGTCGATCTGCGTGCACAGATCACTCAGCACCTCGCGCGTCAAATAGCCGCCGCGCCAGTGAAACACAAGACCCGGCTGCTTTTTGCGCAGCGCCTGATCGACCCGGCGCGCAACCTCCTCCGGCTTTGTCCACGACAGATGCTGGAGCTTATAGTAAAACTGCCCGCCATCCGTACAGGCCGGCGCCGGATACAGAAGCTTACGGTGGTCACGGAAAATCTTTGTGTCGTCCAGATTGAAATAGTCATAGCGCAGCACGCCGTGCTTGCTGAGAGAATTGTCAAATGTGGCGTCCAGATGATAGCACTGTCCGCCGAGCTGCACGATATTCCACGCGTGCAGATAGCGATCGCCGTTGGCACGGTCGCGGTCGCTGACGGCGATCATACACGGCAGGCCAAGCCCGTCGCACAGGAGCTTGACCGTCTTGGCCATGCCCTCGCAGACGCCGACGCCGTTGGTCAGCGGGCCGATGACCTCGTGCGAATACGGTTTTTCAAGCTTATCGTAGCGAACGTTTTCCACAATGAAATCATGGATCGCGCGCTCCTGCTCCGCTGGTGGCAGGCTGCGCAGTGGACGCAGTAACCGTGCCGTGCGCGCCTCAATTGCCTGCCGGTGCTCACGGATGCGCTTTTTGTCAAAGCGATACTCGGGGCAAAAATCCACAAACTCCGCCTCCGGCACAGCGCGGCACGAAAAACCGACGGCGTAGAAGATCTCCGGATGATCCAACCGCAGCTGGAAAAAGAGCGTGCCGAGCGTCTCCATCGTGAGGCGAGGAATGCGCGCCGACGGCGCAAGCTCCCGCAGGCAGGTCAGCATACCGTGATACGCCGCGCGCTCCGGCGGCGGAAGCTGCTGATAATAATATTGCGGATGCAGCTGCATAGTCACTGCGCTCCTTTCGTCTGGTCGGCACGGGGGCTGACCTGAAACCGTTTTTTATACGCCCGTGAAAACGCGGAGTAGTCATGGTACCCGCACTGATAGCAGGCATCCGTCGTGCGCATACCCCGGGCGATCAGGTCGCGCGCCACGCGCAGGCGTTTGTCCGTGAGGTAGCCGTGGATTGTAAAGCCGGTCTCGGCACGAAACAGGCGCATCATATAGTACTTACTGAGATAAAAGGTGTCCGCAAGGGCATCAATGCTGATGTCCTCGGTCAGGTGCGTGTTGAGGTATTCGAGTATAGCAGCCGTCTTTTCGTTGCAGTGTTCCGAGGGGGCGTAGCTTGACCCGTCGTCATTCAGGCCGCGGCCGAGCATGACCAGCAGCTGCAGCATCTGCGCGCGTGAGAGCAGATCATGTCCGTAGGCCGTGCTTTGCTCCTCCGCCTCGAGTGCGTCCAGTGTGCGCAGCAGCGCAGTACGGCGGTCAGCCTCCGGGCGCAGGACAAAGCTCTCCCCATCTGCCGGCAGGCGAAAACAGGCGTCGAGCGCAGACACTGCCGTTGACTGCGCGCGCAGGAAGTCCGGTGATATGTAGAGGATCACGCGCTCATAACGCTCGTTCGGGTCGATCTGCGCTTTGTGGATCGCGCCCTGCCGCACAAGGACCACATCATACGGCCGCAGCACATGTGTGCGCCCTTCGACGATATAGTTTCCGCGCCCGGCCAGAAAGAACACCAGCTTATGAAATTCGTGATAGTGGAAGGCCGTATCCTCAGCCAGCGCACTGCTCAGATGGAACAGACGGTAGTCCTCATGCAGGTATCCCCTGCGCTCATAATCAGTCTGCTGCATAGCTCGCCTCCAAGAAAGCATCTTTTGCAATATATGATAGCATTTTTGTACAATTATTGCAAGAAAAAACTCTATATACTGTCACCAAAGCGCTGTTTCGGCGCAAACTACGCACTGGGAGTGTTGCATTTATGTCCAAGGCAAACAGTTCCAAGTCTTTCTTTAAGACTTACGGATTCCTGATCTTCATGATCTCCGGCATTGTGGCCGGTTGTCTGGTGGGCGCTTTTGCCCCAGATTTCGGCGGCAAGATCAAATTCCTCGGCACGCTGTTCATCAACATGATGTTCTGCGTGGTCGTGCCGATGGTGTTCTGCTCCATCGCCTCCGCCATCGCCAACATGAAGAGCGTCAAGCGCGCCGGCAAGATCATGGGCGTGACCATCGCCACGTTCCTCGTCACTGCTGCCATCGCCGGCATCCTGATGTATATTGTCTGCCGCATCTTCCCGCTCGTGGACGGACACTACACCATCACGGAGGGCGAGATCGGCGACACACTGGGCTTCGGCGACATGATCGTGAACTTCTTTACCAAGCCTGACTTCACGGAGCTGCTGAGCCGCAAGGCCATCCTGCCGCTGATCGTTGCGGCGGTCATCTTCGGCTTCGGCATCCAGATGAACGGCGGTCCGGAAACCAAGACTGCGAAGCTCCTCGAGGACATCACAGGCTGCATCATGAAGACTGTGAAGCTCATCACCTACTATGCCCCCATCGGCTTCTTCGGCTTTTTTGCCGACCTGGTCGCCACCTACGGTCCGGAGCTGGTCGCGGATTACAGCCGCACGCTCATCATCTACTACGTCATGAGCTTTGCCTACATGTTCGTCTTCTTCCCCATCTACGCCCAGTTCGGCGGTGGTAAGGGCGGCGCGAAGATCATGTTCTCCAAGCTGTTCCGTCCGGCAGCCGTTTCCTTTGGCACGTGCTCTTCCGTTGCGACTATCCCGACCAACATGGAGGTCGCGGATGAGACCGGCATTTCCAAGGACGTCACCGACATTGTCCTGCCCATGGGTGCCACCATGCACATGGACGGCTCGGCCATGTCCGCCATCATCAAGGTCGCATTCCTCTTCGGCGTGTTCGGACTGGACTTCACGACGGAAAAGGCCATTCTGGCCATCGTCGTGGCCGTGTTCTCCTCCGTCGCCATGAGCGGCATCCCCGGCGGCGGCGGCACGGGCGAGCTGGTGGTGTGCACCATCTTCTTCCCCGATCAGCTGGCCGTTGCTTATCCGATCGCGCTTGCCATCGGCAACCTTGTCGACCCCCCCGCCACCATGGTCAACTCCGCCGGCGACTACGTCGTGTCCTTCATCGTCTCCCGCTATGTAGACGGCAAGGACTGGCTGCAGAAGGCCTTCGCAAAGAAGAAGGAAAACGCAGCCATCGAGCAGTAACCCGCTCGGAGATCTGCCAATGTATCAAATTCCTCCCACCCGGAAACACTACGCTGTACCGGATGGGAGGAATTTTTATGCTTGGAAAAGTCGAGATCTGCGGCGTGAACACGGCGGAGTTAAAGGTTCTGAGCAGCGATGCCTGCCGCGCGCTGCTCATCCGCGCAAAGCACGGCGACCGTAACGCGCGCGAGCAGCTCATCGCGGGAAACCTCCGGCTGGTGCTGTCCGTGATCCAGAAATTCACCGGCCGCGGCGAGAGTGCGGACGACCTGTTTCAGGTCGGCTGTATCGGGCTGATCAAGGCCATCGACAATTTCGACGCGGAGAACCATGATGTGCGCTTTTCTACCTACGGCGTGCCGATGATCTCCGGCGAAATCCGGCGCTACCTGCGCGACAACAGCCCCATCCGTGTCAGCCGCTCCACGCGCGACACGGCATATCAGGTGCTGCAGGAAAAGGAGCGCCTGACCGCCGCCACCGGCCGCGAACCGTCACTTGATGAGATCGCAAAGTCGCTCGGTCTGCCGCAGCAGACAGTGGTATTTGCGCTCGATGCGATCAGCGACCCCATCTCCCTCTACGAACCGATCTACACCGACAGCGGCGAGAGCATCTGCGTCATGGACCAGGTCGGCGACACAAAAAATACCGACGAGCAGTGGCTCGAGCGGCTGGCGCTCTCGAGTGCGATGGGCACGCTCAACGCGCGCGAGAAAAAGATCCTCTCCCTGCGCTTTTACGCCGGGAAGACACAGATGGAGGTCGCCGGTGAGATCGGCATCAGTCAGGCACAGGTGTCACGGCTTGAAAAGCAGGCTATTGGCAAGATACGCGGCAGCGTCTTTCCCTCATAAGCTGCGGTGCCGCGCCATAGACTGTTACGAAAACGCTGCGGAGGTGTCCCCATGAAATGTTGTCTATCCGACCTGCGATATAAAGAAGTCATCGATCAGAGCACCGGTCAGCGGCTCGGCTACGTCTGCGATGCGGAAATTGACTTGGATGACGGCAAGATTGTGTCGCTCATTGTGCCCGGACAAAAGAAGCTCGGCGGCCTGCTCAGCGGCGACGACGACTACATCCTGCCGTGGGGGTCTATCTCGCGGCTGGGTGAAGATATCATTCTCGCCGAGGTCTCGGGGCAGCAGCCGCGGCGCCGACGCGAAAAGCGCCAGAATCATCTCTGAGCACACGCAAAAAATGCAAAAAACCGGCCAAATCCTCTTGCATTGGCCGGTTTTCTCTGGTATAATACCAGAGCATTACGCACGGGAGTGGATGTGCGACCATGTGGTTTCGGCCTGGTCGGGCACAGAAGAAGCTCCCGGAGGTAGCAACTAATTAAAGGAGGAAACAAAAAACTATGGCAGTCGTATCTATGAAACAGCTTCTTGAGGCCGGTGTCCACTTCGGTCACCAGACCCGCAGATGGAACCCGAAAATGGCGGAGTATATCTACTGCGAGCGCAACGGTATCTACATCATCGACCTGCAGAAGACCGTCAAAAAGCTCGAGGAGGCTTACAGCTTCGTGCGCAACCTCGCTGAGAATGGCCAGACCATCCTCTTCGTCGGCACGAAAAAGCAGGCTGCTGACGCTGTGAAGGAAGAGGCTTCCCGCGTCGGTATGTACTACGTCAACGCCCGTTGGCTCGGCGGCATGCTCACCAACTTCAAGACCATGCGCACCCGCATCGACCGTCTGGCTCAGCTCAAGAAGATGCAGGAGGACGGCACCTTCGATATGCTTCCGAAGAAGGAAGTCATGAAGCTGCTCGGCGAGATGGAGAAGCTCGAGAAGTATCTCGGCGGCGTCAAGGAAATGAAGAAGCTCCCCGGCGCTCTGTTCGTCGTTGACCCGCGCAAGGAGCACAACGCCATCGCCGAGGCCCGCAAGCTGCACATCCCGATCGTCGCCATCGTCGACACCAACTGCGACCCGGACGAGATCGATTACGTCATTCCCGCCAACGATGACGCCATCCGCGCCATCCGCCTGATCGCTTCCACCATGGCCAACGCCGTGCAGGAAGGCCGTCAGGGCATCGACGCTGAGGATGCCGCTTCCGAGGAAGAGGCTCAGAAGGTCGAAGAGTAATCGGAAACTGTAAGGGCGGGCCTCGTACCCGCCCTTCTGATAAAAACAATAAAGGAGAAAGAATTATGGCATTTTCTGCTGCTGATGTGAAAAATCTGCGTGAAATGACCGGCGTCGGCATGATGGACTGCAAAAAGGCTCTGACCGCTGCCGATGGCGATATCGATAAAGCTGTGGAATGGCTCCGCGAAAAGGGCCTCGCCGCCGCTCAGAAGAAGGCCGGACGCATCGCCGCCGAGGGCATGGCTTACGCCGTTGACATTGACGGCATCGGCGTGATCATCGAGGTCAATGCCGAGTCCGACTTCGTGGCCAAGAACGACCTGTTTGTGGAGTATGTCAAGGGCGTCGCCGCTGTCATCGCCAAGGAGAACCCGGCTGATCTCGACGCGCTGTACGCCTGCGCTTACGGCAACGGCAAGACCGTGCTCGAGGAGCAGAACGACAAGGTGCTCGTCATCGGCGAGAACATCAAGGTCCGCCGCTTCGCGCGCTACGACACCGGCCTGAGCGTCCCCTATGTCCACATGGGCGGCCGTATCGCCGTGCTCGTCAACCTCGAGACCGAGTCCACCGACGCTGCTGTCATCGAGCTCGGCAAGGACATCGCCATGCAGATTGCGGCTCTGAACCCGACCTACATGGACAAGAGCGACGTCTCCGAGGAGTTCATCGCCAAGGAGAAGGAGATCCGCCTAGCTCAGGCCAAGGAAGATCCGAAGAACGCCAAGAAGCCCGATGCCATCATCGAGAAGATCGTCATGGGTGGCATCGCTAAGTACTTCAAGGAGATCTGCCTGCTGCAGCAGCCGTTCGTCAAGGACGACAAAGTCTCCGTCGAGGATCACATCGCCGCTGTCGCAAAGCAGATCGGTGCCTCCATCAAGCTCGTGGGCTACACCCGCTTTGAGAAGGGCGAAGGCATTGAGAAGCGTCAGGATGACCTCGCTGAGGAAGTCGCCAAGCTCGTGAAGTAAGCTTTTGAGCTGACAATATCGATTTTCCGGTTCCGCAGTTCTATCCGAGCTGCGGAACTTTTTTGCCTTTGGGGAGCCAGCATCCGATTTTCTTCCTATTTCCGTCTGTTTCTGGCGGTAGAGTGACTCTACAGAGCAGTAGAGACACATATTTTTGCGTAGAGACTGTAAAAATGGAACGTAGACAGGGAAAAATGACAGTAGGTTGAATTTGCGCACCCACGGGTGTATGGATAAAGAGCGCACAATGTGCAGCACTTTGAGCAAAACAAAGGAGCACCCATATGATTCAGATCTTTACCGATACGTCGGCGAACCTGCCGGCCTCATACATTCAGAAATATGCCCTGCGCGTGATCCCGCTGACCTACCTGATCGATGGTGTCGAGGCGCATCAGGACCCGACTGTGGACTTTGACGGCAAGGCCTACTATGACGCAATGCGCAGCGGCACGTCCGTGACGACCGCCATGATCAACATCGCCGGTTTTCTCGAACCGCTGCGTGAAGCGCTTGCGGCCGGAGACGATGCGATCTACATCGGCATGTCCGGCGGCATCAGCGGCACGGCACACGCTGCCTCCCTCGCTGTGGAGGAGCTGAAGGAAGAATTCCCGGAGCGGAAGGTTGCCTCCATCGACACATATGCCGCCTCTCTCGGCGAGGGGCTGCTCGTGGTCGAGGCTGCGCGTATGCTCGAAAACGGCGCGTCCTTCGACGAGATCGTGGAGAAAATTTCGCAGCGCCGCCACAAGATGTGCCAGTATTTCACGGTCGACGACCTCGTCTATCTCGAGCGCGGCGGCCGCGTGAGCAAGGCTGCCGCCATCGTCGGCACGGTGCTGAAGATCAAGCCCCTGCTGCGCGGCGACGAAGAGGGCAGAATCGTCCTGTGCGGCAAGACGCGCGGGCGCAAGCAGTCCCTCACTTCCCTTGCTGACTTCTACGAAAAGCTGGTCACGAACAAGACCGAGGAGATCGGCATCGCGCATGCAGATGACGCGCAGAGCGCGCAGTTTTTGCTCGACGAGCTGCGTAAGCGCGGCTTCACCGGCGACTGCCTGACCGTGTGCTATGAGCCTGTCACGGGCTGCCACGTCGGCCCCGGCACGGTGGCGCTGTTCTTCTACGGCGTGCACAGATAATCGGACATGAAAGATCCCGGAGCGTGATTGTTAACACGCTCCGGGATCATCTTTTCATGTGTCGCTCCGATCGACCTGCCGGATCATTTTTTCAAACTTTGCACGCGAGCCCATGACCTCGCGACCGCAGCCCAGGCAGCGGAGCTTAAAGTCCGCGCCGATGCGCAGCACCTCCCAGCGCTTTTCACCGCAGGGGTGCTGTTTTTTCATCGTCAGAATGTCGCCGACTCGAATGTCCATCGCTCACTCCCCCTTGATGCGCTGCCAGTAGGCGCGTGCAGCCTGCTCGGTCTTGTTGTCGCCGTACTCATAATAGTGTTTGCCCTTCAGATCATCGGGCAGATACTGCTGCTGCACCCAGTGACCCGGGTAGCTATGCGGATATTTGTAGCCTTGCTCACGCTCAAAGCCCGTTCCGTCTGCGTGGACGTTTTGCAGCTCGCGCGGGATGGGACCCGCCTTCCCTGCACGCACGTCCGCAATTGCGGCATCGATGGACATGACGACAGAGTTGGACTTCGGCGCGGTCGCCAGCAGCAGTACCGCCTCCGCCAGCGGCAGACGCGCCTCCGGCAGACCGAGCTGCAGCGCCGAGTCCACGCAGGACTTGACGATCATGGCGGCCTGCGGGTAGGCAAGGCCGATATCCTCGCTCGCCGAGCAGAGGATGCGCCGGCAAGCGCCGATCAGATCCCCGGCCTCGAGCAGGCGCGCGAGATAATGCAGCGCCGCGTCCGGGTCTGAGCCGCGCAGCGACTTCATGAGTGCAGACACAACGTCAAAGTGATCGTCGCCCGCGCGGTCGTAGTGCATGGCGCTGCGCTGCGTGATATTTTCGGCATCCGCGCGCAGGAGCTGAACAGCCGCGCCGTCACGCGGCGCTGCAGAAAAGAGCAGTTCGACCGTGTTGAGCGCCTTGCGCACATCGCCGCCGCAGACAGAGGCAATATACCCCGCTGTGCCCGGTTCGATGTCCGCCGTGACATTCTCACGCGCGCAGAGAATGGACACTGCGCGCAGCACCGCCTTTTCCACCTCGGCAGCCGGCACTTGCTTGAACTCGAACACCGTGCTGCGGCTGAGCACCGCGTTGTAGACGTAGAAATACGGGTTTTCCGTCGTGGAGGCGATGACCGTGATGCGGCCGTCCTCCATGAATTCGAGCAGCGACTGCTGCTGCTTTTTGTTGAAATACTGGATCTCGTCAAGATACAGCAGCACGCCGCCGGGCGTGAGCATGGTGTCGAGCTCCGCGATGATATTGCGGATGTCCGAAATGCTCGCAGTCGTGGCGTTCAGGCGGCGCAGAGTGCGGTTTGTGCTGGCCGCGATGATGCTCGCGACGGTGGTCTTTCCGGTGCCGGACGGGCCGTAAAACACCATATTCGGGATCTCGCCGGACGCAACGATGCGCCGGAGCATCCCGTTGGGACCAAGTATATGTTTTTGCCCGACCACATCGTCGAGCGTGGTCGGCCGGATATCATCGGCCAATGGTCTGTACATAGTGCGCCTCCTGTGTTGCGATGGCGATATTATAGCGCATTTTGCCCGCCTTGGCAACTCGCCGCACTTGGCAGACGGCACAAAATGTGCTACACTGCCGGAGAGGTGAAGAAAATGCGCACACCCGAACAGGTTCGGGAGATCCTCCGCGCGCTGGCCCAGGCCTACCCTGCGGAATGCTCCCTGCAATATCAGAAGGATTACGAGCTGCTCTTCGCCGTGCGGCTGGCAGCTCAGTGCACGGACGAACGCGTAAACCAGATCACGCCCGCGCTGTTTGCGCGCTTTCCGACGCTCGAGGCGTTTGCCGCCGCAGAGCCGGAGGACGTCGAGCCCTATGTGCGCTCGTGCGGGTTTTTCCGCGCAAAAGCGCGGGACATCGTGCTGTGCGCGCGTAAGCTCGTCGCAGAATACGGCGGCCGCGTGCCGGACACGATGGAGGCGCTCACTTCCCTGCCCGGCGTCGGGCGCAAAACGGCAAACCTCATCCTCGGCGATGTGTACCACAAGCCCGCCGTGGTCGTGGACACGCACTGCATCCGGCTCTCAAACCGGATGGGACTCGTCGACGGACTCAAGGACCCCGTCAAGATTGAGACCGCGCTGCGCAAGATCCTGCCGCCGGAGGAATCGTCCGACTTTTGTCACCGGCTCGTCCTGCACGGCCGCGCCGTGTGCACCGCGCGCAAGCCGCTATGCAGCACGTGCTGCGTGCGCCACGTATGTCAAACCGCAGAGGAGATGGAGCTATGAGACCGATCGCACACATCCACAGTGATTTTTCCACCAAATTCGGCATCCCACGTCAGAGCGGTGTCGTCGAAAGCCTGCAGGCCGAAATCGTCTTTGCGCCGGAATTTCGCAGCCGCGAGGCTGTGCGGGGGCTGGACGGCTACTCGCACATCTGGCTGATCTGGGAGTTTTCCGAAAACGTTGACGCCCCCTGGTCGCCGACCGTGCGACCGCCGCGACTGGGCGGCAATGTGCGCATGGGCGTGTTCGCCACGCGCTCCCCGTTCCGGCCAAACCCCATCGGCCTGTCGTGCGTCCGGCTCGAGCGCGTCGATCTCACTGATCCGCGCGGGCCGGTGCTCCACGTCGCAGGGGCAGACCTCATGGACGGGACGCCGATCTTTGACATCAAGCCCTATGTTGCCTATGCCGACTGCCATCCGGAGGCGACGGAAGGCTTCACCGGTCAGGTGGAGATGCAGGAGCTGACTGTGAAGATCCCGCCGGAGCAGCTCTCCCGCTTCCCCGCCGACAAGCGCGATGCGCTCATCGGCGTGCTCACGCAAGACCCGCGCCCCCGGTATCAAACAGACGCCAGCCGCGTCTATGGGCTGGAATTCGGCGGCTATGAAATCAAATTCCGCGTCGACAGCCAGACGCTGACCGTCACGGACATCGCAAAAAAAGACTCGTGAAAATCACGAGTCTTTTTCGTATTTGAGCTGATACAGGTCCGTTCGCCGCGCGCGCAAAACCGGGATCTGCGCACGAACGGCATCCGCCTGCGCAAAATCAATGTCGCAGATCAGCAGCTCCGGCGCTGCACCAGTCTGTGCCTGCACACGTCCCCAGGGGTCACACACGAGCGAATGTGCATAGGAGACATAGCCAGCCGTTTCGTCCCGCGCCGGGGCACAGCCCGCGACAAAGCACTGGTTATCGAGCGCCCGCGCGCGAAACAGCAGCTCCCAATGCGCCGGACCGGTCGTCATATTGAACGCCGCCGGAACAACGATCAGCTGCGCACCCTCGAGGGCAAGGATGCGAAACAGCTCTGCAAAGCGCACGTCGAAGCAGATGGCGATGCCAACCTTGCCGAACGGCGTGTCAAAGAGCGTATAGTGCCGACCGGGCGAGAGTGTGTCGGATTCGAAAAACCGCTGACCACCCGCCACGTCGATGTCAAACAGGTGCACCTTGCGGTGCTTTGCCTGCTGCATCCCGTTCGGGTCAAAGACATAGCAGGTGTTGTAGATCGCATCCCCATCACGCTCCGGCACGGAGCCCGCCACGAGCCAAATGCCGCATTCTTGTGCTGTTTTACACAGCAGACGCCATGTATCGCCGCCCTGCGGCTCGGCATAGTCTGCAAACGCCGCGTTGTCATATGGGCAGCACCACATCTCCGGCAGCACGACCAGATCACAGCCGGCAGCGGCGGCATCGCGCACATAGCGGCGCATGGTTTCGTAATTTTCAGCTTTGGATGCCGTGACCGGCATCTGACACAGGCCCAGTTTCATGATATCCCCGCTTTCGCATAATCGCTATACCCAGCATAGCGAAAAAAACGAGCTCTGTCAAACATTTCTGTCCATGTGCACATCGCTGCCGCAATGCGGGCAATACGTTTTCCCGCCGGTAAAAAACATCATACCCAAGTACCGGCGGCAAAATGGGCAGCGCTGCGTATACAGGGCAATGATCGCACCGGCTATGATACATCCAAGCGCTGCATATACCAGCGTCCAGACGCCATAGCAGCAGCTGCTGCCGTATAAACCAAAACCAAACAAAACCAGCATCGTCGAAACACTGTCCCAAAATCGCATCCGCTTCATACCGCAGCCTCCCCGATGTTTGGGAACAGCATAGCACATCCCGGTCAAGACCGACACCAAAACCGTGTAAAAAGCGGGTGAAATGCAATTCACCGCATTTCACCCGCACGCGCGTTTTATGAAGCTAAGGCGCCCAGAACTCCGTTCAGAATCGAGAATACAACACTGACATCACACCCATCTACCAAGCCTGGTGCATAGGTTTATGGCTGTCAGTTGTCGGGTTTTGCGCTATAAAGGGAACTGTAAAGCTCTTCTCCGTCACGTTTTATATACCAGCGCTGCACGGTGCATTTCTACCGCAATGTGTTCTCTGTTGTGCCCAAATCCAAGGTCAAAATTGTGGCAAAAATGCTCGAGGCGATCCACGCTCAGGAGAGCAAGAAAGCGTCCCGCGAGAAGGCGAAGGCCGTGGTCGCCGAGCTGCGCGCCATGAAGCTGAAGGAGGCTGCCAAGAAGGTCGAGGACGGCATTGAGGAAACGCTGACCTACTGCGCTTTTCCCAGCGAGCACCGGACGCGCATCCGTACCAGCAACGTGATCGAGCGGCTGAACCGTGAGATCCGCCGACGGACGCGGGTGGTGGGGACATTCCCGGACGGCAACTCTGCCCTGATGCTGGTCTGCGCCCGACTTCGCCACGCGGCGGGCACCCAGTGGGGCTGCAAGAAATACATGAACATGAAGCATTTGGAGGCAGCATTGGACGACGCCTCCATTGCCGGCTGACTTCATTCAGCCGGAGCCTGCAAATAAATTTGCGCACGCATAAATCTTGACGGGACCTTGATATCTTTGAGCAAATGCATCACTCCAATGATTGTATCCTTGCACATTATTTTATGATTTGCAGCCAAAAAGTTCGCAAAATATTCATCATAATGTCAAAAACATAAAGACCTCTTTCTGCCTGAGATTTCAAGCAAAGAGAGGTCATTTTGATAGCAATTTCGCATTAGACAAACATTTTCGCATCGTCCAGTCAGCGTTCCCGGTCGAGATAAAAATCTCAGAAAGAATAATCAAACATGCAATTTCAGTGGTTGTCGCTCCAATCATGCCGTTCAAAGGTCACGCATCCGTGCCAAATACTTGCTCTTTGGGGAGCTTCGGCGCAAGGATCACTTGAAAAATCCGCTTATACCCACCTATGAGAGAAAAACTGCCTCCGCAGCTGGACCACGTGTATGCCACGCTGCGCAGACCATGGTAAAGCGCATACGCAATTTCCTCCGCAGGCTGCATATTGCCGACCTCATCTGCAAGCTGTGCTTTCGTAATTGTCTGCACGACCGCGCGAAACAGTACCATACCCTGCGGAAAATCATTATCCACATCCTTTTGCAGAATATTGATATAGATCTGCGCAGTAATGGCAGGGCCATTTTCCTCGGCATCCACTGCATATTCCCGTAACATTGCCCAAAGAAAAGCGAGATTCGACTCGCGCTGCAACATAACATCCACGAGCTGATCCACTTTTTTACCGGTACGGCCGATGAGTTCGTCCACAATCTCATCTTTCGAAGAAAAATGATAATAGAATGTGCGCTTCGTGATACCTGCGGCCTTACAGATCTGCATCACGGTAACCTGATCATAGTTATATTCCTTAAATAATTTGATCGCCTGCTCCTGAATTTTCTCTTTTGTACTACTGGGCTGCATGCTTGCATTTCCCTCCAAAACAGACACTTTCGACAATAAGTGCTTGATAATTTTGTGACGTTCTCACAATTGACATATTTCTCACAAAAGAATAGAATATGCGTGTGACCACGGTGTAACTATAATAAACCCGCAGAACAATTTTACTCGTATTTTATACCTATTTAGTTTGCTCTGCGGCCCCATATTGCTTTTATTTTATACCCGCATGCAGAAAAAAGCAACCATAGCGTGCAACAGAAATCCGGAGACACGAAACATTTCATTGGAGGAGTTTTTATGAACAAGTTGTTTGAGCCAATCCAGATCGGCAGCATGACACTGAAAAATCGCATTGTTATGGCCCCCATGGGCACGACGACCGATACTACCAACGCCTTTAACATGCGGGACGTGAAGTACTACGGCGAGCGAGCAAAAGGCGGCTGCGGTCTTGTGCTGACCGGCGCTGTTGTCGCCTCTACCGAGTTCGAGCCGGCTCCCTGTCAGAAGCTCACAAATACGAAGGATGTCTATATGCTCCATCTGGTGGCTGAACGTGTTCATTTTTACGGCGCGAAGTTCGGCATCCAGCTCTCACCCGGCATTGGCCGCATGAACTGGATCGATCCGCACACGCCGCCCTACTCCGCAAGCCCCGTCCCCAACTACTATGTGCCCTCTCTCATCTGCCGCGAACTGCCTACCGAGGGCGTGAAAAGTCTCGTAAAAGCAATGGGTGAATCAGCAAAGCTTGCAAAAAATGCAGGCGTTGACATCATTGAGATCCATGCATACGGCGGCTACCTGATCGACCAGTTCACCTCCGCAAAGTGGAACCACCGCACAGATGAATATGGCGGAAGCTTCGAAAACCGCCAGCGCTTCCTCAGAGAGATCGTCGAGGAAGTTCGCAAGGCATGCGGAAAGGACTATCCGATCGCAATCAAAATGACGCTCGACAGCGTTGACGACGATGAGCGCCCGATTGAAGAGGGCCTTGCAATTGCAAAGTACCTTGCCGACTCCGGCCTTGTGGACATGATTCACTTCGGACGCGGTGCATATTCGTGCCGTTGGAGAATGGTTAGCTCCGTCTACCAGCCCGTCGGCTTTGACCTCGACGCCGCCCCGAAAGTAAGAGAAATGATTGGCGATCTTCCCCTCATGGCACACGGGAAGCTCAACCACCCTGATGTTGCGGAAAAGGCCATTGCGGACGGTTTGATTGATCTGGTTGCGATTGGCCACGGTCTCATCGCAGATCCGCACTGGGCGAACAAGGTCAAGAACGGGAAACTGGATGATATCAACCCGTGCATCGGCTGCGGCGAGTGCCACTTCAATGCAATGAAAGGGCATTCCAGACCGTGCGCAGTCAATGTCCATGGCATGCGCGAGGGCGAGTTCCCGCTCACGCCGGCAAAGAGCGATCTCAACATTCTTGTAATCGGTGCCGGCCCCGGTGGCATGAAGGCAGCAGCCACCGCAGCCGAAAGAGGCTATCGCGTCTCGCTGTATGAAAAGAACACTTATATGGGTGGAATCATGGCAGCCGCAGGCGCACCGCGGTTCAAGGCGGATGTGCATGACCAGGTCGAGTATCTGAAACGCCAGATCGCAAAATATCCGGTCGACCTGCACCTCAATACGGAGATCACGCTGGAGGACGTTCAGCGGCTCCATCCCGATTTTGTTGTCGTCGCCACAGGTGCAAAGCCTGTTGTGATCCCGGTGCCAGGTGCGGATAAGCCGCATGTCAGCACCGCGGTGCCGGTTTTGCTCAAGCAGAAGGAAGTCGGCCAGAAGGTCGTCGTCGTTGGTGGCGGTGAGGTTGGCTGCGAATTGTCGAGCGAACTTTGCCTGCAGGGCAAAGATGTGATCATGATCGAATTGCTGGACGACATTCTGCGCACTGCAGATCATTTCGTCGCGAATGATCAGAACATCCGCTATCTCGTTGAGAACTCCGGCACCGATATCCGCTGCAGCACCAGACTGACGGAGATCCTGGATGACGGCATCATGGTCATCAACAAGGAGGGTGAGGCCGAGAAAATCACGTGTGACAGCGTCATCTTTGCTTCCGGCTTCAAGGCCGATCACAGCCTCTACAACAATCTTCTCAAAGCAGGCTACGAGTGCGTACAGGTTGGCGACAATGTGAAACCCGGAAAAATCATCAACGCAATCCATCAGGCATACCACTACATCCGCGTGCTTGAAGAGGATTGACAGAGCCGGTAGGATGCATCAGGGCGTCTCATCCAGGGCGCCCTGATACAGGCAAATACAATCTTATATTTGGGCAGCAGCCAGAGGTCTGGCAGAAAGGAAAATGAGTCATGTCGAATAAATATTCAATCGTGACCGGCGCAATCCGCGGTCTTGGCGCCGCTATTGCAGAGGAACTTGCACGCGAAGGCTATGACGTTGTCATTACCTACTGCACACAAGCGGACAAGGCGCAGAAAGTCAAAAAGCAGCTTGAGACCAAATTTGGCGTTCGCGTTGAAAGCTATCAGCTCGATATCAAAGACGAAGAAGCAGTCCTTGCATTTCGCAAATGGGCCGAAGAGACTCTGGGCACGAATCTTCAGGTGCTTGTCAACAATGCCGGCATCTATGCAAATGTGCCCTCTGAGGAGATCGCGTCGAAAACGTTCTGCGACATTATTGACGTCAACGTGAAGGGTACGTTCTTTATGACCCGTCATTTTGTCGACCTCATGATCGCAAACCACTACGGGAAAATCATCAACCTCTGCTCTGCGGTGGGTCTGCGCGCTGCACCCGGCTCTATCGCATATGCAAGCTCAAAATTTGCCATCCGTGGCATGACGCAGGCGCTTGCACTTGACCTTGGCAAATACAATATCCAGGTCAACGCGATTGCTCCAGGCGCACACAAAACCGACATGTACTGGGATGCGTATAAGATCGATCCCGAACTGCTCGAGAAGCGCACCAAGGGCTGCCCGCTTCAGCGCGCAGGGGAAGTCAGCGAAATGTATCACATCGTACGTTACTTTCTTGCGTCCGACTTTATTACCGGTCAGGTCGTATCACCGAACGGCGGGACCACGATGGTATAACCTCGAACGATTTAGAAAAGAGGGAGAATATGGGTTATATAAGTATTTTTCTAGGGCTTGCAGTCGTCGTCGCACTGATGATCCGGCGCTGGAGCCCGTTGATGGTGGGCATCGTTGCCGCAACGGTCGTTATTTTCATGAACGGCCTGCCTTTTGGCGAAACCATGACTGGCACTTACTTCGACGGGTTCTGCACCATGTTCAAATCGCTGTTCCCACCGATTTTTTCCGGAAGCCTTCTGGCGCAGATCTATAATCGCTCTGGTGCTGTCAACGCCGTCGGCGATGCCATCGCCAATGCTCTGTTTAAGGACAGCGCTTCCGCTACGCGCAAGTATGTTTCCTGCATTCTGGCTATGGCAATCGCGTCCGGTATTCTGGCCTTCTGCGGTCTGAACGCACTTGTAACACTGATTGCGATGTATCCGATTGCGCTGCGCCTCATGGAGCGCGCCGGCATCCCCAAGCGCTTTGTTATGGGCATTCTCAGCTGCGGCGTCTACACCTTTGCCATGTCTGCTCCCGGCTCGGCAGAGCTCGTGAACATTCTGGCCATGCAGTCGCTCAACACGCCGTCCTACGCCGGCATATGCGGCGGTATTTTGGCCTGCATCACAGAAATTGCAGTCACGACGACCCTGACGACCATCATGATCAAAAAAGATGTAGCGAAAGGGAAAACCTTTGCCTACGGGCCGAAGGACATTGTCGCTTCCAATGACCAGCCGCGCCCCAAGGCACTCGTCGCACTGTTGCCGTTACTGGCACTTGTCCTGCTGTTTAACATCTTTTCGATTGATATCTTCTCTTCGACCATGATCGCATGGCTGTTCTCCATCGTTCTGTTCTGGAAATACCTCCCCAAAAAGGATGGAAAACGCACCAATGAAATGCTGGATGTATTTACAGCTGCTGGCACAATGGCGTTCGGCCCTTGCAGTGCTGTCGGCTCTATCGTCGGCTTCACCAGCATCGTGCAGACATTGCCGGAATTTCAGGCCATGCTCGATGGTGTATTTAACTTCAACATGCCCGCCGCTCTGATCCTGATCATCGCCGTATGCCTGATTGCCGCTCTCACCAGCTCCTCGACCGCAGCCATTCGCGTGGCCGTGCCCATGGTGGCGGAGCGCTGCACGGCTGCTGGGTTATCGCTGGCATTTATTCACCGCGTCTCCTGCTTTGCGTGCTCGATCGTTGATACACTTCCCTATGGCACCGCTGTCATCATCAATCTTGGTATCGCAGATCTGGACATGAAGGAAGGCTATCCCCCCATGTTCATCGCTACTACACTTGCGACCGCTTGCGGCACCATCATCTGCGCACTCTTTATGTATCTGTTCCCTGCTCTGCCATGATCGTGTGTTTTTCGAAACATGTGAAATTATTGTTGAATAATTGCTTGACAAATAATTATTTAATGGTATCATAGTACTATAAAGCGAGAGATACAGTTCTATATTATTAGAGCTGCACATCGCAAACAAATCTTATCAAACGTGAAAGAGAGGATTATGAATGGGTTACTTAAGCATTCTCGTCGGTTTCTTCCTGGTCCTGTTCCTCATCTGCAAAAAATGGCCTGCTATCATCGTTGGCATCATCGCAACGGCGGCCGTTATTGTGATGAACTGGCTGAACTTCGGACAAACCTTCACCGATGTGTACTTCACCGGATTTGCCACCATGGTCAAGTCACTGTTCCCGCCTATCTTTGCCGGCAACCTGGTTGCACAGATCTATAACCGGACCGGCGCCGTGCGCTCTATCAGCGATACGATGTCCAATGCGCTGTTCAAAGAAGGGCGCTCCAAGACACGCACCTATGTCTCCTGCATTCTCGCGATTGTCATCCCCACTGGCCTGCTCGCCTACTGCGGCATGAACGGTCTGGTCACGCTGATCGCATTCTATCCCATCGCACTTGGCCTCATGGAGCGCGCTGGTATCCCGAAGCGCTATGTCATGGGCCTGCTCTCCTTCGGTGTTTATGCCTTCGCACTGACCGGCCCCGGAACAGCGCAGCTCGTAAACGTGCTGTCCATGCAGGTCGTCGGTGAAGGCCCTGCTGCTGGTCTCGTCGGCGGTCTGGTCGGCGTTGTCGTCGAGATCGTATTCGGCACTTTCGTCCTGACGCTGATGATCAAAAAAGACGTTGCCAAGGGACTCAAGTTCGCATACGGCCCAAAAGACATCCGCGTTGCCGATGACAAGCAGCTCCCCAACTTCCTCATCTCGCTCATCCCCCTGCTCTCTGTCGTCATTTTCTTCAACGTCGTGAAGCTTGACATTTTCTCCTCCTGCCTTGCTGCATGGCTCCTTTCCATTGTTCTGCTCGGCAAGTATATGCCGAAAAAGGACGGCAGCCTCCTCAAGGAACTGCTCGACGTGTGTACGGTCTCCGGCACCAACGCATTTGGCCCCTGCGGCATGGTCGGTTCCCTGTTCGGCTTTGTCAGCGTTGTGCAGACCCTGCCGGAATTCCAGGCGATTCTCAACTACATCTTCAGTCTGAATATGGCTCCGTTCCTCGTGCTGATCCTTTCGATCAATATCGTGGGCGCACTGACCGGCTCGTCCTCCTCGGCTATCCGCATCGGTATGCCGATGGCGATGCAGCACTGCATCGACGCAGGCATGTCGTTGGCATTCGTTCAGCGACTGGGCGCGTTTGCAGCCTCTATTCTGGACACGCTGCCGCACAGCTCCGCCATCATCATTAACCTCGGCATCGCCGATCAGGATATGAAGGAAGCATACCCGCCGATGGCCGTAACAACGATTCTGACGACCGCAGTCGGTACAGCGGCAGTCGCGATTTTTATGTCGCTGTTCCCGTCCCTCCCGTAAAACCTTCCAATCAAAAAGGCAGCCTGCTCAGGCTGCCTTTTTGAAAACACGTTTTTTGCTCATTTGCAATATAAGTAACGAAGGGGTCACAAAACGCGCATAAGTACACAAATTTGCTGCGCGCCCCTTGACAAATTTCTGATTTATGCTATCATTCTATTTGCTTAGTACTTCAGCTCTATAAATGTAGATCTTTAGTACTAAATTTCAAATCCGGGCGCCGGATCAATGATCGCGGAAACCGCGTGCTTCGCCTCTTCCAGAAGATTGATTGTCCCGTTCTCAATCGCCCAGGTCACAATGACGCCGCGCATTGCATACGACAGTGCCTCTGCCAATGTCTCCGGATCGGTCAGATTCCGAATCTGTCCGGCATTCTGCGCAGAGCGAATGACAGCAGTCAACATTTTCTTGTGATAAATATTCTTAATAAAATCACGCTGAGAATGCTCTTTGAGTCTGCCGACGAAGTACTGCTGGGAAACACCCGCACCGTAGAAAATATCACCCTCGCACATGATGTGGAAGATCTCCCAGATCTGCTTGCTGAAAGTCTCCTGCTCGACGATGCGGTAAAAGTTATCGGCGTACAGCTCTTCAAAATTGTTCTGCATGTCCAGGAAAATGTCCTGTTTCCGCGGGAAATAGTAATGCAGCGTCGTTTTGGAGACCTTCGCCTTTTCGCAGATCATCGGGATCGTCGTCTCGTCGAACCCATAATCATTGAAGAGCTCGATCGCCGCATTGATAATCCTTGTACGTGTATCGTTCTGACTGCCTTTCGCGGGTTTGCGTTCTCTCATTTGTGATTCACCTTTTTCGTTATTTACTAATTGTAAATATAATAAAAAACGCAGCAAAAGTCAAAGCAAAATTATATGGAGGTTAGCAATGAGCAACGACAGCAATTTTGATTCCCTTTTCACCCCCTTCTCTATCGGTAAGATGGAGATCAAGAACCGTCTGGTCATGTCCCCCATGGGCACCTATGCAGCTCTAATGGACGGCTCCGTATCTGATACACTGGCCACCTATTTTGAAGAGCGTGCAAAGGGCGGCGTCGGCGCGATTATCACCGCTTCCCAGTATCTCACGCCGAAGCTGGCCCAGGGCATCTACGGCACCTATTTTGACAGCAAGCGCATCATCCCCCATCTGACCGGTATGACGGAGCGCATTCACTGCTATGGAGCAAAAGCCATCGCCCAGCTCTCAAGCGGCACCGGCCGCAACGCGCACCCCAGTCAGTGCGGCGGCGTTCCGTTCTCCGCGTCCGCAGTTCCCGCAGTGTTCAATCCCAAGATTCTCTGCCGTCCACTCACCATCGAAGAGATCAAAGAGATCATGAAGTCCTGGCAGTTGGCCGCTGAGATCGCCGCAAACGCCGGCTATGACGCGATTGAGGTGCACGGCCACGTCGGATATATCATTGATCAGTTCCTCACCCCGCTGTGGAACAAGCGTGAAGACGAATACGGCGGCAGCGATGAAAACCGTGCGCGCTTTGCGCTGGAGATCCTGCAGGCCATCAAGCGAGGCGCGGGCAACGATATGCCCGTTATTTACCGCATCTCCATGGATCATCGCATCCCCGGCGGCAGAACGCTTGAGGACAGCAAGCGCCTCATTAAGATTCTCGGCGAAAACGGTGTTGACGCATTCGATGTTGACTGCGGCTGCTATGAGCACCCCGACTTTGTGTACCCCACCTTTTACCGCGGCGACGCCTGCATGGAGTATGTGTGCGACACCGCACGTGAGGCGACTGACAAACCCATCCTCAACTCCGGCAACCACACACCCCAGACAGCAAAGCACCTGATTGAGTCCGGACGCGCGGACTTTGCCATGATGGGACGGCCGCTCATCGCAGACCCCTATCTGCCCAGAAAGCTGATGGAAAACCGTGAGGAAGACGTTCGCCCCTGCATCCGCTGCAACGAAGAGTGCATCGGCCGCATTTGGGGCCGCTACTCCAAGCTGTCATGCGCAGTGAACCCGCAGGCGAATGAGGAGCACGCATTCCGGATCGTCAAAACGGAAACGCCCAAAAATGTTGTCGTTATCGGCGGCGGTCCTGGCGGCATGGAAGCCGCACGCGTTGCTGCGCTTAAGGGAAACCATGTCACACTTTATGAACGCGATGAACTCGGTGGAACGCTGAATCTGCCCGCTCAGGCACAGTTCAAGACCCGTCTCAAGGCGCTCATCGAGTATTACAAGACGCAGATGCGTAAGCTCGGCGTAACAGTCGTGCATCAGGAGATTGATATCGACAGCCCCGTCCTTGCCGCTGCCGACAAGATCATTGCCGCGACCGGAGCACACTCCGTCGTGCCGCCTATCCCCGGTGCACACGGCGCAAACGTGATCGACATCAAGGACGCCCACCGCGATCCAGCCGCAATCAAGGGCAAGAAAATCGCCATCTGTGGCGGCGGCCTCTCTGGCTCCGACTTCGCTCTGGAAATGGCCACCGAGTACGGCAAACAGTGCACCATCATCGAAATGAAGCCAGACGTGGCGATGGATATGGTGTTCATCAATCAGCATTCTCTGAAGATCTATCTTAAAGACGCCGGCGTCGTGACCCGCACCAACACGCGTGTTTCCGAGATCGTTGAAAACGGAGTTCGTGTCATCAATGAGCACGGCGAGCAAGAACTGATCGAGGCGGATGTCGTTGTTGCCGCTTTCGGCATGGCGCCAAACACCGAACTCACGAATGCACTCAAGCAGAAATATAACAAGAAGCTCGTCTGCGTCGGCGACTGCGTCGAGGTAGGCAAGAGCGGCAAAGCAATTCGCGGCGGCTTCTATGCCGGTATGCAGATCGACTAATTCACAAGGAGGAGGTCAATTATGGCTATCATGAAAGGCTACGGCGTCATCGAACCCACAGTGAGTTGGGGCTGGATGGAAAAAGAGATCCCGGAACCCGGTCCGTTCGAGGCACTTTGTTCCCCTGTCGCAGTTCTGCCCTGTACTTCCGATGTACACAGCGCACATTTCCGAAATGCATGGCCGAACCGCATCCTGGGTCACGAAGGTGTGGGCCGCGTTGAAAAGGTCGGTGCAATGGTCACCGACATCCATGTCGGAGATATTGTTGCGATTCCCGCCGTCACCCCTATCTGGCGCGGCAGGCAAATCGCAGAGGGGCTGCATGAACACACCGGCGGATTTCTCGGGGGACGTTACCTCTCGTCCAAGCTGGACGGCACGTTTGGCGAATACTTCATCATCCCCGATGCGGACATGAATCTGGCAGTCGTTCCCAATGGTGTTTCCATTAAAGCTGCCGGCCTTGTCGGCGACATGGTCACCACTGGCTTTTCCGGAGTTGAGGGTGCAAATATCCAGTTTGGTGATACAGTCGTTGTGATCGGCATCGGCCCTGTCGGCCTTATGAGCGTTGCAGGCGCGGCAATCCGTGGTGCCGGACGCCTGATCGCCGTTGGGCACAGGGAGCTGACAAAGGTGCTCGCAAAGAAGTACGGTGCGACCGATGTCGTTGACTACAAAGACGGCGACATCGTTGCACAGATCATGGAACTCACCAATAACGAAAAAGTCGACAGAGTCATCATCGCCGGCGGAACGGAAAGCACTATCAACGATGCATACCGGATGGTGAAGTGCGGCGGCAACATCTCCAATGTTGCAGGCTACGACTTCAGTAAGGAATTTCATCTTACCGTTGCGGATGCCGGCTGCCTTGTGAATCATGTAACGCTTACCGGTCGACTCTGTGCAGGTGGGCGATACCGTCTGGAGAATCTGATGGCACTCATCAAAAACGGCAGACTTGATCCGACCCTGCTCATTACACACGAACTGCACGGCTTTGATAAGATCGAAGACGGCTTCCGCATGATGGATGAGCGCAAGACTCCGGATACTATCAAGCCCATCGTCATTATCTAAATCATCTCAATTCAACACAAATAAAAATAAAGGAGACTACAAAATGTTTGATTATCATGGCAGAGTAGCAGTGATTACCGGCGGTTCGTCCGGCCTTGGCATTCTGTGCGCAAATGCGCTTGCAGCACGCGGATGCGATGTCGTACTCGCAGCGCGTCGCTTTGAGATCTTGGAGAAAAACGCGCAGGCGCTCCGCGAGCAGTACGGTGTCAAGGCAATTCCTGTCCGCTGCGACGTCACCAAGGAGGATCAGGTCATTGCTGCACGCGAACTCGTGGAGAAAGAATTTGGTCGCTGTGACATTCTGATCAACTGCGCAGGCGAAGGCCACAATGACTGGGCGATCGACCTCGCGCTGGAAAAATGGCAGGCCACTATCGATGTTTGTGTCACCGGCCTGTTCCTCATGTGCAGAGAATTCGGCAAGCTGATGCGCGAGCACAACTATGGACGTATTGTCAATGTCGCCTCCATGCTTGGCATGATCGCGCTGGACAGCTCCTTCGGCCGCGGCATCTCAGAATACTCCGCATCTAAGGGCGCAGTTATCAATTTCACCCGACAGCTGGCCAACGAGTGGGCGCAATACGGCATCACGGTCAACACCCTCAGTCCTGGCTTCTTTGCTTCCGAACAGTCGCCTGTCGGTCAGGGCTGGTTTGCGGATTTCATCAACAGCTGGTGCCCGATGAAGCGCAACGGCAGCGACCACGAACTGGATGCAGCCATCATCTTCATGACCTGTGAGGAAAACTCCTACATGACCGGCAACAATGTTGTCATCGACGGCGGCTGGACCTGCACCTGAGCTTCCTTCTGCCGATAGCAACCATTTTCAGAACAGATCCTGCTGTGGAGGCTTCCACAGCAGGATCTGTTTTCATTTCGCTGCAAGCGCCTCTATACAGTCTCAACACGCAATTTCTCTGCGCAAAAACGCAAAAAGAGATTGAGGTTGCACCGGTACCTCCGAATCGTCTTCGGGGTATACTTGCGAACCTCAATCTCAACCAGATACTCATCGACAGCACTTTGCGTCTTCATACCCATGTCCTCCTCATGTATGTCACAACAGAGGTGGCCATGTATGTCGCAGCTGACGCCGTGTTTTCCCGCAGGAAACGACGCTTGAAGCTGCAAAGCGCCATGTTATCCGTCAAATATGCTGTTTTGTGTCCGGAAACGCATGCGTTTCACAGGCAGATCACTCTTCCCAGTTATGCCACACGTTCTGGACGTCGTCATTGTCCTCGAACATATCGAGCATCTTCTGGAGGTTTTTGATATCGCCCTCGTCGGTGAGCTTGATGGTGTTCTGCGGCACCATCTCTGCCTGCGCGCTCAGCAGCTCATAGCCGTCATTCGTGAGCGCCTCGGCCACCGAAGCCACATCATCGGGATCAGTGTAGACCGTGTAGACGCCCTCGTCGGGCGCAAAGTCGGCTGCACCGGCTTCGAGCGCATCCTCCATGACCTTGTCTTCCTCGAGCTCCTGATCCTCATCATTGATGACGATGACGCCCTTTTTGTCAAACGACCACGACACGCAGCCGGTCGCGCCCATGTTTCCGCCGTACTTATCAAAGTAGTGGCGCACCTCGGAGGCGGTGCGGTTGCGGTTATCGGTCATCGTTTCGACGATGATGGCGACACCGGACGGACCGTAGCCTTCGTAGGTAATGGACTCATAGTTATCCGTGTTACCGGAGCCGAGCGCCTTATCGATCGTACGCTTAATGTTGTCGTTCGGCATGTTGGCGGCCTTCGCCTTGGCAATGACAGCTGCGAGGCGGGAATTGTTATTGGGGTCGCCGCTGCCGCCCTCTTTGACGGCCACGATCATCTCGCGGGCGATCTTCGTGAACGCCTGCGCACGCTTGGCATCCTGCGCGCCTTTGGTTTTCTGTATGTTATGCCACTTGGAATGTCCGGACATAGTTACAACTCCTCTTGCTAAAATGCTTTGAACATTTTAACACAATCCGCGCCGCGTGGCAAGGAAAATCCGCATTTTTGCGCGAAAACTACGCCTCAGTTTTGGGAATCAGGAGATATTGCGGCAGTTCGGCCGGTGCGTCGTCATCCAAGAGGCCGTTCGTCTCGCGGATGCAGCGCTCACTGGAGCAATAACGCTTTGAAAGCTGCCACAGGTCTTCCCCATTCCAACGAAAGATCGTCAGCGACGGCACGGCTGCATACGGGCAGACGCGTTCCTGCACCGTCACGCCGGTGACCTGCCGGAACTCAGACGGACAAAACCGCGCCACACCGACCATGACCGCTGCACGCAGCTGAAAACCGTCTGCCGTTGCGGTAACCGTCGGCGTTTCCGGCAGCGCATACAGCAGCTCTCCCCGCGTGCCGCCTGTCTCCAGCGGCAGGTGCAGCCGCTTCTCCAAGCAGGAAACGTGCTGCTCGGCGTCCGTCACGAGCAAACGCACAAGCACATCGCAGCCATCGGACGCAGCGCCGCAGAGCTCAGCTCGCTGCGCGCGCACCGTCAGCGCGGCGGCATCGCACGCGATCACGCCCTCAGCAGCAAGATGCAGCGGCTCTGCCTGCTGCACCGTTCCGACCGGGATCGTCTCCCATTCGAGCTGCAGCTGAGCGGTATTGCAATAGGCGTCCGTCACGCACTCAGCTGTAAGCTCACCAAAGCATACCGTCTGCGCGACCAGATGGTATTCCGCCTCCAGCGTCGCACCGTCGGCCGCGGTGCTCACGTTCAGATAGGCCGCTGTCAGACTGACGCTTGCCTGCACCAGACAGGGCTCGGCGTCCGCCGGACAGTCGAGCAGCTGTGAAAACGGCGTCTCGAACGTCTCAGCGACCGGACAGGACTGTCCCTGCTGCAAATAGCTGACCGATGCACGCACGCGCCCCTGCACGACCGCGCGCCCGTCGGCGATGTGCACCTCGTCGAGCAGCACGGCCTCCGCATGGCACAGCAGGCGGTCCGTTTCCGGCTGTCCGGCGGCAAAACGGTGCATTTGCGTTGCTGTGAACGTCTGTTCCTCCACAGCCACCGGCACGTGCACACACAATGGCTCTGTATGCGTGAACACGGCACCGCCTTCACTCTCGATGCGCTCCGTGAGCGCGAGCTCCGTCTCCCGGTAGGCGCGCAGACACAGACTCAGCCGCGCCGTCACACGTACCTTGCGGGAATTGACCGCGCGCGCATCCAGCGCAGCGAGCGTGCAGCGCAGCCACGGGCGCACATCCTCCGAGAGCGTGTCGCCGCTCATATGCACCTTGACCGGCAGCTCCACGGGAAAGCTGCGCAGCGCGCCGTTTTCCTCGGCATAGACGACATCCGCCGCAATGCAGCCCTCGATCTGTGCGCTCTTGTCCGAAAACGCGAGATTCCAAAGGCAGAACGTCCCCTCCGTGACCACAAGTGCGCTGAGATCGCCGAGCGCGTCTGGCACGACGGCGTCCACGCTGCACGTCTCCTCCTCGGTGCGGTCAAAGACCCGCGTATACATTCTGTGCTCCTGCTTGCCCAGTTGTAGTTCCATAAAGATGTGCTCCTTATCATTTTTTGTACATCCTTATGCCGGGCACACGGCGGTTATGCCGCCATCAGCACCGCAGCAGCCACACACCGGCCGCAATGAGCGCACCGCCGAGCGCAAACCACCAGAATCCCGCCGGCAGCACGAGCGCCAGAATGATGAGCACCCCGGTGACCATGCACGCAACGCCGATCCAAAAGCAGATCCCCCGCCGTCGAAACATAAAGCACCGCCCTCCGCTTGCAGGTTATCCCTACAAGATATGCGGAGGGCGGTACATTTGTGCGTTATTTTTTCTTTTCCCAATCACAGACCTGTGCCGAGAGCGCATACAGGCGTGCATAGCTCTCGTGGCGCTCGGGCGCGATCTCGCCCGCCTCCACGGCGGCGAGCACTGCACAGCCTGGCTCTTTCAGATGTGCGCAGTCACGAAAGCGGCACTTGCCGATATATGGCCGGAATTCCCGGAATGCATACTGCAGATTCTCGCACGAGATGGGGTCGACCATATCCACCTCAAAGGACGCGAAGCCCGGCGTGTCGGCGACAAACGTGTCCTCGCCGAGTGCATAGAGCTCGACATGGCGCGTCGTATGCTTGCCGCGGCCAAGCCGCTCGCTGACGGCGCCGGTCGCAATGCCGAAGGATGTGTCGAGCGCATTGAGCAGGCTCGATTTGCCGACGCCGGAGTTGCCGGTGAAGGCACTGGTCTTCCCGCGCAGCGCATCGCGCAGCGCATCCAAGCCGAGGCCGGTCGCAGCGCTCGTGCGCAGAACGCGAAAACCGATGGAGCGGTAAATGTCATAGAGATGCTCCGCCGGGTCAAGGTCGCACTTATTGAGGCAGACGACCGGCTCGCAGCCCGCGTTTTCCGCGATAGCGACCACGCGGTCGATCAGGAACGGATCGGTGATCGGATTGACGTTCGCGCCGATCATGATGAGCTGGTCGATATTCGCCACAGCCGGACGGATGAACGCGTTGCGCCGCTGCTCCACCGCTTCAATGCGCCCCTTGCCGTGCGCATCAAAGCTCAGCTGCACCCGGTCACCGACCAGCGGGCTGCACCCGTCATACCGGAAGCGGCCGCGCGCCTTGCACTCCACGATCTGATCGCCGGCGGCCACGTAGTAAAAGCCGCTGAGCGCCTTGATGATGACACCCTGCACCATAAGCAATGTGCTCCTTTGTCAGTTACGGTTTTTCTGGCCCATCGGAGACCCAGATATAGACCTTGCTGTACTCCGTGAGCTTTGTGTTGACCGGTGCGCTCTGCTTGAAGACCGTACCCTGCTTTGCGTCATTCGCCTCTTTGTACGTGCCGCCGTAGCAGAGGCCGCTGCTCTCGATGTGCGCGATCGCGGCCGACTCCGTGAGCGTAGACAGGTCGGGCACCGTGACATCCCGCAGCGTCGGTCCGCCGCTGACGATGAGCTTCACGCTCGTACCGACTGCCGTTTTTTCACCCGGAGCAGGCTCTGAGCGGATGACATACTTCGCCGTCACGTCCTTGGACGCCTGAAACTCCGTCGTGACGGTAAAGCCGGCTTTTTCGAGCATCTCCGTCGCCGCCTCATAGTCCTCATTGACCACATAGGGAACTTCCGCCATGACAACACCGGTGCTGACGGTGAGCTGCACACTGATGCCCTCCGGCACGCGCATGCGGCTCTTTCCGGCTTCCGGGTCCTGGGCAATGATAACGCCGTCCGGCACCTCGGGGTCAACGGTATACACGACGGTAAAGCGATAGTCGGAATACTGCTTGTCGTTGACAACTGCCTCGTAGGATTTCCCGGTGAAATTCGGCACATCCACGCGCTCCGCCGTACGGAACAGATCCTCGAGCCAGAAGTTCCACAGGAACACAAACAGCAAGACGGCAAACACGCCGACCGAGAAAATGCCCGTGAAATAGCTCACGCGCTTGGCGCGCTTGCGCCGCCGCTGATACTCTTCTTCCGTGAGGTCATGCCCCACGCCGAAGAAGGACTCTTTTTTCTCCGCGTTCTCCTTGCGCCGCTCGGCAAGCGGACGCTGCTGATTGAGGTGCTTTTTGCAGGCGTTGAGCGCTTTGAGCAGCTCCCCCGCCGACTGATAACGCTTGCGCAGGTCGGGCTCCATCGCCTTGAGCGTGATGCGTTCAAGCTCCTCTGGGATGTCGCTGTTCCACTCCCGCGGCGGCTTGGCGCTGCCGGCGATGTGCTTGAGCGCGATCTCCTCCGGAGTGTCGGCGTCATACGGCAGGTGACCGGTCGTCATCTCATAGAGCACGACGCCGAGCGAATACAGGTCGCTGCGCGCGTCTGCATTGAGCCCCTTCGCCTGCTCGGGCGCAATATAGTGCACAGAGCCGATGGCCTGTCCGCTGCGCTCCTCGCGGATATTTTCCAGCGCGGCGATACCGAAATCCGCCACCTTGACCATGTCGTCATTCGTGATCATGATGTTCTGCGGCTTGATGTCGCGGTGAACGATGCCGTGCGCATGCGCGTGCTGGAGCGCTTTTGCGATCTGCGTGGCATAGCTCAGCGCCTCCTGCGCGCTGAACACGCCGCGCTCCGCGAGGCGCTGCTTGAGCGTCACGCCCTCGATGAGCTCCATGACGATATACTCCGTGTCGCCGCTGTGCCCCACGTCATACACCGAGACGATGTTCGGCTGCGAGAGCATGGCGACGGCGTGTGCCTCCGCCTGAAAGCGGTTTTTCAGCTCGGCATCCTCCGCCATCTCATCGCGCAGGATCTTAACGGCGACATAGCGGTGCAGCTTATGGCACATGGCCTTATAAACAACCGACATGCCGCCGCTGCCGATGACCTCCAGGATCTCGTAGCGATCGTCCAGCATCTGGCCGATATAACGATTCATTGATTGTTCCATAGTGTTCCCCCGTTGTCGCGCTTAGCGGAAAAGAACCAGCGCGGTCACATTGTCGCGCGCACCGCGCGAGAGTGCCGCCGCGATCAGGCGGCAGCAGATCTGCTTTGCATCTCTGGAACTGCGGCAGAAATCATGCAGCTGCGCATCCGTGAGTGTGTTGGACAGTCCGTCCGTGCACAGCAGCAGCCGCGCGCCCAGCGGAAACGGCATGCTGCGGCAGTCAGGCTCGACCTTGGCACCGACGCCGACGGCGCGCGTGATCACATTGCGGCGCGGGTGGCGATGTGCCTGCTCCGGCAGCACCTGCCCGCTCGCGACCAGCTCCTGCACGAGCGAGTGATCCGTTGTGATCTGCTGCATCCGGCGCAGGCCGACCAGATACGCGCGGCTGTCGCCGACGTGCAGCACCGTGAGCCGCCCGTGCCGCACACAGGCGGCGACGATCGTCGTACCCATGCCGCACAGCTCGGGATCGGCGCAGGCGCGGCCGTAGACCGCCTGATTGGCGGAATCACAGGCTGCGCGCATTGCAGGCTCGACCGCGCTGCCCGCCGTCATCTCCCGGCGAAACTGCGCCAGAAAGGTCGACGCGGCGAGCTCGCTCGCAAGCTTCCCGCCGGCAGCGCCGCCCATGCCGTCGCAGACGACGCCGACAACGCAGCCCTTGCGCCGGATGCGCGCACCGGCAGCACGGTCCTGATTCTCCTTGCGGACAGCACCCCTGTCCGACTTTGCAAAGCATTGCATGGGCTCTCCCCCTTCAGGCGCGGTGATCCGCGACCTTCTTGCGCAGCTGGCCGCAGGACGCGTCCACATCGCTGCCAAGCTTGCGGCGCACGGTCACGTTCACGCCGGCCTGCTCCAAAATGCGTATGAATGCCTTGAGGTGCTCCGGCGTGGACGGCCGGAACGCACGCTCCTCCACATGGTTGAGCGGGATGAGGTTCACATGCGCACAGACGCGCCGCGCGTGCTTTGCCAGCAGCCGCGCGTGCTCGGGCGTGTCGTTCACGCCGTCGATCATCGCATATTCGAAGGAAATGCGGCGTCCGGTCGCCTGATAATATCTGGCGCAGGCGTCAATGAGCGCCTGAACGCCGCGGCCGCGGTTGGCCGGCATGATCTTTGAGCGGGTTTCGTCATCCGGAGCGTGGAGCGAGACCGAGAGCGTGAGCTGCAGGTCGCGCGCCGCCAGATCATCAAAGCGCTCGATGAGCCCGCACGTGGACAGTGAGATGTGCCGCATTCCGATATTCTCTCCATCGGGGTGGTTCACCAATTCGAGAAAGCGCATCACGTTATCAAAGTTATCAAGCGGTTCGCCAATGCCCATGAGGACAATGTTCGAGATCTTGCTGCCCGACTCACGCTCGGAGTAAAGCACCTCATCGAGCATCTCCGAGGGCTCAAGGCTGCGGATCAGGCCGCCGATCGTGGACGCGCAGAACGCGCACCCCTGTCGGCAGCCGACCTGCGAGGAAATGCAGATGGTGTTGCCGTACTTATAGTGCATAACGACCGTCTCGACGGCGTTGCCGTCATCGAGCTGCCAGAGGTACTTGATCGTGCCGTCCATGGCAGAGACCTGCTTGCGCAGCAGCTCAAGTCTGGAGATGTAAAACTGCTCCTCGAGCGCTGCGCGCAGATCCTTGGACAGGTTCGTCATCTCGTCAAATGACGACGCGCCGCGCGCAAGCCACTGGAAGATCTGCTTGGCACGGTATTTCGGCTGCCCCATCTCGGCGAGCGCCGCCGCGATCTCTTCGGGGAGCATGGCTTTGATGTCTCTCATTCGTGTCTCCTCAGCTTACAGACAAAAAATCCGTCCGTTTCATGTTCCTGCGGCCAGAAGGTAAACATTCCGCCCGCCGTATCCGCCGCCGGGAGCGGCAGCGAAAACGCCTCCGGTGCAAACTCCGGATGCGTGCGCAGAAAATCACGCACCACATCCTCATTCTCGCGCGCAAGCACCGTGCACGTAGAATACACCAGCACGCCGCCGGGACGCACGCACGGTGCAAGGCCCTCCAGAATGTCGCGCTGAATGGCCGGCAGCTGCGAGAGCGCCGCCGGGTCTTTGAAGCGGATCTCCGGCTTCTTACGGATAACGCCCAGTCCCGAGCACGGCACGTCCGCCAGCACAACGTCCATCGTGCCGAGCAGATCGGCATCCGGACGGCGGGCATCCATCGTGCGCGTCGAAATGCACGACAGTCCCAGCCGCTCGGCACCGGCGCGGATACGCTTCCATTTATTTTCGTGTATATCGCAGGAAATCATACATCCCTGATCGCGCATCTGCACTGCGGCGGCAAAGCTTTTGCCGCCCGGTGCGGCGCAGGCATCGAGCACGCGCATCCCCGGACGGACACCGGCGGCAAGCACTGCGCAGTGCGCGGCCGCGTCCTGCACATAAAACCAGCCGTCGGCAAAGGCGCGCGCAGCCGCAAGGTTTCCGCCGCGGCAGAGCAATGCGTCCGGCAGCCACGGGTGCAGCTGCGTCTCAATGCCGTCGGCGCGCAGAGCCGTGGTCAAGGCATCGGTTGTCGTCTTCAGGGTGTTGACCTGCAGGCAGGCAGGCGCGTCGGCGTTGTTGGCCAAAAGCGCGCGCTCGGCAAAGTCATAGCCGTGCGCGTCGATGAGCATCTGCGCCAGCCACTGCGGATGACTGCTGCGCACAGCGAGATAGGACGCCGTACCCGCTCCCGGGATCTCCGGCAGCGCGTCACGGTGCTCCGCCACACGGCGCAGGACCGCATTGACCAGCCCCGCTGCCCGCGCACAGCCGCCCTTACGGCAGAGCGCGACCGCCTCATTCACCGCCGCGCGCGGCGGCACTTTATCCAGCAGTACGATCTGATACGCCGACAGCCGCAGCAGGTCAAGCACCTTCGGCTCAAGCTTTTGCAGCGGCGTCGTGCAGTATGCCGCAAGGTAATGATCCAGCAGCGCCAGATTTTGCAGCGTCCCGTAGCAGATGCGTGCTGCGAGCGCGGCATCACGCGGCGCAAGCTGCGCATTCTGCAGCACGATGTTGAGCGCAGCATCCGACCATGCGCCGTTTTTGCGCCAGCGCTGCAGCGCGGACCATGCCGCTTCCCGTGCAGTCATAGCCATGCTCAGCCCTCAACGGGCAGCGTGTGCCCAAGCAGGTAGTCGGCTGCGGACATACGCTTTTTGCCCGGCGCCTGCAGCTGCGTGATGCGCACCGTCTGCCCATCGGCACAGGCGACGGTGACACCGTCCTTACCGGCTGCCACGATCGTTCCGGGGGCATTGCGCGTCGTTCGATCTGAATAATCGGCGGCGTGGATCTTAAACGTCTGCCCGCCAAGCTCCGCCGTAGCGACCGGCCACGGCTCGAGGCCGCAGATGTGCTTGATGATCGCGCGCGGGCTCTGATCCCAGTCAATAGGCGAATCGTCGCGCGTGAGCGGGCGGGTATACGTCGCCGCGCTGTGATCCTGCGGCGTGCGCGGGGCAACGCCCGCGTCAACATCCCGCAGCGTGCGCACGAGCAGATCCGCACCCATGACGGCCAGCCGGTCAAAGAGCTCACCGGCGGTCTCGAATTCACCGACCGGCGTCTGCTCGGTGTAGATCACATCACCGGTGTCCATCTCGCGGTCGAGGTACATCGTCGACACGCCGGTCACCGCATCGCCGTTGAGCACCGCCCACTGGATGGGCGCAGCGCCGCGATACTTCGGCAGCAGTGAGCCATGCACATTGATCGCGCCGAGGGGCGCAGCGGCAAGCAGCTCGTCCGGCAGGATGCGGCCGTATGCCACGACAACGAGAATGTCCGGCTGCAGGCTTTGCAGCGCTGCCAGCGCCGTGCCGTCACGCATCTTTTCCGGCTGAAAGACCGGCAGGCCGTTTGCCAGCGCGATCTCCTTGACCGGGCTCGGCTGGAGCTTCATGCCGCGGTTTTTGGGCTTGTCCGGCTGTGTGAACACACCGACCACGTCAAAGTGGGCATCCAGCAGGCGCTGCAGGGACACAGCCGCAAAATCCGGCGTGCCCATGAATACGATGCGCATGCGCCTCACCTCTTCGTCTGCTGCTCCAGCTCCTCGGGAGCGAGCATCCGCGTGGCCTTGTCGATGAACAGAATACCGTCAAGGTGATCGAGCTCATGACAGAATGCACGCGCCGTCAGACCGTGCCCCTCGACCTCAAACCATTCGCCGTGGCGATCCTGCGCGCGCACCTTCACATAGTCCGGACGCGCAACGATGCCGTACTCATCCGGCACGCTCAGACAGCCCTCAGCGCCGACCTGCTCGCCGGCCGTTTCGACGATGACGGGGTTGATGAGCTCGATCATATACTCGTCCTTTTCATCAGGAACGTTCGTTTCCAGCACAATGACGGCGCGGCGCAGCACGCCGACCTGCGGCGCGGCGAGGCCGACGCCGTTGGACTCCGCCAACGTCTGGCGCATATCGTCGAGCAGCGTGTGCAGACGGGGATTGAAATCCTTGACCTCGTGGCAGTGCTTGCGCAGCTGGGGGTCGCCGTTTTTCAGGATCATTCTTGTAGCCATTGTATACCTCTCCTTAGTCCAGCGGGTTGTCATCGGCAAAGACGGTGACATCGCGGAATGATTTTTCAGTGTTGCAGTACATGACGATATTCGCCGCCGCGCGGCGCACCGCCTTGCTCTGATTGCAGTAGAGCGTGACGCGGTAACGGTAGCGGTTATTCATGCGCACGACCGGCAGCGGTGCCGGACCGAGCACCTCCGCGCGCTCACCGACGGTCTGCCGGAAGTAATCACGGATATAGGCGCAGCAGCGCACGACCGCATTCTCCTGCGCACCTGAGACCGTGACGGCCAGCACCTCGCTGAACGGCGGCGTGCCGTTGAGTTGCCGCAGCGCGATCTCCGAGCGGTAAAACGCATCGTAATCCTGCCGTGCGGCCTGACGGATGGTCTCATTTGCGGGTGTGAATGTCTGGATCACGGCGCGGCCGGGCGCATCGCCGCGGCCGCTGCGGCCGACGACCTGCGTGATGAGCGAAAATGTGCGCTCATTGGCGCGGTAGTCGCCGACATACAGGCTCTGGTCGGCATTGAGCACGCCGACGAGCGTGACATTTTCGAAATTCAGCCCCTTCGTGATCATCTGCGTGCCGATCATGATGGGGATGCGTTCGCGCACGAACCGCTGCAGCAGTGCCTCGTGCGTGCCGGCCATGGCGATGGCATCGGCGTCCATGCGCAGCGTTTCCACGCCGGGAAAAAGAGCGTGCACGTCTGCCTCGATGCGCTCCGTTCCGTCGCCGAGAAAGCGAAGCTCCCCGCCGCAGACCGGACACCGGTCGTCGACGCGCTGCCGGTAACCGCAGTGGTGGCAGACGAGCATCTGATTGCCCTGATGGTACGTCAGACTGACGCTGCAGTTCGGACACGAATACGTCGCGCCGCATTCAGCACAGGTGACGAGCTTACTCGCACCGCGCCGGTTGAGAAACAGAATGCTCTGTTCACCGCGGCGGAGGTTTTCCTCCAGCTCGGCATAGAGCACGGAGCTGATCGAGCCGGAATTCCCGTTTCGCAGCTCCTGCTTCATGTCGGCAATGATGACATCGGGGAGCTTGCGCGCGTTGAAGCGATCCGGCAGCGTGAAATAGTGATAGCGGCCGGTCTCAGCGTAATAGCGGCTGACAACGTCCGGCGTCGCCGAGCCGAGCAAGAGCAGCGCGCGATGCTGCGCACAGCGAAATTTTGCCACGTCGCGCGCGTGGTAGCGTGGCGTGCTCTCGGATTTGTAGGTGTCCTCCTGCTCCTCGTCGATAATGAGCAGGCCGAGGTTCTCCATGGGCGCAAAGACGGCGCTGCGCGTGCCGACGACGACGCGCGCAAGGCCGGCGCGGATGCGCTTCCACTCATCATAACGCTCCGAGAGCGGAAGGCCGCTGTGCAAAACGGCCACAGCATCACCAAAGTACGCGGAAAACGCCTCGATCATCTGCGGCGTCAGCGAGATCTCGGGCACGAGCAGGATCGCCCCCTGCCCTGCCGCGAGCGCCTGCTCGATCAGGTGCAGGTACACGAGCGTCTTGCCGCTGCCGGTCACGCCGAACAGCAGCGCCGCCTGTGCATCCGGCGAGCGCAGCAGCGCCTGCAGACCGGAAAACACCTCTGCCTGCGCCGCCGTGAGCGCAGGGATGGGCTTAGGCTGCCCGGTGTAATGCGTCGGGCGGCGGAAATAGGGCTCCGTATCGATGTGAACAAGCTCCTGCCGCACGAGCGTCTTCATAGACGACTTCGGTGCACCGGTAAACTGACACACCTCGTCGGCCGAGGCGCGGCCGATCGTGCACAGCAGCTCCAGGATCGCGACCTGATGCGGCGCGCGTCTGCGGCGGCGGATCTCCTCCTGCGCCTCCTCGAGCGAGACGGCAAGGCTCGCATATTCGAGCTGCTTGTCGCGCACGACGCGCTTTTCCGCGCCCTCGACGGTCAGGAGCTTTTGCTGCACGAGCCAGTGCAGCGCACTCGCCGGATCATTGTCGCCAAACGCCGTCTGCAATGTCTCCAGCGGGCAGCGCCCACCATGCGCAAGCACGGTCTCGAGCGCCAGCCGCCGCTGCCTGGAGCGGCCGCACAGCGCAAGCGCCGCATCGGTATCCAGCTCCGGCGCGGCACAATAGACCGTGCTGACCCGATACCAGACGCCGGCCGGCAGGATCGCGTGCAGCGCATCGTAGATGGTGCAGAAAAAGCGATCATGCATCCAGATGGCGAGCCGGATCAGCTCCGGCGAGAGGATTGGCTCAGGGTCAAGCTGGCGCGTGATGGGCTTGAGCTTTGGGTCATCCTGCGCCTGATCGAGCGCGAGCACCATGCCCTCACACGGGCGGTTGCCGCGCGAAAACGGCACCATGACGCGGCAGCCGGGACGGAGCGTATCCGTCAGCGGCTGCGGGATCTTATACGTATACGGTCGGTCAAACGCAAACGTTGCAGCCAAAACGGCGACCTTTGCGACCGGGATCTGCAGCATCTGCGCGCCTCCTCTCCGAAAAAATCAGGCGGGTAGTGCCCGCCTGAAGGATTATTCCTTGTGCACGACCTGAAGGCGGCCGTCATACACCTCGTCGATCGCCATGGACACCGGCTTGGTATCCAGCGGCTCGCCGGCGGCCTGTGCGGCGGCGGCAATGTTGCGCGCACGGCGCGCGACCAGGTTCACCAGAAGATAGCGGCTGCCGGCCTTTTCGGCCAGAACGCTCATGGGGGGATACAGCATCATTTTTCAAGCACCTCTGTAAAATAGTTTTTCCGATCGGGATAGCGGCAGCACTCTGCCGTGATGATGGCGTCGAGCTCCTTGGCTGCAACGTCGGGATCGTCGTTGATAACAACGTAATCATAGGTATACGCCAGCGCGCATTCACGCCGCGCCTGTGCCAGCCGCTCGCAGATCTTCTGCTCGTCGTCCGTATGGCGGCCGCGCAGGCGGCGCTCAAGCTCCGCAAAGGACGGCGGCATCATAAAAACGCGGATCGCGTCCGGCCGCTTCTCGCTGATCTGGTGCACACCCTGCACGTCGATATCCAGCAGGACATGCACACCCTCAGCGCAGCACCGCTCGACATAGCTCTTCGGCGTACCGTAGCAATTGCCGACATATTCGGCATGCTCAAGCAGCTCATCCGACGCGACCATAGCGTCAAACGTCGTGCGTGTAACGAAGAAATAGTCCGCTCCGTCGACCTCGCCGGGGCGCGGGGCGCGCGTCGTGGCAGAGACGGAAAAGCACACGTCATCGCGCAGGCGCATCAGGCGCGAGATGACCGTGCTCTTTCCGGTGCCCGAGGGGCCGGAGATCAGGATCAGCTTCCCTGTCTGGTGGTTCATATCATATCTCCTCCGGTTTCCGTATCTGTGGCCTCAACACGGGCCTGCACCGCATCCGGCGGCAGCGCCGAGAGCACGGCGTGGCCGGTATCCATGATGAGGACGGCCTGCGTTTTTCGGCCGTAGGTCGCATCGATGAGCATGCCGATCTCCCGGCTGTCCTGCACGATGCGCTTGATGGGGGCGGAATCCGGACTGACGACAGCCAACAGCCGCTCCGAGGAAACATAGTTTCCGTATCCGATGTTGATGAGTTTCAAGTCGCCGCTCCTTACTCGATGTTCTGGATCTGCTCACGGATCTTCTCGATCTCAGACTTGAGGCCCACGACCACCTTTGCGATGTCCGCATTCTGGCACTTGGAGCCGATGGTATTCGCCTCACGGTTGAACTCCTGAATCAGGAAGTCCGCCTTGCGGCCGACCGGCGAGCCGGAGGCAAGCATCTGGCGCAGCTGTGCAATGTGGCTGCGCAGACGCACCGTCTCCTCATCGACGGCGACATGGTCGGCAAAAATGGCGGCCTCGGCAATGATGCGCGCCTCATCGATATCGGTCGCAGCGAGCACCGCCTCGAGCTTCTGGCGCAGGCGCGCCTCATAGGCGGCTGCCGTTTCGGGAGCGGCCGTTTCGACCTGCGCGACGAGCGACTCAATGCGCGCGAGCTTTTCAGCCACGTCCGCACGGAGCTTTTCGCCCTCGCGCTCGCGCATCTGGTCATAATCCGCCAGTGCCTGCTGCGTCAGCTCGATCAGGCCGGCGCGGATCTTATCCTGATCCGCCTCCGCCTTTTCCACGGACAGGATGTCCGGAAAACGCATGAGCGACATGAGCGACATGTCGTTTTTCAGATCATAGCGCACGGCGAGCGCGTTGAGCGTGTCAATATAAGCGCGCAGCAGCGGCTCGTTCACACGCAGGACGGTGTCCTCCGCCTGCGAGGAGTCGATCGTGACGAACACGTCCAGCTTGCCGCGGCTGACGTGCTGCTGGATGGTGGATTTGACCGCGTCCTCGGCGAAGAGGAAGTTGCGCGGCATGCGCACGGCAATATCCAAGTAGCGGTTGTTAACGCTCTTGAGCTCGACCGTAACGCTCAGGCCCTCGACGGTGCCCTTCGCGCCGCCATAGCCGGTCATACTTCTAATCATTTGCTCTTACCCTTCTTATCTCAAGTCTCCAGGACCTGAATGATCTCAAATGTAATGGGGCTCGCTTTCTTGCGGCGCTGGTACACGACATTGCACGCCACGCCAAGCGCGAAAAACGCAAAACCGATCAGCACACAGCCGCCCTCACCCCAACCGAGCGCGCTGCCGATGGCATAGCCTAAAAACAGGAGCACAAACGGCACCAGATACAGCAGCGCAGCCGCGCCGAGCACGTCCGACGTCTTGCTCTCAATGACGACCTTCTGACCCGGCAGCGCCGAGACCTTATTGAGCGCCTCGGCCCGGATACGGCTCTGGAACACGCACGCCTCACACGACTCACACGTGCCGCCGCAGGCCGTGCCGCGCTCCACCTCCACCTCCGCCACATGGCGGCTGACAAGTTTGGTCACCACAGCATTCTGCGTCATCGTATCATCCTCCTGTAAACCGCACATTCACGACATATTCTCCGACCGCACCGGCGTTGGAGAAGCCGTCCACATAGATCTTCGCCGGAACGGCGACCGTGCCGCTCGTGGCCTTATAGTTGGTCAGATCCACGACCACGCGCACGTTCTCCGCCGTGATCTGCGAGATCACATCCTCCGGCGCGCGCACGGTCACAGCCAGCGACGTCGTCATGATCTCGACACTGCGGGTCGTGCCGGTCGTCGTGATATTCGTCGCCGTGATCTTCTCCGTCGCCAGGCCTCGGACAGAGACGCGCACCGTCGCCTCCGTAACGCCGCTGAGGTTGCGCAAGTCGTTTTCCAGCGGGATCGTGACCGTCTTCTCATACGACGTAGCAAAGCCGGACAGATCGATCGTCGCAACGACGATCTGATTGAGCTTGCCGAGCACATCCGTGTCACCGGCGACCTGAATGCTCTTCGGCTCGATATCGACGACGCAGTTTTCCTCCGTCGCTCCGGCGCCGCCCACAAGTGAGACCTTGAGCGGCAGCTCCTTATTCATCAGCACCGGCATCGACACGCTGACCGTGTCATAGTTGCCGGAGATCTCCTTGGGCTTGAGCTTATTGCCGTCCTTATCGAGCAGGACATAGGGGCAGTTGGTCGGTGCGATGGACTTATCCAGTTCCGTGCGCGTGACATACACGCAGATGCTGTCGACCGCGTCGAGCTCCTCCTGCGGGCCGTAGAGCGTGATGGACGACGGCTCCACCTTGATGGGCTCAGCCGTGTAACCCTCCTTGACGCTGCCGGTAAAGACCCCCTTGACCTCCAGCGTCTTGTTGGCCTCCTGCACGACGGAAAAACTGATGGTCTCTGGCGTCTTGCTCAGGACCGTGATGCTGCTCTTGTCGACATTGGTCGGATACTGCAGCGAATAGCTCACCTGCATCTCGCGCGCCTGCGAAATGCCGGACACGTCAATGACCGCAGACAGATCCGCAGAGCTGAGATTTCCGAGCACACGCCGCGTGCCCTTGAGACGCACGGTCACACTGTCGGCATCGGCATCCGTCACGATCAGGCCGCGCGCGGCGCGCAGATCATCCGCGCCCTGATACACGACCTTGACATTGGAAAACGTCTTTTCGATCGTCGTCTCCTCCGTGGACATGATATACATCCACAGCAGGAACGAGCCCAGCAGCGAAATGATGATCCAAAACGCCTTACTGCTGATGATTTTGTTGATTGTCGTCTTTTTTGTCATAGCGGTTCTCCCGGCGAAGCGGATTGAGTTTCTTCACGAAATCGACAAAAACGTCCCAGTGCCTGCGCTGCTGCTCCTCCTCGGGCAGAAGCTCACTGCGCAGGATCGCCTCAAACGTCTCTGCGGAGAGGCGGCGTTTGAGCATGCCGTCCACAGCGATGGAGATGCCCCCGGTCTCCTCGGAGACGATCACGACCACAGCGTCCGAATGTTCGCTCATGCCGATGCCCGCACGGTGACGCGTGCCGAGATCGGGGCTGAGATTCGTGTTGCTCGTCAGCGGCAGGACACAGCCGGCCGCCGCAATGCGGCCGTCGCGGATCACGACTGCGCCGTCATGCAGCGGCGCTTTGGGATAGAAAATATTCTTGAGCAGCTCCGCCGTCACATCGGAATTAACGGTCGTGCCGCTGCGCATCTGCTCGTCGAGCGTTACACCGCGCTCAAAAACGATGAGTGCGCCGGTCTTGGTCGATGACAGCTGCGTGCACGCGGCGATCGTCTGCGAGATGACGTTATCCATGCCCAGCGTCTCAAGCGGCTTTGACCCAAAGCTCGGGAACGTTTTGCTGCCCATGCGCTCGAGCAGACGGCGCAGCTCCGGCTGAAAAATGATCACGAGCGCGATGAGTCCGAGCTCGACCGTCTTTTGCAGGAGGCGGTTGAACATCGTCAGCTTCAGCACACCCGAGAGCCAAAGCGCAATCAGGATCAGCAGAATACCGCGCGCAAGGCGGAACGAATTCGTCTTGCGGATGAGCATGATGATATTGTAGATCAGATAAGCGACGATCAGAATATCCACGATGTCCGAAAACCGCATCGTTGACACCAGTATCGTCAGCTTCGCCCAGAAGGCTGCAAGTTGTGCCATAAGCATTCCCTCGGCTGTTGGTTTCCGTTTTGCGGGCGCAAAACGCCAATCTTATGAATTATAATATTATACCCTACAAACCCGTGAATTTCAATACAAAAATCTGCTTTTGCCTGTACGCAGGATGTCATGAAACGCGCGAGCCGTGTGTGCAATGTCCGCGTCCGTCGTAAACGGCGACAGGCTCAGGCGCACCGTGCCGGTCTCAAGCGTGCCCGCCGTGCGGTGCGCAACCGGCGCGCAGTGCAGCCCCCCGCGCACGGCAATGCCGCTGTGCGCAAGCGCCTGTGCCAGCGTCTCGCAGTCCATATCGCGGCAGCGAACGGACAGCACCGCCGTCTGGCAGGATGCATCCGGTGATGCAAACACTTCCAGCCGTGTCTCCCTGCTTAGGCGCTCGCTCAGATTCTGCGAAAGTCTTCGCTCCCGCCGGGCGATATTGTCCACGCCCAGCGCGGACACGTAGCGGATACCCGCCAGCAGGCCCGCGATGCCGGGGACATTGTGCGTGCCCGCCTCAAGCCGGTCTGGCAGCTGCTCCGGCATGGTCTGGAGCATGCTTTGTGAACCGGTACCGCCATACAGCAGCGGCTCCGGCTGCGCGAAGCACAGCAAAATGCCCGTTCCCTGCGGCCCGAGCAGCCCCTTGTGCCCCGGCATGGCAACAAAGGCCGCACCGAGCGCGGACGCATCCAGCGCGACGCAGCCGGCCGCCTGCGATGCGTCCACGATCAGCGGGACGTGCGCCGCTGCGCAGAGCTCCGCGATCTCCTGCACCGGCAGCAGATAGCCGAACACGTTCGACACCATCGTGCACACGGCCGCCCTCGCTCCCGGCAGCGCGCGCCGGAAAGCATCGACCGCCGCCGCAGGATCGAACAGCGGGCTCGCCGCAACGCGCACCTGCGCACCCAGGGCATATAACGGGCGCGTGACGGAGTTGTGCTCATAGCCGGAGATCACGACCGGATCGCCGGGCGAAACGAGCGAGTGAATGGCAATGTCGAGCGCATGCGTCGCGTTCATGGTAAACACAACACGCTCCGGCTCCGGGACGTGAAAGAGCGCCGCGGCCGCCGCCCGACAGGCAAAGACCGTGTCGGCCGCGCGCATGGCAGCGCTGTGTCCGCCGCGGCCGGGGCTCGCCATCGTGCGTATGGCCATCGACGCTGCACGTGCCACCGACGGCGGCTTGAGCAGGCTCGTGGCCGCCGAGTCCAGATAGATCATACCGTCACCTCCTGGTAAGTACCGTCTTCCAGCAGGCGATAGATTTTTCCCCGCTGGATCGCTGCGCGGTCCAGGAGCAGCAGAGCGCGTTCCAGTTGGGTTTCCTTCAGTTTGACGCAATACGTGCATCCGGTTTTGGAGACGCTTAGCGGCGCTTTGCGCACGACGGCAGTGATGCCCGCGCGCTCAAGCACCCGCGACGACCGCTGTGCATAGGTCAATGACCGGCACAGGATCAGACAATAGCGCTGCATCATGAGCTCCCTCCCACATGGTGATGCACCATTCTATGCGGGAGCGGCGCCGGCGTTTACGCCTGTTTCTCGATTAACACGACCGCGTGCGCCGCGATACCCTCGCGCGCGCCGGTGAAACCGAGTCCCTCCTCAGTCGTTGCCTTGATGCTGACACAGTCCGTGCCGATGTCCAGACACTTGGCCAGATTGCAACGCATCTGCGCAATGTGCGGCGCGAGCTTCGGCGCCTGTGCGAGCACCGTGCAGTCTAAGTTGCCAACCGTATACCCTTCGGCGTGCAGGCGCGCCATTACCTCGCGCAGCAGCGCCAGACTGTCCGCCCCGGCAAATGCGGGGTCATTGTCCGGGAAAAGCTGCCCGATGTCGCCCATGGCAGCCGCGCCAAGCAGCGCGTCCATGACGGCGTGCGTGAGCACATCGGCATCCGAATGGCCGAGCAGACCGGTCTCGTGCGGAATGTCAACGCCGCCGAGGATAAGCCTGCGGCCGCGGACGAGGCGATGCACGTCATATCCGTGTCCAATGCGCATCATGCCTTGCCGCGCCTCCTCAGGATGAGCTCGGCAAGCTCGATGTCGATCGGCGTCGTGATCTTGATGTTCTCCTCCGAGCCCTGCGTCACGACGGGCTTCACGCGCAGCTGCTCGACCGCCGAGCAGTCGTCCGTGATGGCCAGATGCTTGCGCATGGCGTTGGTAAGCGCAGCCTTGATGAGATCCGCCTGAAACACCTGCGGCGTCTGAATGGCGGAGAGCGTCGAGCGGGCGGGCGTGCCGGTAATGATGCCGTCGGCCGTGACCTTGACCGTGTCGCGCACCGGGATGCCGGGCGCGGCCGCGCGGCTCTTTTGCGCCGCGCTGATCGTATCGGTGATGATCACATCCGTCACGAGCGGGCGGGCGGCATCATGGATGCCGATGAGCGTGGCACGGTTGCTCGCAGCCAGCACACCGGCCAGCGAAGACTCTGCGCGCGTCATACCGCCGACGACGACCTTCGTCATCTTCGTGAGGGCATATTGGTCGCGCAGCGCAGCGATCTCCTCGAGGCGCGACGTGCGCGTGACGACGATCAGCTCGTCGACCGCGGCGCAGTTTTGCATCGCCTGCAGCGAGCGCACGAGCACCGGTATGCCGCCGACCTCCATCATCAGTTTGTCGCGCCCCATACGTTTGGACGAGCCTGCCGCCAGTACGACCATCGTGCAAAACGGCTTGCCGCCGAGCTTTGCCCTGATCTTCCCGTAAAGTGCCATAGGATCGCTCCTTTCTTTCCGTTGCTGTTATGTACATACACAGTTGTTATGATTTTATTATAATCAGAAACACGCCCCGGCGCAAGGTACGGGCAGCAAAAAAAGCATCCCTGCACGCGTGTGCAGGGATGCTTTCAAAACCAATTACTCGTCGACATCGTCGAAGTCGATCTCGGGGATGTTGCCGGTAGCCTCACCGGTAGCAGAGATCTCGTAGACGAGGGCATCGGCCTCGGGAGCCATCGGCTTCTTGGCCGGGCGCTCACGCACCGGAGCCGGCTCGGGAGCGGTCAGCGCGCGGATGGACAGGGAGATCTTGTGCTTCTCCTCGTCGATCGCGGTGATCTTCGCATCGACAATGTCGCCGACGGTGAGCACCTCATCGGGCTTGCCGATGCGGCGGTTGGCGATCTGGGAGATGTGGATCAGGCCGTCAACACCGGGCAGCACCTCGGCAAACGCGCCGAAGGGCATGAGCTTGACGATGGTGACCTTCGCCACGTCGCCGACCTGGAAGGTCGTCGTGAACTTGGTCCAGGGGTTGCCGTTGGGGTCCTTGTAGCCGAGGGAGATCTTGTGATTCTCCGCGTCGAAGCTGATAACGTAGACATCGACCTCGTCGCCGACGGACAGCACGTCGGACGGCTGCTTGATGCGGCTCCAGCTCAGCTCGGAGACGTGCACCATGCCGTCAATGCCGCCGATGTCAACAAACGCACCGTAGGACGTCAGGGACTTGACAACACCGTGATAGTGCTTGCCGACCTCGATCTCGCTCCAGATCTTCTCGGCGCGCTCGCGGCGCTCCTTCTGGGCGACAGCGCGGATGGAGCCGACAACGCGCTTACGGCCGCGATTGACCTCGGTGATCTTCAGGCGCACGGTCTGGCCGACGAGCTCGGACATGGCCGCGTCCTTCGGCAGGCCGGACTGGGAAGCGGGCACGAACACACGGATGCCCCTGACGGACACAACGATGCCGCCCTTGTTGTCCTCGGTGACCTTGCCTTCAACGATCTCGCCGCTCTCCTGCGCCTCTTCAATGGCGGCCCAGTTCTTCACGGCGTCTAGACGCTTCTTGGAGAGCATCGCAGTGCCTTCGACATCGTTGACGCGCACAACGCTCGCCTCAATGCTGTCGCCGACGTGCAGGACATCTTCAACCTTGATGCCGTCGTCGGTGAACTCGCTGGTCGGGATGAAGCCGGAATACTTGGTGCCGATATCGACACTGATCTCGGTGGCGGAAATGGCCACGACCGTACCGGTTACCTTTTCTCCATTATATATAGGCTTGAGAGATGCCTCCAGCATTTCATCAAAATTTTCAGTCTCCATGGGATTTTCTTGAGTCAGGATCTCGTCGCTCATCTTTTGTTTTACCTCCTTAATGATCCATGCAGGCACGGAGGCCCCGGCTGTCAAGCCGACCGTATCCGCATGTACGAACGCGCTTGTATCAAGCTGCGCTGCGTTTTCAATAAATTGCACGTTTGCACACGCACTGCAGCAGATCTCGTAGAGATGGCGGCTGTTTGCACTGTGGCTGCCGCCGACAACGACCATTGCATCGCAGTTGCGGGCCATCTGCGCGGCCTCTGTCTGACGTGTAAACGTAGCACCACATATTGTATCAAACAATTTGGCGTTTGTACACTCTTTTTTTATAATTTTCTGACATTCCAGCAGTTTTTCTTGCGTTTGGGTCGTCTGGATGACAACAGTCAGCGGTTTTGCACAGTCGATGGTGCCGTCAGCGATACGCGCGGCGAGCTGTGAGGCGTCATTGACCACAATTGGGGATGTGCACCAGCCGCAGATCGCACGCACCTCAGGGTGGTCGGCTGCTCCGATGATGACCGGCTGCCGCCCCTCAGCGGAGGCCTCCGCCACGATCTCATGGATGCGCTTGACCTTCGGGCAGGTCGCGTCATACACCGTCGCGCCCGTGCTCTGCACGGCCTCAAACTCCGCACGGCTGACGCCGTGGGATCGGATGATGACCGACGCGCCCTGCGGGATCTGCTCCGGTCCGTCCGCGACCGTGAGCCCCTCGGAGCGCAGGTGCTGCACAACGTCGTCGTTATGGATCAGCTCGCCGAGGCTGTAGCAGTTCGCCTCGGCCGCGAGCATCTCCTCGGCCATTCTGACCGAGCGGCTGACGCCGAAGCAAAAACCGGCAGACTTGGCGACGAGCAGCTCTCTCATGTGTCCGCCTCCAGTCCGAAGCGCGTGCGGACGGCTGCGCACACGGCGTCGATACTCTGCTCAAGCGTGAGCTCGCTCGTGTCGATGTGCACGGCGTCCGGCGCTGCCTTGAGCGGCGCAATGGCGCGGTGGGTATCGTCATAATCGCGCTGCTCGAGCTCACGCAGCACGTCGGCATACGGCTCCTGAATGCCCTTTTCCTGCAGCTGACGCCAGCGGCGCTGTGCGCGGCACTCCGCCGAGGCGGACAGGAAGATCTTCAGCCCGGCATCCGGCAAAACGACCGTACCGATGTCGCGCCCGTCCATAACGACGCTGTGCGTGCGGGCAAGGCTGCGCTGCATATCAAGCAGGAACGCGCGCACGACCGGCAGCGCCGACACGCGCGAGGCCAGCAGTGACACCTCCGGCAGACGGATCGTATCCGAAACGTCCTCGCCGTTGAGCAGCATCCGCTGCTCTCCCGCCGCATCATACACGAGCTCGATGCGCAGCGCCGGCAGCAGCGCCTGCATGGCATCGGCATCCGAACAGTTCACGCCGGCGCGTTCTCCGGCAAGACCGACCGTGCGGTAGATCGCACCGGTGTCCACATAGATCAGACCGAAGCGGCGCGCGGCCGCGCGGGCGATCGTACTTTTTCCGGCACCGGAAGGGCCGTCAATGGCAACGGTAATATGAGTATCCAAAACGTTCGTTTCCTTTCCTCGTTATGTGCAGACAGCGTTTCCGGCCACATAGCCGGTGCTCCACGCGATCTGCAGGTTATAGCCGCCGGTGTAGGCGTCCAGATCGAGCACCTCGCCGGCAAAATACAGCCCCGGCATCAGCTTGGACGCCATGGTGCGGGGATTGATCTCCTTGACCGACACGCCGCCGGAGGTGATGATCGCCTCACTGATCGGGCGCGTTCCGCAAACGGAGACGGGAAAATGCTTGAACAGCTCCACGAGCTTGTGCCGCTGTTCGCGCGTGACAGTGTTGACCTTCGTATCCTCCGGAATACCGGACAGGCGCACAAGCACCGGGATCATGGCATGACCCGCAAGATCATAGAGCGCGTTCTTAAAGTCCCGGTTGGCATATTTCTGAAAATCACGCAGGATGCGTGCGTCAAGCTTCTTTTCATCCAGCGCCGGCTTCAGGTCGATGGACAGGCGGTAGCTGTGCTGCGAGAAGTCGCGCATATGCGCACTTGCCGACAGGACCAGCGGGCCGGAGACACCGAAATGCGTGAAGAGCATCTCGCCGAGGTCGGAATAGACCTGCTTATTGTGCTCATCATAGACCGTGAGCGTCACGTTGCGCAGGGAAAAGCCCTGCATCTCGGCGCACCAAGGGTCATTGGATTCCAGCGGCACGAGCGAGGCGCGCAGCGGCGTGACCGTGTGGCCGAATTGCTGCGCAAAGCGATAGCCGTCGCCGGTCGAGCCGGTGAGCGGGTACGACATACCGCCGGTGCAGACAACGGCTGCATCGCAGTCGATCGTGCCCTCCGTGGTCACGACGGCGGAAACTGCGCCGTCGCGCGTGAGAATATCGGTCGCAGCGGCGTGCAGAACGCGCCCCCCTGCGTGCGCATAGGCGCGCTCGAGCGCATTGGCAATGTCGTGCGAGCGGTCGGAGACCGGGAACACGCGGTTGCCGCGCTCGGTCTTGAGCGGCACGCCGAGGGATTCAAACAGCGCCATCGTGTCGCGCGGCTCAAAGCGGTTGAGCGCGCTGTAGAGAAAGCGGCCGTCGCCGGGGATGTTTGCAAGCACGGTCTTGATGTCGCAGTTATTTGTCACGTTGCAGCGGCCTTTTCCGGTGATGCGCAGCTTCTTGCCGAGCATCTTGTTCGGCTCGAGCAGCACGACGCTCAGCCCGCGCTGCGCCGCTGTGAGCGCACACATGGACCCGGCCGCACCGCCGCCGATCACGACTACATCAGCTTTCAACGGTTCCATACACCTCGTATTCTTTCCAGACGTTCTCCAGCTCCCGGAAGGTCTCGAACGTGCGCGTACGGTCGCGCGCGCTGACCGCCATGATGAGCGCGTTGATCATGCTCAGCGGTGCGACAAGAGAATCCAGAAACGAGACCATCTCACTTTTCGTATACAGGCAGACGTCCGAGATCTCATTGAGCGGCGAGACCTTGCCGTCCGTCAGGCCGAGGCAGCGTGCACCGCGGTCGCGCGCAAACTTCATAGCGCTGATCGTGCGCTTGGAATAGCGCGGGAAGCTGATGCCGATGATGAGGTCGCCCTCACCGATGCGCAGCAGCTGCTCGTAGACCTCGCGCGCGGCGATCTCCTTGACAACGGTGACGTTGTCGAGCAGGAGCTTAAGATAGATCGCCAGAAAATCCGCCAGCGTCGTGGACGTGCGCATGCCGATGATGTAGATGTGCTTTGCAGACAGGATCATATCGACCGCCTGATTGAAGTAATCCTGATCGATCTCGTCGAGCGTGGCCTGAAGGTTGTTGATATCGGCACGCAGCACTGCCTTGAGGACATCGTGCCCGTCCATGGTGCTCTCAGCCGCCTCGATGCGCTCGACCGAGGTCAGACGGTTGCGCACGATCTCCTGCAGCGCTTTTTTCATGCCGGGATAGCCCCGATAGCCGAGGTCGGCCGCAAAGCGCACGACGGTCGACTCACTCACACCGGTCACTTCGCCGAGGCGCGCAGCCGTCATGAAAGCCGCCTTATCATAGTTCTTGAGAATAAACTGCGCGATCGTCCGCTGCCCCTTCGAAAAGGAGGGAAATTTATGTTCCAAAACAGACAATATATCCATTTTCATATGTTCACCTTGCAAATACGCATTTTTTACTGCTATGTCGCAGCGTATTTTTATATTTTAAGCAAATACCGGGTATTTTGCAAGTCACATCTGCAACTTTTGCGCGAAAAACTTGCATAAACTTCCTCGCCTCAAAGGTGCGATTTTAGGTAGGCGATCTCCGCATCGGTCAATTCCCGCCACCGGCGCGGCGCGAGTGTGCCGAGGCGCAGCTCTCCCTCCGCCACGCGCACAAGGCGCAGCACGCGCAGACCCGCGAGCGCACACAGACGGCGCACCTGCCGGTTGCGCCCCTCATGGATCGTGACGGACAGGCGGTCAGGCGCGAGCACCGTCACCTCCGCCGGGCGGACGCGATAGCCCTCCAGCTCCGTGACGGCGTGCATGACCTCTGCTGCGGCTGCAAGATCGCCGCCCGCAACGTCGACCTCATACGTCTTGGTGATCTCGTGTGACGGGTGCATGAGGCAGTTTGCGATCTCGCCGTCATTCGTCAAAATGAGCAGACCCTCGGAATCCAGATCCAGCCGGCCGACCGGATACAGTCGCTCCCCCAATGATGCCACGAGATCCGCCACCGTTTTGCGGCCGCGCTCATCGTGCAGCGTCGTGACATAGCCGCGCGGCTTATTGAGCATTATGTACCGCTTCGGCGCTCTGGACGGCAGCGGACGGCCGTCAATGCAGATGACGTCGGTCTCCGGGTCTGCCTGCGCGCCGAGCTGTGCAACGCAGCCGTTGACGGTCACACGGCCTGCGGAGATCATCGTCTCCGCCACGCGGCGGGACGCAACGCCCGCCTCAGAAATGCACTTTTGCAGCCGCTGCTGCATGGTCATCACCTCAGAATTCAGGATAGTAAGCGGAAAAATACCGGCTGACGCGCGTCCACAGGCGGCCGAGCCGTGCAAACGGCGTGGCCTTCACGCTCGGGTCAAGCGCCGCAGGATCACGGTAGCACAGTGCCACCGTGACGCTCTGCCCCGCCGGACCCACCGCCGTAAGTGTGCCTGCCTGCGCCCCTTGCTGCACCGGCGCAAACGCGAAGCGCGGCAGCTCCGCCGTGAGCGTCACCGTATCCTCCGGCCGCAGGAGCAGATAGGCCTCCCGCTCCGGTGTTACCGCGCAGACCTGCACCGTTCCGGAGAGCACCGGAACGGCATACACCGGCGTATCTGCGGCGACGGCGCGATACGCATAGTTTTCAAACGCCCAGTCGAGCAGGCGCGTGTGATCATTCCAGTCGTCCGGATCCGAGAGCGTCACGCAGACAAAGCGCGTCGCGCCGCGCTGCGCGCACGAGACAAGCGTGCGTCCGGACGCCTTCGTGTAGCCGGTCTTGACGCCGATCGCGCCGTCATAGCTGCGCAGCAGCCGGTTGTGATTGACGAGCGTTTGCCCGCCCACGGTCGCGCTGCGCGTCGATACGATGGTACAAAATGTGTCGTTCGCCATAGCCGCGCAGGCGAGCTTCGCCATGTCGCGCGCCGTGGAATAATGCCCCTCGGCATCGAGCCCGTTGGGGTTTTGAAAGGCGCTGCCGGTCATGCCGAGCGCACGCGCCTTATCGTTCATCATGTCTGCAAATGCCTGCACCGAGCCAGCCGTGTGGCATGCGAGCGCGAGCGCGGCGTCATTGCCGGACACGAGCATCATGCCGTAGAGCAGCTCCTCGACCGTATACGTCTCTCCGGCGCGCAGATACATCGACGAGCCCTCGACCGCCGTGTATTCCGGCAGGATCTCGACCGGTTCCCCGAGCGCACAGTGCTCGAGCACGACGAGCGCCGTCATGATCTTCGTCGTGCTGGCAATACCGAGGCGTGCGTCTGCATTCTTTTCATAGAGCACCGTTCCGGTCTCGGGATGCACGACGATGGCGGCCTGTGCCGCATTGTCCGTTCCGGCAGCGTGGGCGCGCGGCGCACACGGCAAGAGCATGGCGAGCGCGCACAGGAGCGCAAATATCGTTCGTTTCAAAACAAGCACCACCCTTCTGAAATTTCGGGCGGTGCTTATTGTGTGCGCTCCGGGCGCGGATTATGCTTTGTCGGCCTTGCGCTGGTCAATGAACCGGTCGATGCGGTCAAAGACCTGCGGGGTCATATCGATGAGCCGGTCGAACGTGTTCGAGGCGGGCGGCATGACGTTGAGCATACGCACATTGCCGTCCTTGACGATCAGAAAGCCCATCGGCTCGACCTTGACGCCTGCGCCGCTGCCGCAGCCGACGCCGTTTTTGTTCTCCTTCATCGGAAACTCCGACCCGCCGCTTGCAAAGGCGAAGCTGACGCGGGAGAGCGGAATAAGCGTGATGTCATCCGGCGTCGTGATCGGTTCGCCGACGACGGTGTTCGTGTCCACCATTTCCTTGATCTTGCTCATAGTCGCAGTCATGACTGCGCTGATTTGGTTATCCATTGCTGACCTTCCTTTCCTGCGTGTCCGGCGCGGTCTTTTCGCGCGCGGCGCGAGCCTTCTTTGCCTGCAGCTTTTGCTTCAGATATCCGACGCCGAATATGAGCGCGACGGCGACGATCTGCCCGATGCGGATCGTGCAGACGATGCGTGCGTCGATACGCGGGCGCTCGGCGTCAAAATCCACACCGGTCTGAATGTCCCGCTCGTCGATGCACAGCGTCCGCTCAGCCAGCGGCGTGAGCGCTCCGAGCGCGGCGTTGACGCAGCCGAACGCCAGAGCAGTGTCATACGGGTCTGGCGCGCCGGACACAAACACCAGCCGCAGCAGCCGCACGTGCAGCTTCTGCCGCAGACGATCGAGTGCCTGCAAGCCGAGCTCCGCCAGATTGAACAGCGTCTGCGCGTCCGGCGGCGCAGACTTTTTCCTTGCTTTTTTCATCTTCGGTTTCTTGGTTTTCGCCTTCCCGGGCTTTGCATCCGGCGCCTTCGGCAGCAGGTGCAGCCGCGCCGGACCGATGCGCGCCGCGAGGGAAAACACTCCCTCGGCGTATGCCGCATCCACGCCGACCGGCAGCAGATTCAGCAGCGTCAGCGCCAGCGCGATCGCCAGGATGATCCACAGGGCCGTCAATCGGCATCACTCCCCTGTCGGTTTTTCCTCCGTGTCGGTCAGCCCCATCTGTTCGCCGCGGCCGCGCAGCTCCGAGATGGCCTGCTCGAGCTTTTCCGCGCCCTCATCGGACGACAGATCCGGAAGCACAGGCAGCTCGTCGAGCGACTGCATGCCCATAGTGCGCAAAAACAGCGCGCTCGTGCGGTACAGCGACGGGCGGCCGGGTGCATCGAGCTTGCCGCAGGACTCAATGAGCCCGCGCTCCAGCAACGTCGTGACCGTGTAGGCGCTGTCCACGCCGCGCACCTGATCGACATATGCGCGCGTGACCGGCTGGAAATACGCCACGATCGCCAGCACCTCCAGCGCCGGCTGCGAGAGCTTGGGCGGCTTGCGCTGCTCAAGCGCGCGTCGGATGTAGTCGGCATACTCCGGGGCGGAGCAAAGCTGCAGCAGATCGTTCATCTGCACCAGGCGCATACCGCAGCGGTTTTCCTCATACGCCGCAGCAAGGTCCTTGGCAGCCGAGATGATCGTCTGCGTCTGCTCGCCGATGACAAGCGCGATGCGCGACGCCGGCACGGGATCACCCGCTGCAAATAAGATGGCCTCAATGACCGAAAGCAATTCGTCGTGTTCCATAAAATTTCTCACTCAACAATGGATTCCAGAATATCGTCCGTCGTGCCGCCCGTGAAGCTTGCGACATACTCGCCGTTTTGCTCCGAGAGCATCAGGTGGCCGAGACTGCACAGCTCGAGCACGGACAAAAAGGTCGCCACGATCTCGCTGCGGCTCGCGCACTGACTGTAGAGCGCATTGAGCGGCATACTCCCCCGCTCGCGCAGCTCGTCGATGAGCGTGCGGCACTTATCGCGCACACTGTAGATGATGCGCTTGGGCGCTGCCAGCTGCAGCGTATCCGTCGACGCTGCACCACCGCGCGTAAAAACGGACAGCAGCGCGCGCAGAAGATCGGCCTCCTCGATGCGGTAGCGGTACTCCCCCGCCGCCTTCGGCAGCGGCTCCGGCGGGCGCGACAGATAGTGCAGCCCGGTCTGCGCCGCAGCCTCGAGCATCGGCGTGACGGTCTTGACCGCCGCATACGTATCCTTGCACTTGAGCTGCTCGAGCGAGGCAATGAGCTGCTCAAGCTCCGTGACCTCCTTCTCCTCGGTGAGGAGCATACGCGTCTTGATATAGAGCAGATACGACGCCATCTGCACAAACTCACTCGCGATCTCGAGATCGAGCTTTTCCATGGCGTTGAGGTACTCCAGATACTGATCGAGGATGTCCGAGATCTTGATGTCGCGGATCTCGATCTTGTTCTTCGACAGCAGCAGCAGGATCAGGCTCAGCGGACCTTCAAAATCCGCCATCTCGCTCTTGTCATGGATGATGCCCTCGAGAAAATAAGTTGGATCGCCCGGCTTAGCCGAAGATGCCGATAAGTTCATAGCCCCACTCCGCAAATACAAAGAGTTTGTCAAACGCGGCCTCCGTCACCGTAGTGAGCGGCTTGCCGAGCACGCCGCTCGCAACCAGCACGAGCAGCAGGATCATCCCATAGCGCTCATAGCGCATCAGCTTTGCATAGGCCGCATCGTGCAGCAGCGCAAAGAGCACCTTCGACCCGTCGAGCGGCGAGACCGGGATGATGTTGAAAATGGCCAGCGCCAGACTGATGTACGCCGTCAGCCAGATCATGTCCAGCAGAAACTGCACCGAATACAGCGCCCGGTACAGCAGACCGTATAAAAACAGGAACACCAGCGCGAGCAGCACATTGGACACCGGTCCTGCCAGCGCCGTGAGCGCCATGCCACGCTTGGGATTGCGAAAGCGCATCATGTTCACCGGTACGGGCTTCGCCCAGCCGAACTTGAACACGACCATCATCAGCAGGCCCATCATGTCGATGTGCTTGAGGGGGTTGAGCGTGAGGCGCCCGGCATTCTTCGCCGTCGGATCGCCGAGGCGATACGCGACCCAGCCGTGCGACACCTCGTGAAACGTAATGCACAGCAGCGCCGGAACGACTGACAGCACGATATTGAGCAGATATGACCAGTCGAGCCCGTTCCAGATCGATTGCAGTGTGTTCACGCACGCACCTCCCATTCCTACAAAATTGCATTATAGCAAGTCCCATGCGAAAAAACAAGTGCAGAGCGCGCGATCGCACGCTCTGCACAGCGTTTCTGATTCATCCAACGGCACGCAGGATCTCCCCGAGCAGTGCCTCGCGGCCGGTACCCTTTTCCGCCGAAAACGGCAGCAGCACCGCGTCATCCGGCAGCAGCAGCGTGGCGCGGATGCGCGCGAGATTCGGCTCAATCTCCGACTTTTTGAGCTTGTCGCACTTGTTGGCCACGACGACCATCGGGCAGCCGGTGGAATGAAACCACGCGGCCATCGTCTCATCATCCGCCGTGGGTTTGTGGCGGGCGTCGACGATCATGACGCCGAGCGTGATGCGCGCAGGGTCAGCGAAGAAATCCTCCATGAGCTTACCCCAGCGGTCGCGCTCCGTTTTGGCGACGCTGGCATAGCCGTAGCCCGGCAGGTCGACAAAGTACGCCCGGCGGTCGATGCAGAAGTAATTGACATGGACGGTCTTTCCGGGCTGCGAGCCAACGCGGGCAAAATTTTTGCGGTTGAGCAGTCGGTTGATGACCGAGGACTTACCGACGTTCGACTTGCCGGCAAAAACGATGCACGGCAGGTCAGCCGTCAGAAAGCCGGACGGGCTGACGGCGGACTTGAGAAACTCCGCCTTGTTCAGGTTCAGGGTCGGCATACGCTCACCTCACTGGCGCAGGTTGACGTTCGCGGTATCGGCGTGCGCATCAGTATGCGCCGCCTTGACGGCCGCAGCGAACCGGCGGCCGAACGCGACGTCGAGGATCTTATCCACGTGGTCGGTCGTGACGAACTTGAGCGCGCTGCGCACGGTCGGGTCGATCTCTTCCAGATCCTTTTCGTTCTCGCGCGGGATGATGACCGTCGTGATGCCGATGCGCATGGCGGCCATTGTCTTTTCCTTCAGGCCGCCGATCGGCAGGATGCGGCCGCGCAGCGTGATCTCGCCCGTCATGGCGAGGTCGCGGCGGACCGGCGTGTTCGTGAGCGCGGAGATGACCGCGATGCAGATCGTGATGCCGGCCGACGGACCGTCCTTCGGTACGGCGCCCTCCGGGAAGTGGATGTGGATATCCTTGTTCTTATAAAACTCCGGGTCGATGCCGAGCAGCTGTGCACGGCTGCGGATATAGGTGACGGCGGCCTGCGCCGACTCCTTCATGACGTTGCCGAGGTTGCCGGTCAACTCAAGCTTGCCCGTGCCGTCGAGCACGGCGACTTCGACATCGAGTACTTCCCCGCCGACGGACGTCCACGCAAGGCCGCGCACAAGGCCGACCTCGTCCTGCGCATAGACACGCTCCGGCTCGTAGCGCGCGGGACCGAGATAATTGGCCACGCTGCCGGCGCGCAGCTGCACGCGCTTGCACTCACCGAGCGCGATGCGCTTGGCGGTCTTGCGGCAGACGGCGGCAAGGTTACGTTCAAGCACACGCACACCGGATTCGCGCGTATAGAGCGTGATGATCTCACGGATGGCATCGTCGCTCACGCGCAGCTGTGCCTGCTTGAGACCGTGCTTTTTGCGCTGCTTGGGCAGCAGGTGCTGCTTTGCGATCTGGAGCTTTTCCTCATCGGTATAGCTCGAGAGCTCAATGACCTCCATGCGGTCGAGCAGCGGGCGCGGGATGGTGTCGAGCGTGTTTGCCGTGAGAACGAAAAACACGTCCGACAGGTCGACCGGGATCTCCATGAAGTTATCCCGGAAGTGATCGTTCTGCTCCGCGTCGAGCACTTCGAGCAGCGCCGAGGACGGGTCTCCGCGGTAGTCGCTGCCGAGCTTGTCGATCTCATCGAGCACCATGACGGGGTTCATGCTGCCGGCGATGGTCAGACCGTTGATGATGCGGCCGGGCATCGCACCGACGTACGTCTTGCGGTGACCGCGGATCTCCGCCTCATCATGCACGCCGCCGAGGGAAATGCGCGAGAGCTTGCGGTTCGTGGCATGGGCAATGCTCATGGCGATGCTCGTCTTACCCGTGCCCGGAGGGCCGACCAGACACAGCACGCCGCCCTTGACATCGGGCGCGAGCTGGCGCACGGCCAGATACTCTGTGATCCGGTCCTTGACCTTCTCAAGCCCGAAGTGCTCTTTGTCAAGCACCTCGCGCGCGGCGCGCACGTCGAGCCGCTCCTCAGTGCGGGTGTTCCAAGGCATCTCGAGGCAAATGTCCAGATAGTTGCGGATGACGGACGCCTCCGACGAGCCGAACGGCTGTTTTTTGAGTCGGTCGACTTCCTTGAGCAGGCGCTGCTCGGATTCCTCCGGCAGGTGCAGCGCCTGAATCTTCTCCCGATAGGCGGTGCTCTCGGAGTCGGGGTCATCCGCCTCGCCGAGTTCTGCCTGAATGATCTTCATCTGCTCGCGCAGCAGATACTCCTGCTGCGTCTGATTGAGCCGATCCTGCGCAGCCTCCTCAAGCTGATGCTGCAGGCCGAGCACACTCGTCTCATGCAGCAGCATTTTCGACAGCAGCGTGAGTCTGCGGCTCGGCCGCGTCTGCTCAAGCAGCTCCTGCTTCTGCTCGGGACGCAGAAATACGTGCTGCGCGATAAAATTCGACACAAAGCCGGCGTTCGTGCTGCCGAGCACCGTGATGACTGACTCCGGCGCCATGTTGCCGGACACGGTCACATAGGCATCAAACAGGTTGCAGCAATGGCGGATGAGTGCCTCGATCCGCGCGGTCTTGCGCTCGGCGACGTCCGGCATCGGTTCGACCTCCGCCACAAAACAGGGCATATCGGTGCGCACGGCCAGCGTCCGGCCGCGCTCGATGCCCTCGGCCATGACGCGGACGGTTTTGCTGCCGGGCTGCTTCATCATCTGCTTGATGCGGCAGACCGTGCCCACGCCGTAGACATCCTCCGGGGTGGGGATATCCGTCGCAATGTCGATCTGCGGCACCAGATAGATGATCTGATCGTCACTCATGGCCATGTTCAGTGCCGCGATGGACATGCTGCGCTCGACCTCAAAGGTCAGCATCATGCCCGGGAACACGGTCAGGCCACGCAGCGCCATCATCGGCAGGCTGCGCCGGTCGGTAAATTCCACATGATCCATAGAATTTGTGTTATCCATTCAGATTCCTCTTTCGCTCAGGGGTACAGGGGTGCAGTCAGCGCCGGCTCACTGCTCCCGATGCTCGATGCGCGGCGGCTCGGTGCCGTCCACGCACGCTGCGGTGATGGTGATCTTGCTGATTGTCGGGTCGGACGGCACGGAATACATCAGATCCGTCATGACGCCCTCCATGACGCTGCGCAGGCCGCGCGCGCCGATCTCCATCGCGATCGCCTTATCAGCAATTCTGCCCAGCGCCTCATCCTCAAATTCCAGCTCGACGTCGTCAAACTGCATCAGCGCCTGATACTGCTTGGTCAGGGCGTTTTTGGGCTCTTTGAGAATGCGCACCATATCCTCACGGCTGAGGCTCGCCAGCGCCGTGATGACCGGCATGCGGCCGATCAACTCCGGGATGATACCGAACTTCAGCAGATCATGCTGCTGCACATTCTTCATGATCTCGGTCAGGTTGCGCTCCTTGGCGCTCTGGATCTCGGCGCCGAAGCCCATGGACTTTTTGTCCATGCGGCGCTCGATGATCTTATCCACGCCGTCAAACGCGCCACCGCAGATGAAGAGGATGTTCGTCGTATCGACCTGAATAAACTCCTGCTGCGGATGCTTGCGCCCGCCCTGCGGCGGAACGTTTGCGACCGTGCCCTCAAGCAGCTTGAGCAGCGCCTGCTGCACGCCCTCGCCGGAGACGTCGCGCGTGATGGACGTGTTCTCGCTCTTGCGGGCGATCTTGTCGATCTCGTCGATATAAATAATGCCGCGCTGCGCACGCTCGACGTCAAAGTCCGCCGCCTGCAGCAGCTTGAGCAGGATGTTCTCCACATCCTCACCGACATAGCCGGCCTCAGTGAGCGTGGTCGCATCCGCAATGGCAAACGGCACGTCGAGCATCTTGGCCAGCGTCTGGGCGAAGAGCGTCTTACCGCTGCCGGTCGGGCCAATGAGAAGGACGTTGCTCTTTTGCAGCTCGACGTCACTGTCCTGATCGCCGCGCAGGATGCGCTTATAGTGGTTATACACCGCCACGGACAGCACCACCTTGGCACGGTCCTGGCCGATGATATAGTCATCGAGCGTCGCGCGCATCTCAGCCGGCTTCGGCAGCTGGTCGCGCCGGAGCGTGACCTGTGCCGTAGAGACGCTCTCGGGCTCATAGCCCTCGTCGATGATGCTCATGCAAAGGCGCACACACTCATCGCAGATATAGACGCCGTTACCGGCAACGAGCCGGTTTACCAGCGACTGCGGTTTCCCGCAAAAAGAGCAGCGCACGCTCTTCTTTTCGTCATTTCTGGCCATAAAAACCTCACATTTTCTACATTTGAAACAGGGAGGGAACGGCGGTTCCCTCCCCTGACAGATTATCGCTTATAGATGACCTTATCCACCAGACCGTAAGCCTGTGCTTCCTCTGCGGTCATGAAGTTATCGCGCTCGCAGTCCTCGGCGATGGTCTCGACCGGCTTGCCGGTGTTGTCCGCGAGGATGTGATTGAGGCGTTCCTTGATGCGCAGGATCTGCCGTGCCTGGATCTGAATGTCCGTGCACTGACCCTGACTGCCGCCGGAGGGCTGATGGATCATGATCTCCGAGTTCGGCAGCGCCAGACGCTTGCCCTTCGCGCCGGACGAGAGCAGAAACGCGCCCATCGACGCAGCCAGGCCGACACAGATGGTGGAAACATCTGCCTTAATGTACTGCATGGTGTCATAGATGGCGAGACCCGCAGTCACACTGCCGCCGGGGCTGTTGATATAAAACTGGATGTCCTTATCGGGATCCTGCGCCTCCAGATACAGCAGCTGTGCCACGATCAGGCTGGCGGTGGTGTCATTGACCTCCTCGGACAGCATGATGATGCGGTCGTTGAGCAGGCGGGAAAAAATGTCGTACGAGCGCTCCCCGCGGGAGGTCTGCTCGACAACGTACGGTACTAAACTCATGGTACGCTCCTTTCGGTGTTTCGCTTATCCAAGAGAGCATAACCGTTCTGCCCGGAATCCAAACAGCTTTCGGGGAATTACTCGGCTGCCTCTTCCTTGGCCTCAGCGGGCTCTTCCTTCGCCTCGGGCTCCTTGTCCACCGCGGTGTCGCGGATGAGCTGAGCGGCCTTGCGGCGCTTCATATCCAGAACGATGATCTTCTCGTCGACGTACTGCTTGATCTGGTCGACTTCCATCTTGTACTCGTCGGCCATCTTCTGGTACATCTCGTCGAGTTCGCCCTCGTCGAGCTCGATGTTCTCGGCCTTGACGATCGCATCGAGCAGCAGATCGGTGCTGATCTCAAACATAGCCTGCGGGCGCATGATCTCCTGGAAGGTCTTCTCGTCGAGGCCCATGGAGGCGAGCACCTGCTCACGGGTGAGCTCGGGGCTGACGCCCATGGTGGAGATGTAGTTGCGCAGCTGCTCATCGAGCTTGGCCAGAACCATGGGCTCAGGGATCTCAACGGTCATGTTGTCAACGGCAGCCTTCATGAGGCGGGTCGCGTAATCGGACTCCTGCTCCTCGTTGAACTGCTTTTCCAGATCCTCACGGACATGGTCGCGGTACTCGGCGATGGTCTCGTAGTCGGAGATGTCCTTCGCCAGCTCGTCGTCCAGCTCCGGCAGCTCAGGCTCCTTGACGCTCTTGACGGTGACCTTGAAGGTGGCCTCCTTGCCGGCCAGCTCCGCAACATAGTTCTCGGGGAAGGTGACGACGACGTCGCGCTCGTCGCCGGCCTTCATGCCGACGATCTGCTCCTCAAAGCCGGGCACGAACGTGTTCGAGCCAAGCTCGATGTCATAGTTCTCGGCCGTGCCGCCGTCGAACTGCTCACCGTCGATAAAGCCGGCGAAATCGATCGTGGTGTGGTCGCCCAGCTTCGCCTCGCGCTCAACGTCGATCAGACGGGCGTTGCGCTTCTGGACATTCCGCATCTCCTCGTCGACCTTGCTCTCGTCGAACGTCTCATGATTCTGGGGAACTTCAAGGCCCTTGTACTGGCCGAGAACGACCTCGGGATAGACGGCGACCTCAAAGGTGTAGATGAGCTCCTTGTCGTCGTTGATCTGCTGATCGAGCAGGCTGGGCGCGCCGACGCACTCAAAGCCGCACTCGGCACGGCCGGCCTCAAAAGCCTCCTGCGCCAGCGTCTCGATGGCTTCGGGATAGAACACGTCCTTGCCGTACATGCCCTCGATGACGGCGCGCGGCGCTTTGCCCTTGCGGAAGCCGGCCACATAGAGCTGGCTCTTGTTCTTTTTATATACTTCGTTGACCGCGTTATCAAATACGTCGGCCGGGACCTTCACCTCAAAGGTCGCCATATTCTTTTCTTTCTTTTCGATGTTCTGGATGTTCATTGGATTTCCTCCTCTAATCATTTATCGCCGGGTATCTTGTGTACATAAAAATTGGTATGAAAGAACATGCCTAAATACTATAACAGATTCGCATCTCAAAATCAACACCTGTTTCACGGGAGAATCCTGCGCGGACAAAAGGAAATGTAGTCCGCCGACAGCAGCCGAAACTCCGTATCATGATACATCCCCTGAAAGGCGCTGCGGCAGCCGCGGCTGTGGATATGCCCGTAACAGCACAGCGGCACATGGTAGGCATCGAGCAGCGCCAGGATCTCCGGGCACTCATAGCCCAGATACTTCGGCGGGTAGTGCAGAAAGACAAGCTTGGTCTTGTCCCCCGCCGCCTTGAGCGACGCCTCGAGCCGGCCGACCTCGCGCAGCATGATCTTGCGGTCATGCGCCTCACCCTTGGCCTCCTCGTAAAACCAGCCGCGCGTGCCGCAGATGGCATAGTCACCATAGAAATAACAGTTGTTGTTCAGAATATCCATGGTGTGCATATCATGCGCCTCGAAAAAATCGTAGGCTTTTTTCGCCGTGCTCCACCAGAAGTCGTGGTTGCCCTTGAGCAGGATCTTTTTCCCGGGCAAAGCCTCGATGAACTGGAAATCCGGCAGCGCCTGCTCCATCGTCATGCCCCACGCGAGATCGCCGCAGAGCACGCAGACATCGTCGTCATGCAGCGCCGAGAAGCCAAGCCGGATCTTTTCCACATAGTTTTCCCACGGCCCGCCAAACACGTCCATGGGCTTGTCAGCACCCAATGACAGATGCAGGTCGCCGATCGCATACAATGCCATTTGCGTTCCTCCGTATATTTCGCGCCCCGCCGCACACAATAGATCTGACCGGCAAGGCCGGAATCTGATCTGGAGGCACGATCATGAGCGACCATACCAAAGACTGCTGTGAGCACAATGTCGCGTGCGATGTGAGCAACTGCGCCTACAATGCCGACGGCAAGCGCTGCCACGCGAACCACATTCAGGTCAAAAACACGCAGGGCACCTGTTCCTGCAAGGATGAGACGTTTTGCAGTACCTTTACCAAGAAAGGCAGTGCGGCGTTCTGACCCGACGGACGGGTCTCCCCGTCCGTTACATATTCTTTCGTTATTTCAGGAATTCGTCCACCGTGTGCAGCATCTGCGTCCGATCCACGCAGCCGCCGAAGCGCACCGGGCGCGCATCCAGGCCGGTCAGCGGCGCGGGCGCATCGATCTGTGTCTCGCAGGTCAGGCGGCGGATCAGTTCCGGACCGAAGGCGTCGGCCGTGCCGCCGATGCCGCGCAGCACCTGATCGCAGAACTTGAAGGGGCTCGCCGTGGACACGACGACCGCCGGAGCGGTATCTCCGGTCTCGCGGCGGTACTCGTCGAGCACGTGGTAGGCGACGGCCGTGTGCGTGTCGATCAGATAGCGATGGTCGCGCCATGCGCGGCCGATCTTCTCGCGTGTCTGGATGTCGTTGCAGAAACCGCCGGCAAATGTCTCGCGGATCTTGGCAAGCAGCGCATCGGAAACGGTATACCGCCCCTGCTCACGCAGCTGCTGCATATAGCCCGCGACCTCCGTGTCGCTGCCGCAGAGGGAATAGAGCAGCCGTTCGAGGTTGCTCGACACGAGGATATCCATCGACGGGGACGCTGTGGTGTGAAACGGACGGTTTTTATCATACGTGCCGGTGCGGATGAAGTCCGTGAGCACGTTGTTGGCGTTGGACGCGCAGACAAGCTTGCCCACCGGCAGACCCATTTCCTTGGCATACCAGCCGGCAAGAATATCGCCGAAGTTGCCGGTCGGCACGACGAAGTTGAGCCTGTCGCCCATTGCGATCATGCCGCCGTTGACGGCATCGCAATATGCCGAGAAATAATAGACGATCTGCGGCAGCAGACGACCCCAGTTGATGGAGTTGGCGGAGGACAGGAACCAGCCGCGCTGCGACAGCGCATCGGCAAACGCCTTGTCGCCGAAAATCTGCTTGACGCCGGTCTGCGCATCGTCAAAGTTGCCGCGCACCGCGCTGACCGCGACATTGCTGCCGGTCTGCGTGACCATCTGCAGGCGCTGGATCTCCGACACGCCGCTGTAGGGATAAAACACGAGAATCTTCGTACCCGGCACATCGGCAAAGCCCTGCAGAGCGGCCTTGCCGGTATCGCCCGAGGTGGCGACGAGAATGCACACCTGCCGCTGCTCGCCGCACTTTTTCAGGCTCGCCGTGAGCAGGTACGGCAGGATCTGCAGCGCCATGTCCTTGAACGCGCAGGTCGGCCCATGCCAGAGCTCGAGAAACGCGGTGGTATCATCGAGCCGGCGCAGCGGCGCAACGGCCGCATCGTCAAACTGGCTGCCGTAGGCTGCGGCGGTGAAGTGCGTGAGCTCCTCATCGGAAAACTCGCTCAAAAACGGGCGCATGATCTCGACGGCGCGCTGCTGATACGTCATGCCGCACAGCGCCTGAAGCTGCTGCGCAGACACTTCCGGCAGCGTCTCCGGCACGAACAGACCGCCGTCGGGCGCGAGGCCGCAGGCGATCGCCTGCGCGGCGGAAACAATGTGCTGATGGTCTCTTGTGCTGAAATAGTTCATATCCGATCCCTCATTATTCAAATGCATTTTCTATCTGATTGATCCTGCGCTGGCGGCGCGGCGTGTCCGCATCGCCGTAGATCTCGATCACGTCAAAGCGCGGCTGCAGCGGCGTGTCATGTTCCGCCAGCCAGAGCGACGCCGCCGTGCGGATGCGCGCCTGCTTTGCCGGTGTCACATACGCGCCTGCGCGCACGAACCGGTCGGACGCGCGCAGCTTCACCTCCACGAACACGACATAGTGCCGGTCGGAGGCGATGATGTCGATCTCGCCGAAGCGGCAGCTATAGTTGCGCGCAAGGATGCGATACCCGTGCCGGCGCAGGTACGCCGCCGCGTAATCCTCACCCCACGCGCCGCGCGTTCCCCTGACTGCACCGGCCATATCAGTGCATCTTCTTCAGGAACGACGGCCGGTGGATGGGACACGGCCCATATTCCCGGATGGCGGCGTAATGCGCCGCCGTGCCGTAGCCCTTGTGCTTTTCAAAGCCGTACTGCGGATAGGTCTGCGCCATGCCGCGCATATAGCGGTCACGCGTGACCTTGGCGAGCACGGAGGCTGCCGCAATGTCGGCGCATTTGCCGTCGCCGCCGACGACGCAGCGGCTCGGCACGGTGATGCCGGTGCTGCGGTTGCCGTCGATGAGTGCAAGCCCCGGCTGCGGCACAAGCTGCGCGATGGCGCGGTTCATAGCCAGAAACGTTGCACCGAGGATGTTGTATTCCTCAATCTCCTCCACGGTCGCAAACGCGATGCCGTAGCTGAGTGCCTGCGCGCGGATGGTGTCATAGAGCGCCTCACGCTTTTTCTCCGAGAGCTTTTTCGAGTCGTTCAGCCCCGGAATCACCAGTCCCGGCGGCAGCATCACCGCCGCCGCGCAGACCGGCCCTGCAAGCGGACCGCGCCCGGCCTCATCCACGCCGCACAGCGGCTGCGTGTCGGGCGTGCAGAGCTCTGCCTCCAGTGTCCACAAATCGACCTGCGTCATGCTTCCGCCTCCGGCATCTCGAGCGTGATGCGGCCGAGCTTGCCGCCGCGGTATTCATCGAGCAGAACGCCCGCCATGCGCTCGAGGTCATACTCCCCACCGGAGATGAGAAAGCCGCGCTTTTTCGCCGCCTGCTCCAGCAGCTCGAAGCCGTTGCACGCGGGGTCCGGGCAAAACTTGTAGCGCTGCTCCACGGCATCGGGATAATACCGCGCGAGCCGGAGCATGAAGTTTGCCGCCAGCGTCTCGCGGTCGAGCACCTCAGCCTTGATCGCACCGGTGATGGCCAGCAGCTCGCCGACCTCCTGACTGTCAAAGCGCGGCCAGAGGATACCCGGCGTGTCCAGCAGCTCCAGGCCCTGATCGACCGTGATCCACTGCTTGCCGCGCGTGACGCCCGGCCGGTCGCCGGCGGCGGCTGCCTTGCGCCGCGCCACCTTATTGATAAACGTGGATTTGCCCACATTCGGGATGCCGAGCACCATGACGCGCATCGCGCGCCCGACCTGTCCCTTGGCGGCATACGCCTCGATCTTATCGTGCAGTGCCGTGCGCACGGCGCCGGAAAAGCCGTTGACGCCCTTGCCGCTGCGGCTGTCGGTCTCGAGCACGGTCATGCCCTGCCGCTGAAAAGCAGCGCGCCACCGCGCCGTCGCCTTCGGGTCGGCGAGGTCGGTGCGGTTGAGCACGACGATGCGGGGCTTATCGCCCGCGAGACGGTCGATGTCCGGGTTGCGGCTCGCCATCGGGATGCGCGCATCGAGAATTTCGCACACGGCGTCGACCTGCTTCATGTGCTCCTCGATCATGCGCTGCGCCTTGGTCATATGCCCCGGAAACCACTGGATATTCAGTTTTTCAAAATCCTGCGCCATGTTATTTCACAACTCCGATATTCTTGACCGGGAAGAGCGTAAAATACACCCTGCCCATGATATAGCGCGTATCCACGCAGCCGAGGCGCGCGTCGCGGCTGTCGGTGGAGGCATTGCGGTTGTCGCCCATGACGAACACACTGCCTTTCGGCACTGTGATCTTGCCCTCAAAGTTTTCACGGTCGTGCACGGGCGCGTTCACATACGGCTCGTCGAGCGCCTTGCCGTCGACATAGACGACGCCGTCGTCAAAGTCAATGTCCACGGTCTGTCCCTCGGTCGCAATGATGCGCTTGACGATGGGCTCATCCATGAGCGTCTGCTTGCGCAGCACAACGATGTCCCCCTGCTTGGGGTGATAAAACAGGTTGGAGATGATGACCTTGTCGTTTTGCTCAAGCGTCGGCACCATGGAGTGTCCGACAACGTTGACCATGCGCGCGCCAAACACAAACAGCAGCACGCAGAACACCAGTGCAAAGATGATGCACTGGATCCAGTCATACACTTCGGCGCGGGTATTGGCGCCGCTGGGATTTTTGCTGTCCATTTCTCAATACCTCGGTGTCAAAAATTCGTAAACTACATTATACACGCTCAGACCCGTTTTCGGCAACTAAAATTGTGTGAATTCTTTTCCGGCCGGATCGTAAAAACACCCTGAAAATGCAAAAAAAGAGGCCGAAGCCTCTTTTTTTGCAGTATCCACTTAGATAAGCTCTTTGACCTTGGCTCTCTTGCCCACGCGGTCGCGCAGGTAGTACAGCTTGGCTCTGCGGACTTTGCCGCGGCGAACGGTATCGACGGACACGATCGTGGGAGAGTGCACCGGGAAAACCTTCTCGCAGCCGACACCGTAGGAGATGCGGCGGACGGTGATCGTCTCGTTGATGCCGCCGTGCTTCTTGGCGATGATGGTGCCCTCGAAGGCCTGCGTACGCTCACGGTTGCCCTCGTTGACGCGGACAGTGACACGCACGGTGTCGCCGACGCGCATGGCCGGCAGCTCGGGTTTCATGTACTGCGCGGTCAGAGTTTTGATGAGATCCATAATGAAATCCTTCCTTTATCAGACGTTCATACCGGTGGACAGAGCCGGTCTCGGCAGCGGACCGTCGTTATCTTGCGAAACACTGTTTCGCACAAGCCATAAGATGATAGCACATCTTTTCTGCGATTGCAAGTGTTTTCAGCGGAAAATTTGCATATCTTCCGTATAAACCTCCTGCCGGGTAAAGGCCGCAAAATCCGGCGCCAGCTCGGGCGCCAGCTGATGCAGCGCCGCGACGAGGTGGTCGGGATTGAGCGTCGGCTCCTGCGCGGAGACGACGGCCTCAACCGTCACGCGCGTCTCCTCCGGGCGGATGTGCAGCTCCGCGATCGCGGGCACGATGTCCATCTGCCCCTCCCCGCGCTTGGTCTTGCGGGTGATGACGATGGCGTCCTGCGCGTAGAATGTGCTGAGCTTTTGCGCCATTTCGGCGGGGTCAGCATGGTCATATTCGTAGCGTCCGGTCACGCGCAGCCACTTGAGCTCGCGCACCTTGCGTCCGGCCGGATATGCCTCGAGCGCGCGGATGCCCTCGGGCATGACCGCCGTGAGCCGCTCGGGAAGCGCAGCGAGATCCACGTCCTCACGCAGCTGGAAATCCATCAGCTCGCACACGCTCCCTACGCCGACGGACAGCGGCAGCAGGATGGAAATGAGTGCGTGCGGGTTAAAGCCCTCGGAGTACTTCAGCGGGCAGTCGGCGCGCAGAAACACGCGCTGCATCGTGCGCATAAGATCGAGGTGCGAGATATAGATCGCGCGGCCGGTCTTTTCAAACCGCAGTCTGAGCTTTTCAGGCATCGCACTTGCCCCCTTCCGTCATGAGTGAGAGCGCACCGCAGCCGGTGCACTGCTTGCGGCAGTCGGGCGAGAGCTCGGCCTTATATGCCTGCTCGCGCTCGTGCCACAGGTGTGCGCGGCGCACGCCCATATCCACGATGTCCCACGGCAGAAACTCATCCTTGCCGCGCTCGCGGCAGGCGTAGCGCATCGGATCGACGCCGCAGGCATCCATGGCGGACATCCAGCGCTCGAACGAAAAGTAATCGCCCCATGCCTCGAGCTTTCCGCCGCGGCGCCAGACCTCCTCGATCACGTCGGCAATGCGCCGGTCACCGCGCGAGAGCACGGCCTCGACAAAGCTCGTATCCGGATCGTGCCAGTTGTAGGTCACGTTCTTGGCCTTGATGTTTTCACGCAGGAGGTTGACCTTGCGTTTGTACTCGTCCATCGTCACCTGCTGCTCCCACTGGAAGGGGCTGTGCGGCTTCGGCACGAAGCAGGACGTGCTGACCGTGATGCGCACGCCGCGCGCCTTGTTCGTCGCGTACATACGCCACGTGTGCAGCACCTGATTGGCCAGCTCCGCGATGCCGAGCACGTCCTCATCCGTCTCCGTCGGCAGGCCGAGCATGAAGTAGAGCTTGATGCCGTTCCAGCCGCCCTCGAAGGCGACGCGGCAGGAATGGAGCAGATCTTCCTCGCGCACGTTTTTATTGATCGCGTCGCGCAGGCGCTGCGTACCGGCCTCGGGCGCGAAGGTCAGGCCGCCCTTGCGCACCTTCTGCAGACGGCTCATGATGTCCATGGAGAAGTTGTCCGCGCGCAGCGACGGCAGCGCGAGACTCATGCTGCGCGGCTCACAGTATTCCAGCAGCCCATCGCACACCTCGTCGAGCGGGCGGTAATCGCTGCTCGAGAGCGACAGGAGCGTCGCCTCCTGATAGCCGGTGTTTTTGAGCGATTCGATGCCCTGGCGGATGATCGTCTCCGGTTTGCGCGGGCGTACCGGGCGATAGACATACCCTGCCTGACAGAAGCGGCAGCCGCGGATGCAGCCGCGAAACAGCTCCACGTTCACGCGGTCGTGCACGATCTCCGTGCTCGGGACAATGGGATCGGTCGGATAATAGCAGGCGTCAAGATCCTGAATGATGCGCTTGGTCACGCGCGCCGGCGCGCCATGCGTCGGCGTCAGGTCGTGCAGCGTGCCGTCCGGATTCCAGTGCGGAACGTAAAACGACGGGACGAGCACCCCCTGGATCCCGGCCGCTGTCTCGAGAAACTGCGTCTTGCTCCAGCCGGACTTCCGCGCCTGCCGGAACAGTTCGAGCACCTCGTTGTTGACCTCCTCTCCCTCACCGATGATCATGAGATCGAAAAACGGTGCCATCGGCTCGGGGTTGCTGCACGCCGTGCCGCCCGCCATGACCAGCGGCGTCAGCTCCGGACGGTCGGCGCTGCGCAGCGGGATGCCGGCGAGGTCGAGCATATTGAGCACGGCAGGGTACGCCATCTCATAGCCGAGGGAAAACGCCACAACGTCAAAATCGCTCACGGGGTCGCCGCTCTCAAGTGCGTAGAGCGGGATGCCGGCCTTGCGCATCTCCTGCTCCATATCGCCCCACGGGGCGAACACACGCTCGCACCAGACGCCGGGCAGCTGATTCATTGTGGCATAGAGGATGCGCATGCCGATGTTTGACATGCCGATCTCATAAATATCCGGGAAACAAAAAGCGAGGCGCAGGTCTACCTCCGCCTTGTCCTTGATGATCTGGCGGTATTCGCCGCCGGTATAGCGCGCGGGCTTCTGCACGCGCGGCAGGATGCGTTCCAATCGCTGATCCATACTACACTCCTACATTTGATAGTAGGAGTATTTTACATCATGTTGCACGCCTTGGCAAGTCATTCCCGGCTGCAAAAGTGCCAGCCACGCGCCGAACACCCCCAGTGCGAGTCCGAATCCGCGCGCAAACAGTGCCAGGCCGAGCACCATGAGCGCGACCGGCAGCACCAGGCCGAGCACGTCGAGCGCCCGCTCCGCCGCACGCTCCCCCGCCAGTGCCGCGAGTGCGGCATACAGCGCACGCCCGCCGTCAAGCGGCAGCACCGGCAGCAGATTCACACACGAAAAGAGCAGACTCAGCTCCGCACACGCAGTATAGCCAAGCCCGCGCAAAATGCAAAACAGCCCCGCACCGGCGGCCGGACCTGCCAGTGCCGCCGCGACCGTGCGCAGTGCGCCCTCCGGCGGCGTGCACCGCAGCACAAGGCCGCAGCCTTCCATGCGCAGACCGCAGACCTGCGCGCCGCACAAGATCAGCGCCGCGACGTGCCCGAGCTCGTGCACCGTCACGGTCAGCGCCAGGCGCGCACACCAGCGCAGCGGCAGCAAAAAATACAGCCCGGAGAGCAGCACAACTGCCCCCGGGCGCACCTCGAGTGAAAAGCGGCGGCGCTTCATGCGGCAAGGTAAAACTCCGGGTTATAATAATACCCGTCGTGCATGAGCTCGAAGTGCAGGTGCGGTCCGGTCGCCTTTCCGGTCGCACCGACGAGCGCGATCGGCTGACCGAGCGTCACCGTCTCACCGGCGCGCACGAGCAGCTTGCTGCAGTGACCGTAGAGCGTTGCATAGCCGCCCGCATGACCGAGCTTGACATAGTTACCGTATCCCTCGCTCTGCCCGGCAGCAAGCACCGTGCCGTCAGCAAAGGCACAGACCGTCGTGCCGGAATTGGCCGCGAAGTCTGTGCCGTAGTGAAATTTGACCTTGTTTTCCAGCGGGTGCAGCCGGTAGCCGAAGCCGGACGAGGTGTAGCCCGCGACCGGAGAGCCGTGCGCAATCGGCAGCTCGCTGACCGCGTAGCTGACGTTCGCCGGGACGGCATAGCCGGAATAGGCCGCCTGCGCGTCGAGAAACGCCTCGCGTGCGGCGAAGGCAGCCTGCAGCTCCGGGCTCTGTGTCGGTTCCGGCGTCGGTTCAGGAGTCGGCTCAGAAGTCGGTGCCGGCGTGGGCTCGGGCGCGGGCGTCGCCCATGCGGACATATCCACCTCCGGCAGATACGGCTGCAGCCGCGCATCCTGTTCCCCCACCCAAGCGGTCGAAAACGCGCTGCGGATCTCGGCGAATACGGCGCGGTAATCATCGTCCGCACCGATGGCCGGAACGAGCACCGCGCGCGCATCCGCAGCAGCCGCCGGTGCGATCATCTTCACCGCTGTCAGCAGCAGAAACACCGCCGCGCAGCCATAGACCTTCCAGCGTTTCATGCACATCACCCCCGATAACAGGAGTGTATGCAGACAGGCCGGGGGTTAATACGGAAAATGAAAATCAGAAGCGTTTTGCAGCATACTCTTTGAAACTAGTCGGCTTGAAGCAGACCCCACGCGATATCCATTCTTCACCTGTTCTGATAGCATAATCCGAATCGACTATGTACTCTTCGTGTTTCTCGTAGCGCTTTGTTTTTACAATACAGTCAGCACCCACGACATATTCCCACCAGTAGTTATTGTTCTCGTCCATTTGCGAGTAAAGCAATTCCATGGGCTTCAAACAGTGTTGCCACTGTGTATTGAACTGGCACTTTTCATAATTTGAATATGCAGCCCCACTAGAACCAGAACGATATACATAGCCGTCACCGCCTATAACTAACCGGTCACGTTCCTGCCCCTGAAAACTCAGGATGGGGCTACTGCCAGAGAGCGTATAAACAGCAAATACATAGCCATCTTCCATTGGGCAAAACGAACCGCCAATCCAGCCCAACATGAGCTCATTTGCTCCGTCTTGATTCAAATCCCAAAAGGCATATCCAATCCGCGTCAGAACATCTTCAGCGTTTTCCCAAGACCAATATGGGTTAACTATGCTCTCCGCCAAACCAAGATTCAGTATGTAATTACTCGAATCCCAGTGTGTAGCCGCTGCTTGATGCTCACGTAACGCCTGATAGTACAAATCTAAAACACCGGCATACCGTTGTTCATCAGCGCTCAACAGATTAACATGCTCTATTCCCGGAGTCTCTGCCGGACGCTCGTCAACGTTCGGAGTTTCTGTAACAACGGGTGCAACCGTCACTTCTGTTGGTTGCTCTGTTCTTTCTGGATCTGCACCAACATCTTGCGAAGAGGAGCAAGCACCGAGTAAGACGAAAAAGCTAAGTAGAAAGCAAATTGCTACAGTTTTGCATATTTTCACGCCGCAAATCCTCGCATATTTTGGTTTCAAATGTGTAACGGCTCACTCAATGCCCTGCTGCTTGCACCAGATGTCCATGACGGTGTCCACCGGCAGGAGCTTGACCAGACGCACCTGACGGCGCACAGGGTGACCGAGAATGGAGACGCTCTTTTTCTTCTTGAGATCCTTCATGGCCTGCGCCGCCACCTCATCGGGGCCATACCACTTATCCACGTAGCGGATGAACTCATCATGGTGCGCGACCTGCTGGAACTCCGTCTTGATCCAGCCGGGGCAGACACACATGACATGGATGCCCTGCGGACGCAGCTCACGGCCGAGCGCGCGGGAAAGGCTCAGAACATAGCTCTTGCTCGCGCCGTACACTGCCTGAAACGGCACGGGCTGCCAGGCGGAGTTCGAGCCCATGTTGATGATATTGCTGCCGGAATGCATATACGGCAGGCTCGCGTGGCACATGCCCGTGAGTGCGAGCGAGTTGAGCTGCGCACTCGAAATGAGCTTCTTGCGGTCCGCCTCGGCAAACGGGCCGAACACGCCGCAGCCGGCGGCATTGACCAGCATGCGGATCTCGGGCTGCTCCTGCTCGAGCAGCGCCTGATAGGCATCGATGCTGCTCAGATCCGAGAGATCGAGCGCGATCGGCCGGATGGGATTGCGGCACTTGTCGCGCAGCTCCTCGAGCCGCTCTTTTCTGCGGGCGATGACCCAGATCTCGTCATATTCCGCATCCTTATCCACAGCGTAGACGAGCTCACGGCCGATGCCGGCAGATGCGCCGGTGATGACAGCAATGTTCATAGTTTCTCCTCCGTTATTCAAATATCGGTACATCTATCATACCGCCTTTGCGCCTGTTGCGCAAGCGTGTGCCGGAAAGAATGCGGCGCAGCCGTCGGGAAAAATCCGGCGGCTGCGTGCATTTTGCGCCACAGAGCGGGCTCAGCGTTTCCCGCCGCGCTTTCTGGCACGGAAATCCTCGTCGATGCGTGCCTTCCATGCTGCACCCAGCGGCGCACTGCAGCGCACGGCGGATACTGCCTCGCTCAGCACCTCATAGTTGAGCTGCGTGCCCGCGCGGTCGGCGTGGTAGTTGACCGCGCGATCCGCGCCGATGCCGAAGCGCCCCGCCGTCTCGACGGCGTCGATATTCGCGCCGAGGAACAAAAACTCCCAGCCATGACGCGTCTTTTGCCGTTCGATCATCTGTTTGACCCGTTCGCTGTCATAGCGGCGGCTGGCGTTTTCCATGCCGTCGGTTGTGATGACAAAGAGCGTGTGCTCCGGTACATCCTCGGTTCTTGCGTACTTGTGGACGTTGCCGATGTGGTGGATCGCGCCGCCGATGGCATCGAGCAGCGCCGTGCAGCCGCGCACACAGTAATCCCGCTCTGTCATCGGTGCGATATTCTGCGCCGGTACGCGGTCGTGGATGACAACGCTCTCATCGTCGAAGAGCACTGTCGAGATCAGTGCCTCGCCGGGCTCTTTTTTCTGCTTTGCGATCATGGCGTTGAACCCGCCGACGGTGTCCGCTTCCAAGCCGGACATAGAGCCGCTGCGGTCGAGGATGAATACGATCTCCGTCAGGTTCTTTTTCATGCTGCATACCTCCGTATAAAAAATATGACTGCTTGGCTTTGCCTTACAGTCATATCTTAGGACAGTATGCGCTTTGTCCGGTCGCATGGCAGGCGACATTTTCCGGACACGCTGCGTCACGCGCCGATCAGGCCCTGATCAAACGCAAACAGCGCCTCGTTGATCTCAAAGACGTTGTAGTTGCCATGCGCGACGAAAAACTCCACGATAATATCAAACTTATTCGAATGCGAGAGCGCGAAGCCCGCCTTGCGGAGCATATCCTGCAGCTCATTAAGCGGCAGCTCCAGAGCGATGGCAAAGGCGATGACCGTCGGCTTGGAAGGCTTATAACCCTTGTCCGAGCGGATCTTCGAAAAGAGTTTGCGGTCGATGTTCGCCTTTTTGTAGCACTGCGCATCCGTCATGCCGCGCTCGTCGATCTTGCGCAGGAGCATCTCGGAAAAGCTCTCATCGAGCTGCTCGAGCGCGTCGCTGAGCGTGCCTGGGTGCTGCACTCCGACGGCGCGCGGTGCCGGCGCTGCGTCCGCCTGCATGCACACGGATGCAGCGCAGACCGGATACGCCTCCATGCGGCGCTGGCGTGCACCGCGCTCATCCGCATGCGCTGCGGCATAGCGGTCGTCAATATATGCCGTGATGTCCGCAAACAGCTTGCTGCCGATCTGATACGCCTTGCGGTCAAAGATGACGAGGTAGACGGTCATATCGTGCGCAAGCAGGAAATCGCCGATGGCGTCGATCGCCGTCCTGAGCGCCAGATCCTTCGGAAATCCGTAGACACCGGAGGCGATGAGCGGAAACGCGACCGACGCGCAGCCGTACTCCAGCGCAAGCGCAAGCGACGACCGGTAGCAGGCGGCGAGCTGCTCTCGCTCTCCGTGCGCGCCGCTGCACCAGCGCGGGCCGACCGTGTGGATAACATACCGGCACGGCAGCGCATAGCCCTTCGTGAGCTTTGCGTGCCCAGTCGCGCAGCCGCCGAGCGCTTTGCATTCCTCCAGCAGCTCCGGACCGGCGGCGCGGTGGATGCAGCCGTCCACCCCACCGCCGCCGTCTGAGAGCGAGGCGTTTGCGGCGTTGACGATGGCATCGACCTGCATATGTGTAATGTCGTTTCTGACGATCTGCAGCGGCATGGCAAGTCTCCCTTTCGTTCAAAGCGGCATCGCCGTGCGGGCAAGCAGAATGACGACCGCAACGGCGAGCGCGAATGCCGCGACGCCGATCAGCACGGCCGTTTTCTTACCCAATCGCTTCTGCGATGCCCGCGCGATCAGCGCAGCAGCGGCCACACAGACCGCTGCTGCCGCGAGCGCGATGCCCAGCAGCGTCCATAGCCAGGACAGTTCATAAATAATCTGCATACGTTCACCTCGTCCTTTCCACAGCGCGCACGACATTTCCGGCACCCTGTTCATTACCCGGCGCCGCATAGACAGCGCCGATCACCGCATAGACAGGCAGCAGGAAAAACTCATCGAAAAACAAAATGTCCAGCGCCATCCACGGCAGCACAACACCGACACACATGAGCAAAAAGGCATTTCTCCGGCAGCCGCTCCCGCCGCTTGCCCGCTTGAGCGTCATTACCAGCCACGCACACAGCACCGGAAGTCCGATCAGGCCAAACTGGAACGCACCTTGAATGATGGTATTGTGCGAGGCCTTTGTTCCGAGCGTGACGCTCGTAAAGCCGGAGCCGAGCAGCATCAGCACGGGATCGCGGCTAATGTCATGCAGGTACATCCGCCATATTTCCGACCGGTGTGTCGTCAGATCCGAAACGTTGGCCGCATACGAAAAGCGGGACATCACCATGCGCAGCAAGTCCTGAACCGCTGCGGACAAAAGCATGACCGCAGCCGCGCACGCAACGCCCGCAAGGATGGCGATGCCTCTTTTCACATGACCTCCGGTGAGCAGGACCGGAACCCAGACAAGAAACAGGCAGGCCAAGACGACCACGAAGGATTTCGAGGCTGAGAGCAGCCCGCAGTAGACAAGAACCATCATAACGCCGATCCAGACGATCTGCCGGCTGGGCCGCCGTTCCCTGCTCATGAGCAGCTGGACGCCGGCGAGGCAGGCGGTAATATGCGCGCAGTAGAAGTTCGGGTCACGGTAATAGCCGGACAGCCGCGTGATCTTCAGATACGAATCTACTTTGATGTACTGAGAAATGTTCGGATACGCCGCGATCTGTCGGGCGGAAAGCGCGGCCATAATGATGCCGCAGGCAAAAAACAGGGTCAGTCTCGAAAAACTGACTGCGCCGGAAAGTCTCTTTGCCACGCACGGGAACAGCAGAAGCATCATGAAAAAGAACAGATAGTGATTCTCAATGGGGTTCGAGCGGATCGCCTTTGCGATCAGCGTCGTGACCGCGAGAAATGCCGTCACCAGGATCTGATACAGCGCCAAGCGAAAACCGTCTCTCTGCCAATAATACAAGCATGTCAAAAGCAATGCAATGGTAAAAAACGAGATGCTGCCGCGATCTGTCCGCAAAAGCGGGCTCCAAGGGAGAAAAAACAGCAGCACACACATAGCATCGTTTTGAAAGCACGACCAGAAATGAAAGGCCAGAAAGGCAGCCAAGCAGGCCGCAATCAGCATCTTGCTCCCGCTGATCTGCACAATACAGAGCAGCAGCGCGATCAAAAGGCAGCCAAACAGCGTACCGGCTCCGCCAATGTCCGTCCCTGCAATACCGCCGTGATCAAGTTGTGTCTTCTTCATAACGGTTGATCAACTCCGAAAATTTGCGTCTTGCCGCTGCCGCATCAAACGCGACTCCGTCAAGCGCCTCGCGCTGCGCCCGCAGCATCTGCGGCGCATCCAGCAGCTGGCGCAGCCCCTGCGTGATCCCCGCTTGCGTGTTGGGGCACACCCAGCCAAAGCCCGTGTCTTGCACCGTCTCGACCGCCGATGAGGTCTCGGTCGTTAAAATCGGTGTTCCAAGCAAGGCAGCCTCATGGATGACCATCGGTGCGGCCTCAGAAAAAGATGGGATCAGGAGCACATCCGCTGCCCGCATATAGCCATATGGATTTTCCATCGCGCCAAGCAAAATGACCGTACCGTCAAGCCCCAGCTCTGTTATGGTCTTTTGTGCCGCGGCATACTCCGGACCGTCTCCGATGAGATAGTAACACATCCCGCCGCGCTGTGCCCCCAGTGCAGCCACTGCATATAGTGCACGCAGCATCCCCTTTTCGCGCCCGAATCTGGCTACAGTCAGGACATTCAGCCGTCCATGATCCAAATTGACCGGCTGCGCTTTTGCCAAGCGAACAATCGCCGTATCATTCTGAAAATTCGGAATAACGCACGTTTTGCCTGTAAGCTGCGGATGGGCATTCAAAAACGCGCGCCTGCAGCCGTCGGAGCACGCCACGATCTCGTCAAACCGCCGGTAGAGATCGGCATGATACGCCGAAGCGGCGCGGATCCGTCCGTAATCGCAGTGAAGATACGTGATCTTCTTTTTCGCATCCACGCAGTTGAGGACAAACGCATTGCACCCGCCATAAAACGTATGCGCCGCCCCGCTGTGCAAAAAAGAGATCGCCGCATCACCCCCCTGTATACGCTTTTGCAGCAAACAGGCGAGCCGTGTGCTGAAGGGCATGCCAAGCACGCGCGTCACGCCTGCCCAAAACGCGCGCAGCAGCCGGTCACGAACCGTCGACACATCGTTTTTCGTCATGCCAAAATAGCGAAACGCACCGCCAGCAGCGCACACGCGCACATCCGAAGGCACTTCGTTGAGCAGCGCGCCGCCGCAGTAAAACAAAAGCAGCGTGATGTCGTAATCGGCATGCAGTGTCTGCAGCAGGTTCAGCAGCGCTTTTTGCACACCGCCGATATGCATATTGTTATTCACGATCAGAATCCGTTTCATATTTTGCTTCCCTCAAGCGCTTCCAACAGTATAATGCGGTCGGAGCACCAACCGCTGACAAGGTCGCAAGCCCCCACAAAACCCATTGAAAATAGTTGTCGATCGCAATGCCTTGCAGCAGCCGGCAGCCTGCTGCAGCGAGCACACCCAGCAGCGCGGCAGCTGCCGCGAACCGTACCAGCAGCTTTGAAAGCGGAATGTGCAGGATGTGTATGCCGGAATAGGCCATGTAGTAGACGCTGCGAAACACTGTTGCGGTCAAGGTGCCCAGCGCAACACCGATCAGCGGACTCCAATGGATCAAAGCGCAGGAAAGAATGATATTGATCGCCGCTTCCCCATAAGCACCCCAGCGCGTTTGCCGAAAACGGTTTGCCGCGGCCGGCAAGCCGGAGCACGGCAGCATCATGCAGTTGACAGCCTCCGCCATCAGCAGGACCAACGCAAACACTGGCTGTATGTAGTCGGCATCGGTAATTCCCTTGGTATAGAGACGGACGAAGGGTACGATCAGGGCCCCCGTGCAGGAAAACAGCACGACCGAGACAGAGATGATCAGCGTCTGATACCTCCAGAAAGCACGCCGCAGCCGGTCAAGCCGCCCTTTTGCAATCAGTTCTCCAAATTTCGCCTCCATGCCGCTGGAAAACGATTCCGTGATTGCGCGAACACTGCCGATGACCATGTTGTAAACGGCATATACTGCAACCAGCTTCACATCCGCAAACAATGTAAGCAGCACGATATCGGTATTCATGTGCAAAAAATACGCGATGTGCTGACCGATCCCCGTCCATTTCTGGTCCAGAACCGTGCTTGTCTTTCCGGCCTTCGGCAGCGGATAGTGCTTTCTCACATAAAGCCGGTACAGCAGCGGCCGCACGGCAAAGATCAAACTGCTCCCAAGCTTCACCCAGAGCAGCTGCGTCTTGAGCTGCGTCAGCAAAACCACTGCGGCTGCATTGACGACCGCAGCTGCGATCATGATGCAGTTGTTGACATACTGCCTTTGGTCGGCAACGATCAGTGTCAGGTTCGCCAAACCGCCCATATATTTTGCAAGCGTTGACAGGCCGATCGTGAGCACCAGCGCGAAAATATACGGTCTGGAATAAAGCGTTACGCCTGCGAGATCGTGATAGGTCAAACCGAGCAAAACACTGTAGACAACAAATGCGGCTGCAACATAATAGAAAAAGCGCCGGATCGCATTGTATACCGCGCTGACCTCGCACATATCGCGCCGAGCCAGCGGTGCATACAGTTTTGCGCGCGCAACGCCGCCGATCCCGCTTTCAAGCAGCATGATATAGGAAAGAAACTGTGTAATCGAGGCACATATGCCGTACGCCTCCGAGCCGAAGGACGCAAGCAAAACGCGCAGCGTAACGATCCCGCAGGCAGTCGTGATCAGCTGGTTGCACAAAGCCGTTGCTATATTCCGTTTTGCTCTGTCATCTCTTGCATCGACCATTCTGCTCATACTCCTGTCACGCGCATTGGAGAGACTCACAAATGCGTCCCCGTTCGGCTCGGAGGCATAGTCATGCGCGCTCCACTCATTGTGCTCCGGTACCGCGCTGCGGCCGCTTATCACTCGGCGTCTCATGTGTGCCCCGGTACATTGCCCGCAGAGCACGGAAGAAGGTCATTTCTCCCCGGTACGCACTGTACCGCTTCAGGCAAAAGCGCAGGCACAGCGGCGCTGCAGCCGCACCGAATGCCGCCCGATACAAAACGCCCTGATCGTGAAAATACTTCTCATCAAAGCCGTGAAAGCAGGTGGACGCGTCCTTGGCGCAGGTGCCGAGGCAGAAGCTGCTTGTATACACCCGAAGCCCCCGGCGAAACGCGTCGCACAAAAACAGCGTGTCCTCCCCATGGGCATAGTTCGTGCCACCGCCGAAGAGCGTGGAAAACCAGATGTTCGCCCGGCGTTGACTGTCTCGGCGGATGGAGCAAACGCACGTCCCATACCGCAAAGCGCGATGGAAATGCAGCCGTCCGTCGCGGTTTTTGATCCGACGGATCACACGCCCGCCCTGCGTTATGTCCAAGGAAAAAAGGATCATATCCGCATCCGGATGCTGCGCATAGGCGCGGCGCACACCGTCGACATATCCGTCGGCATAGCAGATATCATCGTCGGCAAAAAGCAGGATATCCCCGGTTGCGTGCAGCAGCGCAATGTTGCGGTTGACGCCGACGCCCCGCGTGTCCGTGGTGATCATGCGCAGCGTGCGCCCTGTGTTTGCCTGTGTCTCTTTGCGGTATCCGTCGGCCTGATTTCCAAACACGGCATCGCCGGTAATGTGCATTTTATCCGCGATCGTCAAGTCCTTCTGCCCCATGGTGACGCAGACAACCTCTACTCTATCCATACATTCCTCCGGCAGTCAGCGAATGCTCCGCGTGCAGACATCAATACGCATTGCCCGCTGTGCAGCGAGATAGTCCGTGTAGGAGCGCTCGAGATCGATGATTGCCGCGTGCTCCTTACACCTGCGTGCCTCCGGAGACGGAAGCGCACGCCAGTTGCCGTACAGCTGCGTCAGCAGCGCGTCATAATGCGCCGTGACCGGAAACACGCCATCCTCAAACGGGAGCTCGACCGACTCTGTCAGCCACGCACGCGGGAGCAGATTTTTTTCATACCGTTTTCCGGCCGCCAGAAACGAATGCAGCAGCGCGGTCCGGTCGTCTCCTCTGCGTATACAGAGCGTTTCCAACGCCCGGCGCGGCAGCGGACGGCAAAGCTGCATGAAGACTTTTTTCGCCGCGCTGTCCGTCTCATAGCCGCGCACATAGAGTGCCTTGGCAATGATCGCCCTGGACGCCGCAAACTGCAGCCGCCGCATCAGCGGCCGGTCCGAAAGATTGTCGCACGGGAAAATGTCTATGTAGACGCCCTGATGGACAAGCGGGTCTTTCGGATGATATTTTTCGATGCAGGCCGTGTGGTTTCTGCGCAGCTTGGAAAACTGCATGGGCCAGTGCACGCTGTTTTCCCGCTGGACATAGTAGCGCTCGGGGTCCAAGTCCCCTGCCGCTTCTGCGAACAAGCGGTCATATTCGCTGCGTATGAGGATCACATCCACATCGTCGTCCCACGGGATGAAGCCGTGGTGACGGACGGCGCCCAACGCCGTTCCGGCGAAGAGCTGATAGGATATGTGGTGCTTACGGCACACGGCGTCAAAGTCCTTGAGCATCTCCAGCAGGAGCGTCTGATGCGCAGTCATAACCTTCATTTCTTCCATGTCCAGATCCTCCCATGCTTATGCACGCCATGGAGCGCGTAGGTAAAAAACGCTCTGGCTGATCGCGGCAGCGAGAGCCGCTCGGCATCCCGGTAGATCCGCCAACGGTTCACGGCCGCGGCGCGTTTGTCAAACGATCTTGACTGTTCTGAGATGCGCCAGTCAGCCAGCACCTCAGTACAACCGGCGGCAGAGTCCCCGCCGCGCAGGATCGCCAGCCACAGCGCATAGTCCTCATGAAACACGTCCTCGCGGAAGCGAAGCCGCTCCAACAGCGACCGATGAAGCAGCACGGTAGAGCAGCCGATAACATTTTCGCCGAGCAGCCGGCGGTAATCCACCGACTGCGGAACGCGGTAGACACGCATCTCCCGCTCTGTATCCGCAAAGAGCGCATAAGACGTATACAGCAGCCTTGATCCGCTGTGCACAGCGAGCGCAAGCTGTTTTTCCAGCTTCTGCGCACGCCACCTGTCATCACTGTCAAGCAGCGCGATCCATTCTCCCTGCGCAAGATCAAAGCCCCGGTTTCTTGTGCGTGCAGCGCCCATGTTCTGCGGATTGCGCAAGACCCGAATGCGTGCATCCCGCTGCGCATAGGCCTGCGCGATCTCGGCTGTGCGGTCAGCAGAGCCGTCGTCCAGGATCAGCAGCTCCCAGTTTTCATACGTCTGGGCGCACACGGAAGCAATGGCTTCTCCTATATATTTCTCCGCATTGTATGCGGGCATGATCACGGAAACCAGCGGCTGCCTGCCGGCCGCGCCATTACTGCGCTTCATAGGGATCGGAATACGAATACTTATATCCGTACTTGCCGCCGTATTTGTACTTATATTTACAGGCGTGTTTTCCGGACTTCATATTCATATCGTTGAGCACCACACCGCACAGGTTCCCGCCTGCGCGCAGCACGGCGTCCTTGGCGTCATTGAGCTCATCCGTTGCCGTCACGCCGGATCTCGTTACGAGCACCACACCGTCGACATAGGTCGAGATGATCTGCGCATCCGCCACCGTGTTGATCGGCGGCGTGTCGATGATCACATAATCGTAGGTCTCGGCGCTCTCCGCCGCGAAGCGCCTCATGCGCTCGGACGAGAGCAGCTCGGACGGGTTTGGCGGGATCGTACCGGTGCAGACAATCCACAGCGGCAGATCCGCCACCTTGGCAAGCTCGAGCCGGCTGATCTTCGCCAAAAAGTCACACAGGCCGGCAGAGCTTCGCACACTCCAGAGACTGCGCTGCCCCGCTTTGCGCATATCCGCATCGACAAGCAGAACGCGCTTGCCGAGCATGGCGTAGCTGATGGCGATATTTGCCGCCGTGAGGCTCTTGCCCTCCGATGGCTTTGCGCTCGTGACGGCAAAGGTCGAGCAGGGGCGCTCCTTATCCGCCGTCATGCAAAACAGCAGGCTGGTGCGCAGCTTTACATAGGCCTCTCTGATCGCAAACGGCGACTCTTTGGTCAGCAGCCGCTTTGATTGGTCAGGGCCGTCTCTTGATTCCCTTTGCGAGCGGCTTTCCTTTTCACAGGAAACCGCCGTTCCTCCCTCCGTCAGTACCCAGCCGGTATGCACGTCATCCGCGATGTTGATCTCCGGTATCGCGGCGAGCATCGTCACATCCGCCGCCTGCGCAAGATCCTCCGGCAGATAGATCGTCGTATCCGCCAGCATACGCAGCACAAGAATGACCGAGATCACGATCACACCGAGCACAAAGCCGATCGCGCTGTCAAACACGGTTCTCGGCGCAGTCTTTTCCGGCGCAACCTCCGGCCGGTCAACGACCTCCACGCCGCCTGCTTTGGTGATGCGGATGATCTCCGTCGGCGCAACCTTCGCAAATGCGTCCGCGATCCGGCAGGCAAGCTTCGGATCGGCAGAAGTCACCACCACCTCCAGCAGCTGCGTGTCCGAAATGACGGAGACCCGCACCATGCGGTTGAGCTCTTTTCTCGACAGTGCCGTCTCCCCGCGGATATCCGTCAGGACGGAATCCAGGACGGAATTGCTCTCCAGAATCTTCGAATACGTCGCGGCAAGGCTCTCTGCCGCCTGCAGATCACTGTTATTGATCGTATCGTGTGCGTCGTTGTTCGCGCTGTTGTAAACGTAAAAGCTCACGCGGGACTGATACGTCGGCGTGACAAGCACGGTGATCGCCGTGTAAACCAGCGCGGCCGCAACAACGCCCGCCAGCAGCACCCAGTGAAACCTGGACAGCAGGAGCTTCAGGATATCCCCAAAGGCGATCTCGCTGCTTCCGGCAGCGCCTCGCGGTCTGTTATCGTCATTCATAGAGCGGTTCCCCTCCAAATGCGTTTTTTCATCTTCATCGCGCGCCGTCTCCGCGCAGCACCACGCCGACGGTTTTTAAAATGCAGCGCAGATCCATCCAGACCGATCTGCGCTCGATATACACCATATCGTAAATGATCTTCTCCTCCGGCTTCAGGTCGTAGCCGCCGTTGACCTGCGCATAACCGGTCAATCCGGGGATCACGGTCAGGCGGTTGGAAAAGCCGATGATGTATTGCTCGAACTTCCTGTAGAAGCATGCACGCTCGGGCCGCGGGCCGACAAAGCTCATGTCGCCCTTGAGAATGTTCCAGATCTGCGGAAGCTCATCGAGCCGCGTCCGGCGCAAGAACGCGCCAAAGTGCGTGCAGCGCGCATCATCCGCATCCGCCCATCGCGGTCCGTCCCGCTCGGCATCTTCGCACATGGAGCGGAACTTGTACATGATGAACGGCTTGCCGTCCTTGCCCAGACGCTCCTGCTTGAAAATCGGATCGCCCGGAGAGTCGAGCGCGATGATCAGCGCAATGGCCGACATCGGAAGCGTAAACACGATCAGCCCGATCAATGCGAAGCAAGTGTCAAGCGTCCTCTTAACGGTAAGATATACCCACTTTCCGGCGACGTGGGGCCGCTCTATGTACATCACACGCTGCACGGTATCATTTTTCGCGCCCGGATAGAATATCGCCGTCTCCATCATTCTCTCCCCATCTCACATTTCTCTTTTCTCTTCGCATTTGTATCCGCGGAGTTGCCGTCAAAGTGCAGGTCATTTTCTTATGTTTTAATGTAAGAACACGTTATGGGTAGTAGATTTTGGCCAATTATAACACATTTTCGCCGGTAAACAACTTCTACGTGCGTCAAAATAATATATTTTTTGTATTTTTGTGCACTTTTTTAGCGAATGCGCACATAAAATGACATGGAAAGCACCAAAAGTGAACCGGACAATGATCAAAAGGCAGGAAGTCCGCGCTTACGTTTCCCTGCTGCCGCACATTTTTCTCTCTGTGCGCACACACCGAACAAGCGTGCGGATGCGTAAACGGGCGCGGCGCTTGCACATATCAGCGAAAAAAAGCTGCGAATGGATGGAATTTTTGTGTCGTGCTCCCATGGAAAATGCTGCGTCGGGAATTGACTTTTCCCGCTGCGTCTGAGATAATGAACATATTGAAAGCACAGGCAACTGACGGAACGTGGAGCACACCACATGGGAGCCTGCTGTAATACGAACTGTCGACCGTCTGGGCAAACCTGTAACCATGGGATTCCATGGGCAACGGGTTTACCCTTTTTTTATGTTTATTTCATCTTTTAAGGAGGATCTCATGAAAAAAGCAGCAGTCATTATGGGCAGCGATTCCGATTGGCCGGTCGTCAAGGCGGCCTGCCAGCAGCTCGACGCCTTCGGCATCCCCTACGAGGCGCACATCCTCAGCGCGCACCGTTCCCCGGCCGCCGCAGCGGACTTCGCCAAAAACGCCCGCGCCAACGGCTTCGGCGTGCTCATCTGCGCAGCCGGAATGGCGGCGCACCTCGCGGGCGCATTCGCCGCCAACTCCACCCTGCCGGTCATCGGCATCCCCATGAAGGGCGGCGCGGTCGACGGGCTCGACGCACTGCTGTCTACCGTGCAGATGCCAAGCGGCATCCCGGTAGCGACCGTGGCCATCAACGGCGCAAAAAATGCCGCTGTGCTCGCGGCGCAGATCCTCGCCGTCAGTGACGAAGCGCTGGCCGAAAAGCTCGATGCGCAGCGTGTCGAGATGGCGCAGCAGATCGCCGCAAAGGAAGCCAGGCTTCAGGCGGAGCTGTCCTGCTGAGCGACGGCGCAGCGCCCCTCTTTTCAGGACAACGAATATCCACACAACCCCGATCAACAATTATTTTGGAGGTATCATCATGGAACTTGTTTACACTGGCAAGACCAAAAATGTTTACGCGCTGGAAAATGGCAACTACCTGCTCAAGTTCAAGGACGACTGCACCGGTAAGGACGGCGTGTTCGATCCCGGTGAGAACGCCGTGGGCCTGACCATCGACGGTGTAGGCGATGTGAACCTGCGCATGAGCATCTACTTCTTTGAGAAGATCAATGCCGCCGGCATCAAGACCCACTTTGTCAGTGCCGACCTGAGCAATACCACCATGGAAGTTCTCCCCGCCAAGGTCTTTGGCCACGGTCTGGAAGTTATCTGCCGCCGCAAGGCCGTCGGCTCGTTCATCCGCCGCTACGGCGACCTCATCGAGTCCGGCGCCGACCTGCCCTACTACGTCGAGACGACCCTGAAGGACGATGCCAAGGGCGATCCGCTGATCACCAAGGACGCGCTGGTCGCGCTGGGCGTGATGACCGACGCGCAGTACGAGGATCTGAAGGCGCAGACCCAGCAGATCACGAAGATCGTCGCCGACGACCTGAAGGAAAAAGGCATGGAGCTCTATGACATCAAGTTTGAGTTCGGCTACGCGCCCGACGGCAGCGTCATGCTCATCGACGAGGTTGCCAGCGGCAATATGCGCGTCTACAAGGATGGTCAGTACGTGGATCCCATGACGCTCTCCGAGCTGTTTTTTGCGTAATGGGCGGATATTTCGGAGCGTTTTCCCACCGTGAGGTGGGACTGGATGTGTTTTTCGGCACGGACTACCACTCCCACCTCGGCACACGCCGGGGCGGAATGGTGGTCTACGGGCACGAAAACGGGTTTGTGCGTGAGATCCACAACATTGAAAACACGCCCTTCCGCACAAAGTTTGAGGGCAACCTGCACGAGTTCAAGGGCTACGTCGGCATCGGCTGCATCAGCGACACGGACCCGCAGCCGCTGCTCGTGCGCTCGCACCTCGGTCTGTATGCCATCTGCACCGTCGGCATCATCAACAACATCGACGAGCTGATCGACACCTACTTCTCCGACCACGGGCACCAGTTCATGGCGCAGAGCAGCGGTAAGGTCAACGTCTCGGAGCTGGTCGCCGCCCTCATCAACATGAAGGAAAACCTCGTGGAGGGCATTTTGTACGCGCAGGAGATGATCCGCGGTTCCATCACGATCCTGCTGATGACGCCGGACGGCATTCTGGCCGCCCGCGACAAGCTGGGGCGGCTGCCCGTTCTGGTCGGCAAGCATCCGGACGGCAGTCTGTGCGTCTCGTTTGAATCGTTTGCCTATCACAAGCTCGGCTACGAGGACGCCTACGAGCTCGGTCCGCGTGAGATCGTGGCGCTGACGCGAAACGGCTACGAGACCGTCTCGCCCGCGGGCGAGGAGATGAAGATCTGCGGCTTCCTCTGGACGTACTACGGCTACCCCAACTCGAATTACGAAGGCGTGAACGTCGAGGTCATGCGCTACCATAACGGCGACATCATGGCGCGGCAGGAGCTCGCGCAGGGTCGTCTGCCCGATGTGGACTACGTCGCGGGCGTGCCGGATTCCGGCGTGCCGCACGCCATCGGCTACGCCAACCGCAGCGGCAAGCCCTTTGCCAGACCCTTTGTCAAGTACACGCCCACATGGCCGCGCTCGTTCACCCCGGACAATCAGGAGGTGCGCAATCAGGTGGCCAAGATGAAGCAGATCCCCGTGTCCGAGCTCATTGAGGGGAAAAAGCTGCTGTTCGTGGACGACTCCATCGTGCGCGGCACGCAGCTGCGCGAGACGGTGGACTTCCTCTACGAGTCGGGCGCGAAAGAGGTGCACATGCGCTCTGCCTGCCCGCCCATCATGTACAGCTGCAAGTACCTGAACTTCTCGCGCGGCAATTCCGACATGGAGCTGCTGGCACGGCGCGTGGTACAGGAGCTCGAGGGCGACGAGGGGCAGAAGCATCTCGACGAGTACGCCGACGCCTCTACCGAGCGCGGAAAGTGCCTGCTGAGCTCCATCTGCGAAAAATTCGGTTTTGACTCTCTCGGATACCAATCTCTTGACGGCGTGCTGGAGGCCATCGGCATCGACCGGGATAAGGTCTGCACGTACTGCTGGAACGGAAAGGAATAATCGACATGGAAAACTCTCGATCCGCCGCTTACGCGGCAGCCGGTGTGGACATCACGGCCGGTTACGAAGGCGTCAGGCTCATGCGCGATGACGTCAAGCGCACCCACATTCCCGGCGTGGTGTCGGATATCGGCGGCTTCGGCGGCCTGTTTGCCCCCGATGTCTCAGGCATGAGCGAGCCCGTGCTCGTCTCTGGCACGGACGGCGTCGGCACGAAGCTGCGTCTGGCCGAGCTCATGGGCAAGCACGACACCATCGGCATCGACTGCGTGGCCATGTGCGTCAACGACGTGATCTGCTGCGGCGCGAAGCCCCTGTTTTTCCTCGACTACATCGCCATCGGCAAGAACGTACCCGAAAAGGTCGCGTCCATCGTCTCCGGCGTTGCTGAGGGCTGCGTGCAGGCCGGCTGCGCCCTCATCGGCGGCGAGACGGCCGAGCACCCCGGCATGATGGCGGCCGACGACTACGATCTGGCCGGCTTTACCGTCGGTCTCGTGGACAAGCCGAAGGTCATTGACTCCGGCCGCATGGCAGCGGGCGACGTGGTGCTGGCTCTGCCCTCGTCCGGCTTCCACTCCAACGGCTATTCGCTCGTGCGCAAGGTGTTCGACGTGGAGAACACCGATCTCAACCGCTACTATGACGAGCTCGGCGAGACGCTGGGCGAGGCGCTGCTGCGCCCGACCGTGATCTACGTCAAGCCCGTTCTGCGCTGCATCGACGCTGCCGATGTGCGCGGCGTGAGCCACATCACCGGCGGCGGCTTCTACGAAAACATCCCGCGCTGCATCCCCGACGGGCTGTGCGCCAAGATCGACAAGGCCGCGATCCGCACGCCCGCTGTCTTCGGTCTGCTGCAGGCCAAGGGCGGCATCGACGAACACGATATGTTCAACACCTTCAACATGGGCGTGGGCATGGTCGTCGTCGTCAGCCCCGAGACCGCCGAGGCGGCGCTCGGCGCGCTCAGGGCCGAGGGCATCGACGCCTACGTCTGCGGCGAGATCGTCACCGGCGAAGAAAAAATCTGTCTATGCTGAAACAGCATGCCGGCAAAGGAGAAGACCTGACTATGAACAAAGCAAAGATCGCCGTGCTGGTCTCCGGCGGCGGCACAAATCTGCAGGCGCTGCTCGACGCACAGGCGGCGGGCACGCTTGCCCACGGTGAGATCACGCTGGTGGTCTCGTCCAACGAGGGCGCTTACGCGCTGACGCGGGCGGCCAATGCCGGCATCCGCGCGCAGACGATCTCACCGAAGCAGTGCGGCGGTCAGGCCGCCTTTGAGACGGCACTGTCGGCGCTTCTGGCGCAGCAGGAGATCGATCTGATCGTGCTGGCCGGTTTCCTGACCATCCTCAGCGCGGACTTCACCGCGCGCTGGCCGTCGCGCATCCTGAACGTGCACCCGTCTCTGATCCCCGCGTTCTGCGGCAAGGGGATGTACGGCCTGAAGGTCCACGAAGCGGCGCTTCGAACGGGCGTGAAGGTCACGGGCGCGACGGTGCATTTTGTCAATGAGATCCCGGACGGCGGACGCATACTGCTGCAAAAGGCGGTGGAGGTCCTGCCGGATGACACGCCAGAAACACTCCAGCGCCGGGTCATGGAGCAGGCGGAATGGCAGCTCCTGCCGCGAGCGGCGGAGCTGGTCTCGGAACAAATCGTAAAGGAGAAGCGCAATGCTTGACTTTCTCACCCTTCTGCGGGAAAATCCCTATCCCGGCCGCGGCATTCTTGTCAGCCGTGACCTCGTCTACTATTTCATCATGGGCCGCAGCGCCAACAGCCGCAACCGCATCTTTGTCACGACGGGCGACGGCATCCGCACCGAGGCGTATGACCCCGCGAAGCTGGAAGACCCCAGCCTCATCATCTACCACCCCGTGCGCACCATGGGCAGCGCGCTCGTGGTCACGAACGGCGACCAGACGGATACCGTCTGCCAGTACGGCGACTTCCGCAAGGGGCTCATGACCCGCGAATACGAGCCGGACGACCCGAACTGGACGCCGCGCATCTCTGCTATCCTCAATGCCGACGGCTCGTTTGAGCTCTCGATCCTCAAGCGCAAAAACGGGCGCTGCCTGCGCGAATTTTTCTGCTATGAGGGCGTCGACGCCGGACAGGGATACTTCATCAGCACCTATCAGGGCGACGGCAGTCCCCTGCCGACCTTCGCCGGCGAGCCACTGGAGGTCACCGTGCCGACGCCGGAGGAAGTCTGGCAGGCACTCAACGCGGACAACAAGGTGTCCCTTTACACAAACGTGAACGGCGAGGTACGCCTGTTCAACAAAAACCTGGGCGATTAAGGAGGCCGTAACGATATGAATGAGCTGGAACTGAAATATGGCTGCAACCCCAACCAGAAGCCGTCCCGAGTCTTTATGCGCGACGGGTCTGACCTGCCGTTCGCTGTCCTCAACGGCAAGCCCGGCTACATCAACCTGCTCGACGCGCTCAACTCCTGGCAGCTCGTCAAGGAGCTCAAGGCCGCCACCGGTCTGCCCGCCGCTGCCAGCTTCAAGCACGTGTCCCCCGCCGGTGCGGCCGTCGGCATGCCGCTGAGCGAAGTGGACAAGAAGATCTACTTCGTTGACCCGTCCGCGGAGCTCACGCCCATCGCCTGCGCCTACATCCGCGCGCGCGGTGTTGACCGCCTGTGCTCCTACGGTGACTGGGCGGCGCTGTCCGATACCTGTGACGCTGCGACCGCGAGCTACCTCAAGTATGAGGTGTCCGACGGCATCATCGCCCCGGGCTACACCGACGAGGCGCTGGAGATCCTGAAAACCAAGAAAAAGGGCAACTACAACGTCGTACAGATCGATCCGGACTATCTGCCCGCCGCAACGGAGCACAAGGACGTGTTCGGCATCACCTTCGAGCAGGGACGCAACGACCTCGTGATCGATAAGGACATGCTCACGAACATCGTCTCGGAGAACAAGAAACTGCCCGAGAACGCGAAGATCGACATGATCGTCGCTCTCATCACGCTCAAGTACACGCAGTCCAACTCCGTCTGCTACGTCAAGGACGGTCAGGCCATCGGCGTGGGCGCAGGCCAGCAGAGCCGCATCCACTGCACGCGTCTGGCCGGACAAAAGGCGGACAACTGGTATCTGCGCCAGCACCCGAAGGTCCTCGCGCTGCAGTTCGTGGACGACATCCGCCGTCCCGACCGCGACAACGCCATCGACGTCTACACCTCCGACGAGTATGAGGACGTGCTGGCCGACGGCGTGTGGCAGAACACCTTCAAGGTGCGCCCCGAGGTGCTGACCGCCGAGGAAAAGAAAGCCTGGATCGCAACGCAGACCGGCGTCACCGTCGGCAGCGACGCCTTCTTCCCCTTCGGCGACAATGTTGAGCGCGCGAGAAAATCCGGCGTGACCTACATCGCAGAGCCGGGCGGCTCGATCCGAGACGACCACGTCATCGCCACCGCCGACAAGTACGGCATGGTGCTGGCCTTCACCGGCGCGCGCCTGTTCCACCACTGAGTCATCACACGCATATCCGTTTTTTCCGCCGCGCAGATCCCACTTGGCATTTGCGCGGCGGCAAACAAAAATACTAAGAAGATAGAGGGAGAGCGCCATGAACCTTCTGGTCATCGGCGGTGGCGGCCGTGAGCACGCCATCGTCAGAAAACTGAAAGAGAACCCCGAAGTGGAGACGATCTACTGCCTGCCCGGAAACGGCGGCATCGCGGCCGACGCCGTGTGCGTTGCGGACATCGGCGCGAAGGACATCCCCGCGCAGGTCGCCTTTGCCAAGAGCCACGATATTGATTTTGCCGTGGTCGCACCGGACGATCCGCTGGTGCTCGGCGCGGTAGACGCGCTGGAGGCCGCCGGCATCCCCTGCTTCGGCCCGGAGGCGAAAGCCGCCATCATCGAGGGCAGCAAGGTCTTTTCCAAGGATCTGATGGAAAAGTACGGCATCCCGACGGCAGAGTATCAGGTGTTCACCGACGCCGGCGACGCCATGGACTATGTCAAGACCTGTCCCCTGCCCGTCGTCGTCAAGGCGGACGGTCTGGCGCTGGGAAAGGGCGTGCTCATCGCGGAGGATCGCGCGGCCGCCATCGCCGCAGTCGAGACCATCATGCTCGACCGTGCCTTCGGCAACAGCGGCAGTCAGGTGGTCATTGAGGAATTTCTCACCGGACCGGAGGTCTCCGTGCTCGCCTTTACGGACGGCAAGACCGTCGTGCCCATGGTGTCCTCGATGGATCACAAGCGGGCGCATGACCATGACGAGGGGCTCAACACCGGCGGCATGGGCACCGTCGCCCCGAACCCGTATTACACGGATGACATCGCCCGTACATGCATGGACACCATCTTTCTGCCCACCATGCGCGCGATGAACGCCGAGGGGCGCACGTTCCGCGGCTGCCTGTATTTCGGCCTGATGCTGACGCCGAACGGCCCGAAGGTCATCGAATACAACTGCCGCTTCGGCGACCCCGAGACGCAGGTCGTCCTGCCGCTGCTCGAGAGCGATCTGCTGACGATCATGCAGGCCTGCCGCAACGGCACGCTCGCCGAGACAGAGGTCAAATTCTCCAATGGCGCCGCCTGCTGCGTCATCATGGCGTCCGACGGCTACCCGGAGCACTATGAAAAGGGCTTTGCCATCACGATGCCCGCCGAGACCGCCGCGCACACCTATGTGGCGGGCGCAAAGCTGACCGACGGCAAGCTGCTGACCAACGGTGGGCGCGTGCTCGGCGTGACCGCAACGGCGCAGGATCTCAGGAGCGCCGTGGAAAAAGCATACACGATGGTGCAGAGCGTGCAGTTTGACAATGCGTTCTACCGCCATGACATCGGCCAGCGCGCCCTCAAGGCGCTGGAACAGTGAAGGGAGAGAGCGCAGGCATGGTTTACAGAGTATACGTTGAAAAGAAAGAGGCGCTGGCGAACGAGGCGCGCGCCCTGCTGGAGGATCTGCGGGCATTTCTGGGCATCGAGTCCCTGACGGGGCTGCGCCTGTTCAACCGCTATGACCTCGAGGGCATCAGCCGGGAGCTGTTCGACTACACCGTCAAAACGGTGCTGTCCGAGCCCCAGCTCGACATCGTGACGGACGCGCTGCCGCAGGGCGACGCGGTGTTTGCCGTGGAGTATCTGCCCGGCCAGTATGACCAGCGCGCCGATTCCGCTGCGCAGTGCGTGCAGATCCTGTCGCAGGGGGAGCGCCCGCTCGTGCGCACCGCGCGCGTATATGCGCTTGAGGGAAAGCTGACGGATGCCGAGATCGCCGCGATCAAGCAGTATGTCATCAACCCCGTCGAGAGCCGCGAGGCATCTCTGGAGCTGCCGGAGACGCTGCGCATGGAGTATGACATCCCCACCACCGTGCGCACCGTGGAGGGCTTCACCGCGATGGACAGCGCCGCGCTCGATGCGCTGCGTGATGAGCTCGGTCTCGCCATGGATCTGGACGATCTGACGTTCCTGCAGCGCTATTTCCGCGACGATGAACGCCGCGAGCCCACCATCACTGAGATCCGCGTGGTGGACACTTACTGGTCCGACCACTGCCGCCACACCACCTTCTCCACCCACATCGACAACGTGGAGATCGACGATCCCGTGATCCAGGCCGCCTACGAGCGGTATCTGGCCGCGCGCGTGGAGGTCTACGGCGAGGAAAAGGCCGCCAAGCGTCCCCAGACGCTCATGGACATCGCCACCATCGGTGCAAAAACCCTCAAAAAGCGCGGCCTGCTGCCGGAGCTCGACGAGAGCGAGGAGATCAACGCCTGCTCCATCCACGTCACCGCCACGGTCGACGGCGAGGCGCAGGACTGGCTGCTGATGTTCAAAAACGAGACCCACAACCACCCCACCGAGATCGAGCCCTTCGGCGGCGCAGCCACCTGCATCGGCGGCTGCATCCGCGACCCGCTCTCCGGCCGCGCCTATGTGCATCAGGCCATGCGCGTGACCGGCGCGGGCGACCCGAGAGTCGCGCTCGACAAGACGCTGCCCGGCAAGCTGCCGCAGCGCAAGCTGTGCCAGACCGCCGCCGCGGGCTACTCCTCCTACGGCAACCAGATCGGCCTTGCCACCGGTCATGTGGCGGAGCTCTATCACGAGGGCTACATCGCCAAGCGTCTGGAATGCGGCGCTGTCGTGGCGGCCGCACCCGCATACAACGTCCGCCGCGAGTGCCCCGCGCCCGGCGATGTGGTCATCCTGCTGGGCGGCCGCACGGGCCGTGACGGCATCGGCGGCGCGACCGGCTCGTCCAAGAGCCACAACCTGAAATCGCTTGCGACCATGGCCTCCGAGGTCCAAAAGGGCAACGCGCCCGAGGAGCGCAAGATCCAGCGCCTGTTCCGCAACGGCGACGTGACCCGTCTCATCAAGCGCTGCAACGATTTCGGCGCGGGCGGTGTCAGTGTTGCCATCGGCGAGCTGGCCGACGGTCTGCGCATCGATCTGGATGCCGTGCGCAAGAAGTACGACGGTCTCGACGGTACGGAGCTTGCCATCTCCGAATCGCAGGAGCGCATGGCCGTGGTCGTTGCCGCCGGGGACGCAGATGCCTTCATCCGCGCTGCCAAGGCGGAAAACCTCGAGGCGTATCAGGTGGCCGTCGTCACTGAGGATGCCCGCATGGTCATGGAGTGGAACGGTGCGGTCATCGCCGACCTCAGCCGTGCCTTCCTCAACACCAACGGTGCTGTCAAGCACGCCGGTGTGCGCGTGGCGCGCAAGGATCGCGCGCCGCTGGCACAGCCCCGCTTCAGTTCCCTGCGTGAGATGGCCTCCAGCCTCCGCTGCGCCTCCCGCCGCGGTCTCGTGGAGCGCTTTGACAGCACCATCGGCGCGGGCTCGATCCTGATGCCGTACGGCGGCAGGACGCAGCGCTCTCCCGCACAGGCGATGGCTGCCGTGTTCCCGGTCCTGCCCGGTCAGGAGACGGATCAGGCCAGCGTCATGGCCTGGGGCTGCGACCCGGAGCAGACGAGCACCGATCCCTACATCGGCGCATACAACGCGGTCTACACCTCGATGGCGAAGCTCGTCGCCGCCGGTGCCGACTACAAGAAGGCCTACCTCTCCTTCCAGGAGTTTTTCGAGAAGCTGCGCACCGAGCCGGAGCGCTGGGGCAAGCCCTTCGCCGCCCTGCTCGGCACGGTAGACGCCCAGCTCGAGCTTGGCGCCGCCGCCATCGGCGGCAAGGACTCCATGTCCGGCACGTTCCTCGATCTCGATGTGCCGCCCACGCTCATCTCCTTTGCCATCGCGCCGCTGAAAACGGACGAGGTGCTCTCCACGGAGTTTAAGGCCGCGGGTCATCCCGTGTACCTGTTCTCCGGTGCGGACGCCGATGGCGTCAAGACCGCATGGGAGGCGCTGCACGCACTCGCACGCAGCGGAAAAGTCCGCGCCGCGTGGGCCGTGGAAAACGGTCTGAGCGAGGCCGTGATGAATATGTCCTTCGGCAACGAGATCGGCTTCAGCGCCGAAAACACGGCCGTGGACTGGAACGCGCTCTATCCCGGCGCGATCGTGGCAGAGCTCACCGAGGACACGGCGGACGCCGTCCGTCTGGGTGTCACCACCGCAGAGCCCATCGTGCGCATCGGTGCCGACAGCGCCGCCATTTCGGAGCTGCTGGCGCTCAACGAGGGCGTGCTGGAGTCTGTCTACCCGAGCCGCACGGCAGCCGATACGACGCAGGTTCCCGTGCTGTCCTCCCCCGCCGTGCAGCGCGTCGCGCCCAAGATCGGCGTGGCCGTGCCCAAGGTGCTCATCCCCGTGTTCCCCGGCACGAACTGCGAATACGACTCTGCCCGTGCCGTGCGGCGCGCCGGACTCGAGCCGGAGATCCTCGTGCTCAACAACCAGTCCGCGCAGGACGTGGCCGACTCCATCAGCCGGTTTGCCGGCGCTGCGCGCAGCAGCCAGATCATCTTCGTCCCCGGCGGCTTCTCCGGCGGCGACGAGCCCGACGGCTCGGCCAAGTTCATCACTGCCTTCTTCCGCAACCCGGAGGTGCGGGATGCGACCATGGATCTGCTGAAAAACCGCGACGGTCTCATGCTCGGCATCTGCAACGGCTTCCAGGCGCTCATCAAGCTCGGTCTCGTGCCCTACGGTGAGATCATCGACACGGACGCGTCCTGCCCGACGCTGACCTTCAACACGATCGGCCGCCACCAGTCGCGTCTGGTGCGCACCCGCATCGCCTCCAACCGCTCTCCGTGGCTGGCTGGCACGCAGGTCGGCGACGTGTACACCGTCCCCATCTCCCACGGTGAGGGCCGCTTCCTGTGCAGCGAGGAGCTCGTGCGCAAACTCGCCGACAACGGTCAGATCATCACGCAGTACGTGGACGCCGACGGCGTGCCCGGCATGGACGTGGACGTCAACCCCAACGGTTCGATCTGGGCCATCGAGGGCATTACGTCCCCGGACGGCCGCGTCCTCGGCAAGATGGGCCACGCCGAGCGCATCGGCGACGGCCTGTATCAGAACGTGGACGGCTGCTACGATATGAAGCTGTTCCAGTCGGCAAAGAAGTACTTTGACATTTGATAAGGGAGGGCTCGCAACATGATGACGGATATTGAGATCGCCCAGCAGTGCCGGATGCACCCGATCGCGGACATCGCCGCCACCGCCGGTATCGACGAATCCTATCTCGAACAGTACGGCCGCTATAAGGCCAAGATCGATCCGCAGCTGCTCAAGGATCGCGCCGAGCGTCCGGACGGCAAGCTCATCCTCGTGACGGCCATCAACCCCACCCCCGCGGGCGAGGGCAAGACCACGACCTCCGTCGGTCTGGCAGACGGTCTGCGCAAGATCGGCAAAAATGCCGTGGCTGCGCTGCGTGAGCCGTCTCTCGGTCCGGTGTTCGGCGTCAAGGGCGGCGCTGCCGGCGGCGGCTATGCGCAGGTCGTGCCCATGGAGGACATCAATCTCCACTTCACCGGTGATTTTCACGCCATCGGCGCAGCCAACAACCTGCTGGCCGCCATGCTCGATAACCACATTCAGCAGGGCAACGCGCTTGGCATCGATGTCAAGCAGATCACGTGGAAGCGATGCGTGGACATGAACGACCGCCAGCTGCGCCAGATCGTGGACGGTCTCGGCGGGCGCATTCAGGGTGTGCCCCGCGAGGACGGCTTTGACATCACTGTGGCCTCCGAGGTCATGGCGGTACTGTGCCTCGCCAGCGACATCACCGATCTCAAGGCGCGGCTCGGCCGGATGATCGTGGCCTACACCTTCGACGGCAAGCCCGTCACCGCCCACGACCTCAAGGCCGAGGGCGCGATGACCGCTCTGCTCAAGGATGCGCTCAAGCCCAACCTCGTGCAGACGCTTGAGGGCACGCCCACGCTCATCCACGGCGGTCCGTTTGCGAACATTGCCCACGGCTGCAACTCCGTCACTGCGACGCGCATGGCGCTCAAGCTGGGCGACTATGTCGTGACCGAGGCCGGCTTCGGCGCGGATCTGGGCGCGGAGAAGTTTCTGGACATCAAGTGCCGTCTGGCGGGGCTGCGCCCGAACGCCGTGGTCATCGTGGCCACCGTGCGCGCGCTCAAGAGCCACGGCGGTGTGCCCAAGGCCGAGCTGAACACGGAGAATCTGGATGCTCTAGAAAAGGGTCTGCCCAATCTGCTGCACCATGTCAACACCATCCGCAGCACGTATCATCTGCCGTGCGTGGTCGCGATCAACGCCTTCCCCACCGACACGAAAGCCGAGCTGCGGCTCGTGGAGGACAAGTGCCGGGAGCTCGGCGTGCGCGCCGTGCTCTCCGAGGTCTGGGCCAAGGGCGGCGAGGGCGGCAAGGCGCTTGCTGAAGAGGTCGTGCGCCTGTGCGAGCAGCCGAGCGCGGAGGCGTTCACTTTCTCCTACCCCACCGACACGACGCTTGTCAATAAGCTCAACGCCATCGTGCAGCGCGTCTACGGCGGCGCGCAGGCCGTGCTGACCCCCGCTGCCCAGAAGCAGGCAGAGCGGCTCACAGAGCTCGGCTTCGGCGATCTGCCTGTGTGCATGGCAAAGACGCAGTACTCCCTGTCGGATGATCCCACTCTGCTGGGCGCGCCCAATGATTTTGCCGTCACCGTGCGCAGCCTGAAGGTCAGCGCCGGTGCGGGCTTCATCGTTGCCCTGACGGGCGAGATCATGACCATGCCGGGGCTGCCCAAGGTTCCCGCCGCCGAGAAGATCGACGTGGACGAAAACGGCAGGATCACCGGTCTGTTCTGAGCTGCCGGATAACCGCATATGAAAAGAGGCCGCGATCGTGTGATCGCGGCCTCTGTGTCTTTGCAGATATAAAAATTCGGATCAAGCCATACAGCTTGCTCCACGTGATGAAGAGTGTGATTATAGGAATTCAAAAATACAGATATATCAATACTTGCAGTCGGCAAGAGAAAAATTCCCATACGGTCGCTCAGATGGGATACTTTGCGCGCCACGCATCATGAGCCGCAATATATTCAATCACATCCAATGGTTTCATTTTTTGCTCCCGAAATTGAACATGAGCTTTCGCATAATCCCCTGTTTTCAAGTTGACCTTTATGGTGCTTTCATGGTATAGAGTAATTTTGACTTCGTGATAATCGAAACACCAATCCGCTAAATGCGTGGTAACAATTACGGATTGATGCAAGAACCGGCACTCAAACCCTTTTTCCGTGCATTTATCTATAATCGACTGACGCAGAGCATTTTCGTGCGCTGCGGCGCGCAATTCAGATGCAGTTTTCTTTGTTAATACTCTTGTATGTACAGTATCTGAATCACATGCGGCGCAGTGCCTTAAAAATGTTTCTCCGAATTGGGGATACGGAGGTGTAAAAGCAAACTGACGCTTCCGACCACAATTAAGACATTTGCATTCGTACTGACGCATTGTGCCTATCTCCTGTATTTAATTACTTATAAAAAATCCTCTGAAACCGTAGTTTCAGAGGATATGGTCGGAGTGGCGAGACTTGAACTCGCGGCCTCATGGTCCCGAACCATGCGCGCTACCATCTGCGCTACACCCCGATGCAGCTTTTTCATTATAATGATTTACAGCACGCTTGTCAAGCAAAATCTCACTTTTCGCGGAGAAATATTTGTCGATTCTTGTTTTCGGAATTTCTGCATCTTTCTGCTATTTTTTCTCTTGACAGCGGTAGCGCCTGACCCTATACTAAAGATGCTGCGGTCAGCCCTGTCTTGCAAACTTTGCTGACTACATCGCTGGAGGCCGGAACATCCGGTCTCCTTTTTTCATTTCCTACAAAACGACCGGCGGATGTGCCAAGGCACATCCGCCGGTTTTTCATGCTTCGCCGCTGCACAGGGGCGCACGCTGCTGCCCCATTGTATAGACCATGTCCCAAAAGCGCAGGTCAAACCGGCAGCAGTTTTCAAAGATCTCACACAGGTGCTGCACCGTCGCCTCGTCGACGGAAGCGCCGAGTGCGTCGATGCGGTCGATCAGATCCTGATTGGTCTGCCGGTAGGCGTCCGACACATAGCCCGCGAACCACGCGCCGTAGCGTTCATCCGAAAGTGCGTTCGGATAGCGCGCGACCATCTGCTCGGCCACATATGCATAGCTCCAAGAGCAGTTGAGCAGCGTCACGAGTCCGGTCAGCACATCGCCCGCCTGCGCCTCGCAGATCATATAGTGCGTGTAGGCGCTGTTGTCGATATGCGGACGCGCGGCTTCGATCTCCGCATCCGTGACGCCGAGACGCCGCATATACGGCAGGTGCGTGCGATACGTCTCACCGATCGTGTCCGAGAGCTGTGTACTCAGAAAACGGATCTGCTCAAAGTCATCAGCCTTCTGGATGATGGCCGCAAAGATCTTCACATAATCGCGCAGGTACAGATAGTCCTGCAGCATATAGTACCGGAACTTCTCCTCCGGCAGCGTGCCGTCCGCCATCTGCACCACAAAGGGGTGGCACAGATACTGCGGCCAGAGCTTCTGAGCGCACGCATAGATCCTCTGGGAAAGCTTCACCTCGCGCCTCGCTTATTTGTGTGCGATGATCGCAACATAGCCGCCGCTCTGGTAGCCGGGCACGACATCCTCAGCGACCTCGTTGGTGTACATGGGGTTGCGCAGCAGCGTCTGATAGAAATCGAAGTCGTGGAAGCCGAGCGACTTGAGCGCGTCGATCTTCTCCTCGGTGGAGTGCCACACGCCCGCGCAGCACAGCTCCAGCGGGTACGGCAGCTCGGGCATGACGCCGTTGAGCGAGGGGTGGTCAAACGTGCCGGCTTCCTTCGCCAGCAGGTACATGAAGCCAAACGCGCTCTCCTTGGGCACATCCAGCGAAATAAACGTTCCGTTCGGCTTGAGCGCCTTCTTGCAGACGTTGAACGCATACGCCAGGTCCTCCATGTAGCTGGAGCTGCCGTTGAGATAGATCACGTCGTAGGCGTTGTCCTCAAGCTCCGCCTCCTCGATCGCGCCGAACGAGATCACGTTCACGCCGCGCTTTTGCGCGATCGCGCCCATGTCGCGCGAGGGCTCGATGCCCTCGATGCCGCTGCAATCGATCATGCTCTCGAACAGGCCGCTGCCGCAGCCGACGGAGAGCACGCGCTTGCCGGAAATGTCGCCAAGCGCTTTCTGGAACAGGCGAAGCTCGCTCTGGAACAGGTTTTCATTGGTCATGAACCATGCGTCGTACTGTGCCGCATAGCCGTCAAATTTCGGTTTCATCTTCGTATCGTCCTTTCTGATCTACAAACTTCATAGGGGCGCTTGCCGCGCGCTGCGTGCGCTGTGCGCCGGTGCGCGGTTATCCGTTATCATAGCATAAATGCGCCAGCCCCGCAACGGTATTGTGCGCGGGGGCAAAAAGTTTTCAGCAGAAAAATCCCTCAGCGCAGCGCTGAGGGATGGTGTGTGAAAATCACGCGGCCTTGCCTGCCAGCGAAGCGGCGCTGACCGGGAAGGTAAAATAGGTATCGGGATAGGGCTCATTTACCAATGTGAAGTGCCACCACTCCCCTGCATACGGCCGGAAGCCGTGCCGGACCATCACATCGCGCAGCAGCGCGCGCATGGCCGACTGCTCGGCGCTGATACCGGAAAAATCCGCGTGGCTGCGTGCGCCGAAATAATCAAACGTGCCGCCCATATCGACCTCGCGCCCCGTGCGCAGCTCAAACAGCGTCAGATCGACCGTGCTGCCGCGGCTGTGACCGGAACGCTCGGCGATGTAGCCCTGCGAAAAGAGCGCGCTTTTTTCCGTCTCCGGGTAAAAATACGCCTGCATACGGGTATCATCCGCGTCCTGCGCCCAGCGCATGAACTGCGTCACCGCCGTCTGCGGGCGGTAGGCATCGTACACTTTCAGCCGATAACCCATGGCGACCACCTCATCGCTGACTGCCTTGAGTGCCTCCGCCGCCTGTACGGTCAACAGCGCGACCGGCTGCTCATACCCATCGATACGCTCACCTACGAAGTTATAGGTCGAATAATAGCGCATCTCAAGGATCACATCCGGCACGACCTCACTCAGCAGAACAAAACCGGAGGCATCCTCCTCAGGCGGTACAGCCGCTCCCTGCTCAGGCGCTGCGGATGTGGCCGCCGCCGGTGCCGGCAGCGGCAGCTCACCGCCTTTTCCGGCGCAGGCCGGAAGCGCAGTCAGTAGTACCAGACACAACAGCAAGCACAACAATCGTCTTATTCGCATATCCTCACCCCGCGACAAAATCCTTGCGATGATTCTATCACGTTTTCGGCACGTAGTAAATACAGCGCGCGGACAACGTCCCCGATTCAGCGCAAAATACAACTCCCTCCCGCGACATCAGATCGCAGGAGGGGTTTTTGGCGGAGAGTAAGGGATTCGAACCCCTGTGGCGTTGCCGCCTAACGGTTTTCAAGACCGCCCCGTTATGACCACTTCGGTAACTCTCCGGATATACAGATAGAGAAACAAGACGCCGAAATCGGCGTCTTGTCTTTGGCGGAGAAGGAGGGATTTGAACCCTCGCGCCGCTTATCACAGCCTACTCCCTTAGCAGGGGAGCCCCTTCGGCCACTTGGGTACTTCTCCAAGCCGAATTCCACACATATATGGATGCGCGGCCAGCGCGCTGCATTATAGTAGCATATTCGGCAGCGGATGTCAACTTGTTTTTTCGGTTGACAGCGGGCGGAAAATGCGCTATAAGTGTGCCTGAACAAAGGAGATACGTTTTATGCACTACACATCCGTACTTTTTGACCTCGACGGCACGCTGCTCGACACGCTCGGCGACCTGACCGCCGCCATGAACCGCACCCTCACCCGCCACGGCCTGCCGGAACGCACGCGGCAGCAGATGCGCGCCGCGCTCGGCAACGGAGCGCGGCGGCTGATGGAGCTGTCCGTACCCGCCGGAACGGACGGCGCACTCTTTGAGACGCTGCTGGCAGAGTATAACGCCGACTATGCCGCCCACTGCCGCATCGAGACCGCCCCCTACCCCGGCGTTGACGCGCTGCTGCAGCAGCTGCACGCGCAGGGGCGCAAGCTTGCCATCGTGTCCAACAAGCCGGACGAGGCCGTGCGCGCACTGCGGACAGAGTTTTTCGCGGACACCGTGCCGATCGCCGTCGGCGAGAAAACCGGCATCCGCCGCAAGCCCGCGCCGGACACGCTGCTGGCCGCCATGGCGCAGCTTGGCGCTGACCCTGCGAGCACGGTCTATGTCGGCGATTCCGAGGTCGACATCGCCACGGCACGCGCGGCCGGTCTGCCGTGCATCAGCGTGCTGTGGGGCTTTCGTGACCGTGACCTGCTCGAGCAAGCCGGTGCGCAGCAGTTTGCCGCCGACGCCGACGAGCTCGCAAGACTGCTCGACTGAGCGAAAAAGATCCACCGGCCTGCTGGCCGGTGGATCTTTTATACCGTTTTGCGCGCTCAGTCCTTCTTTTTCATGAACTGACCGGCGGCGCGCATCATGAGACGCTTGGTGCCGGCGGTCTCAAAATCCACCTCGAGCAGCGCATCGCCGCCCATGGGCTTGACCGCTGCGACGACACCGTCGCCAAACGCCTTGTGCACGACGCAGTCACCGACGGCAAACGACGGTGCAGCGGACGCCGCAGGCTTTGCAGCAGGCGGCGCCGGGCGCATGGGCGGCTTGCGCCGCGGCTCCGGCGCGGAGACCGTGTAAGCGCGCGGCTCGCTCCGGCGCGGCGGATACTGCTGCTGGTCGCGGCTGGGCTCGGAATAGCCATAGCCGTGCGGGACGTTGAGCTTTCGGATGTCCTCATCCGGGATCTCCTCGACAAAGCGGGAGACGCGGTTGGCCGTCGTGCGGCCGAAGAGCATACGCTGCCGGGCGCACGTAAGGATGAGGTGCTCGCGCGCGCGGGTGAGCGCGACGTAGCACAGGCGGCGCTCCTCCTCCATCTCGTCCGGCTCGCCGATGCAGCGCAGGCCCGGGAAGATGCCCTCCTCGCAGCCGATGATGAACACCGTCGGAAACTCCAGTCCCTTGGCCGCGTGCATGGTCATGAGCGTGACACAGTCGGCAGACTGGTCATAGTTGTCGAGATCCGTATAGAGCGCGACCTCGTCGAGGAAGCCCGCGAGCGTGGGGTTTTCGGCCTCCTTGGCAAAGGCGATGATATTCGACTTGAGCTCCTGCACGTTTTCGATGCGCGCAGTGTCCTCGGCCGTGTTCTTCTCCTCGAAGGCGCGGACATAACCGCTGCGCTCCACGACCAGATCATAGAGCTCGTCCGGCGGCACGGTCTTGGCCTGCTCCTGCAGCTCCTCGATCAGGATAGCGAACTGGCGCAGACGCATCTGGCTGCGCTGCAGCTCGGGATACGCGTCGGCGTGGCGGATAATGTCAAAGAGGCTCGTCTGCTGCTCGTGTGCGAGCTGCAAGGCCGCCTCGATCGTGCGCGCGCCGATGCCGCGGGCGGGCGTGTTGATGATGCGCATCAGGCGCAGATCATCGTCCGGCGTCTGGATGACGCACAGATAGGCCAGCATATCCTTGACCTCGGCGCGGTCGAAAAAGCGTGTGCCGCCGACGATGCGGTACGGGATGCCGTTGCGCTTGAAGGCATATTCGAGCTGGTTGCTCTGCGCGTTCATGCGGTAGAGCACGGCATGGTCGCGGAAGTTGATCCCCTGCCCGAAATCGTCCATGATCTTCGCGGCGACGTAGCGCGCCTCGTCGTTCTCATTCGTGGCGCAGTAGAGCGTGAGCGGGTCGCCGGCATCGGCCTTTGTCCAGAGCGTTTTGCCCTTGCGGCCGGTGTTGTTGGCGATGACGTGGTTGGCGGCATTCAGGATGCGGCCGGTGCTGCGGTAGTTCTGCTCAAGGCGGATGGTGCGCGCGTTTTTGTACTGCTTTTCGAAATTGAGGATGTTCTCGATCGTTGCGCCGCGGAACTTGTAGATGCTCTGGTCATCGTCGCCGACGACGCAGATGTTGCCCCAGCCGTCCGCAAGCAGCGCTGCAAGCTGGTACTGGAGATTGTTCGTGTCCTGATACTCGTCGATGAGCACATAGCGGAAACGGCGCTGCCAATGCTCGCGCACGTCCGCATGCTCATCGAGCAGGCGCACGGTGTTGTAGATCAGGTCGTCAAAGTCCATCGCCCCGGCGGAAAACAGGCGCTGCCAGTAGGCCTGGTATATCTCGCCGATGCGGATATTGCGCGGGTTGTGCGTGGCCTGTGCGCGCGCAAGGTACTGCTCGGGCGTGATGCCGGCATCCTTGGCGCGGCTGATCTCCGTGAGCACGGCGCGGTTTGGAAACGCCTTTTCATCGAGGTTCATCTCCTTGATGATGCGCTTGACGACCGCCAGGCTGTCCGACGTGTCATAGATCGTGAAGCTGTTGGGATAGCCGAGCTTGTCCGCGTCCCGCCGCAGGATGCGCACGCACGCGGAGTGGAAGGTCGAGGCCCAGATATCCGCCGCGGCCTCCGGACCGAGCATCCGCTCAATACGCTCCTTGAGCTCATCCGCCGCCTTGTTCGTGAAGGTGATGGCGATGATGCGCCACGGCTCGACCGGCTCGACCGCCGCCGCCCTGCGCGCACGCCGCCGCTCGTCCGGCGTCAGATCCGTGCGCTCGAGCAGCGCGAGGTCCTCCTCCGTCGCCCATTCGGGCACTTCGTCCGTGTCCGCGCCGCGGCCGTACTGAATGAGATTTGCGATCCGGTGGATGAGCACCGTGGTTTTACCGCTGCCGGCTCCCGCCAGCAGCAGCAGTGGGCCTTCCGTAGCCAGGACCGCTTGTCTCTGCATATCGTTCAGGTTCGCAAAGTCCGCCGCAATGAAGCGTCTGCGCGCCTGCACATACCGTTGTTGTTGTTCAAAAGTCATCGTTGTATTCTTCATAGCGTTTGATTTTACCACATTTTCTCCCCCGAAACAAGGGGTGCACGTCCCCGTGGACGCTTTTGCGCAGACGCGCGCAAAAACCCCGCCGTTCTCCGGTCGGAAAACGGCGGGTCTCCATTGGGGTTTGGGTTATTTCAAAATATCCTTCAGCTCGTGCATACCGTGGTTGGTCGTGACCACGACCACGCGGTCGCCGAGCTCGATAGCGTCGTTGCCGGACGGGACGCGGCACTTGCCGCGCCGGATGATCGAGGCAACGAGCACGGAGTCCTTGAGCTTGAGCGCCTTGAGCGGCACGTCAAGAAACTGGCTCTCGGCGCGCACGATGAACTCCAGCGCCTCGGCCTGACCGTCAGCCACCATGCGCAGCGTCTCCACGCCGCTGCTGTGCGCGGAATTCTCCATCCAGCGGACATACTCTACGATGCGGCCGGCCGTGACGTCCGCCGGCTGGATGATCGTCGTGAGGCCATACGACTCGGCAAGCTGGATGAAGTTGTCCTCATCGACCTTTGTGACGATCTTCGGCACATTCTCGTTGTAGGCGAACGAGGAGATGATGAGATTCGTCTCGTCCGACTCCGTGACCGTGACGAGTGCGTCCGCCGACGAGAGTCCCTCCTCGCGCAGCACATCCGGCTTTGTACCGTCGGCGCAGATGATGGTCGCCTCCGGCAGGAGTGTCTTCATGACGCGGCAGCGCGCCGGGTCGCGCTCAATGATCGTCGAGTGGATGCGCATCCTCGCCAGCTCCAGCGCCAGCCGCTCGGCGATGCGGCCGCCGCCGACAATGATGACGCTCTCGGCTTCATGGCGGAATTCGCCGATCTTACGAAAGAGCTCATGCAGCTCATGCGGCGCGCCGACCACGGTGACATAGTCCCCGGCGGCGAGCACAAAATCGCCGTTCGGGATCGTCACGCTGCCCTCGCGCTCCACGGCACAGATCAGGATGCCCTCGCTGTAGCGGCTGCGAAAATCGTTCAGGCGCAGGCCATCGAGCTTACTGCCCTCGCGCAGCTTGAACTCGACAAGCTCCACGAGCCCGTTTGCAAACGGTTCGACTTTTGTAGCGGCCGGAAAACGCAGCGTGCGCGAGATCTCCTTGGCGGAGGTACGCTCGGGGTTGATGGACAGGCTCAGCCCCAGCTCGTCCTGCAGCAGCACCACGTCCTGATAATACTCCTCGTCACGCACGCGCGCGATCGTATGCGTCGCGCCGAGCTTGCGCCCGACCATGCAGCTGATGAGATTGGTCTCATCCGAAGTCGTTGCGGCGATGAGCAGATCCGCATCCGCGACATTTGCAATGCGCAGCTGGTCGACATTGGCACGTCCCTCGACCACGATCACATCCAGCGTGGAGGAAATATAAGCGGCACGCTCCGGGTCGCCCTCGACGACAGTGATGTCATGCCCTTCTGTCAGGAGCTGCTCCGCGATGGCATACCCCACGCGGCCAGCGCCCACGATCACAATTTTCATAGTCTACGCTCTCCAATTATCATGTTCGGATCTCGGATCCACGGGTCGAAGTATTATAGCAGATATTCCCCCGCGTTTCAACAGCGAACACGTGAATTTCCAAGAAATCGGTTTGTGAATAAAGCGTAAAAAATCTGAAAAACCAACACGCTGCCGCTTGACGAACGCCGGTGCTGCGCTTATCATAATAGCCTATACTTATTTAATCTGTAGAAAGGCCGCTGCGACACGCGGCATCCATATAAAGGAGCATCCCATCCATGCTGGAACTGAAACACATCACCAAGGTATACGAGGCCGGAACGACACAGGTCGAGGCGCTCAAGGGCATCGACATCGCCTTCCGCGAGAATGAGTTTGTTGCAATCCTCGGCCAGTCCGGCTGCGGTAAGACCACGCTGCTGAACATCATCGGCGGGCTCGACCGCTATACCTCCGGCGATCTCATCATCAACGGCCGCTCCACAAAGGAATACGACGACCGCGACTGGGATACCTACCGCAACCACTCCATTGGCTTTGTCTTTCAGAGCTATAACCTCATCCCGCACCAGAGCGTGCTGGCAAACGTGGAGCTTGCGCTCACGCTCTCCGGTGTCTCCGGCGAGGAGCGGCGCGCGCGCGCCGTCGAGGCGCTGGAAAAGGTCGGTCTGGGCGACCAGCTTGACAAGGCGCCGAACCAGATGTCCGGCGGCCAGATGCAGCGCGTGGCCATCGCGCGCGCCATCGTCAACAACCCCGATATCCTGCTGGCTGACGAGCCGACCGGCGCGCTCGACAGCGAGACGAGCGTGCAGATCATGAATCTGCTGCAGGAAATTGCAAAGGATAAGCTCATCATCATGGTCACGCACAACCCGGAGCTGGCGTCGAAATATGCCACGCGCACCGTGCGGCTGCTCGACGGCAGGATCGTCGGCGATGACAACCCCTGCACGGAGTCCGAGACGTCCGCGCCCGTGATCGTCAAGGTCAAGGAGCACACGTCCATGAGCTTTGCCACCGCCATGAGCCTGTCACTGCACAACCTCATGACGAAAAAGGCGCGCACCCTGCTCACGGCGTTTGCGGGCTCGATCGGCATCATCGGTATCGCGCTCATCCTCTCGCTCTCGCACGGCTTCCAGTCCTACATCAACACCGTGCAGGAGCAGACGCTCTCGTCCTACCCGCTGACGATCGAGGCAAACCCCGTGGATATGTCCGGGATGCTCACGGCCATGACGGGCGCGAAGGACGACGAAAAGGACACACATGATCTCGACAAGGTCTACGCCAACACCGTCATGTACAGCATGCTCAACTCCATGGTCAGCAGCGCGACCGGCCAGTCGAACAACCTGCCGGCATTCAAGGAATACCTCGAAGACCCCGACAACAAGATCCATGACTACATCAGCGGCATCCAGTACACATACGACATGGGCTTTGCCGTCTACACCGAAGACCCGAACGGCACCGTCATCAAGGCCGACACGACCGAGCTGCTGCAAAACGTCATGAAGTCCATGTACGGCGGCGACTACACGGCCTACTTTGACTCCATGGGTGGGTTTTACTCCGGGTTCAACGTCTGGCAGGAGCTGCTCTCCGGCGAGGACGGCGCGCTCGTGAGCGCCTCGACACAAAACCAGTACGATGTGATCTACGGCTCATGGCCGCAGAATTACAACGAGGTCGTACTCGTCGTGGATAAAAACAACGAGATCTCCGACCTTACGCTCTACGCGCTCGGCCTCGAGAGCATGGATGACATCAGCAACGCCATGATGCAGTCCATGAGCAAAAAGCAGATCGACACGACGCAGGAAAGCTGGAGCTATGCTGACCTCTGCGGCCGCGACTTCAAGCTCATCCTCCCCTCGGAGGGCTACGTCGCCAGCGGCGCGGGCTACACGGATATCAGCCAGACGAGCGACGGCCTGAACTGGCTCTACCACAGCGACGATGTCGGCGTGCCGCTCAAGATCGTCGGCATCGTGCGCCCGGCCAAGGGCAGCGTGACCGGCAGCACCTACGGCGCGATCGGCTACACCTCCGCTCTGACTGACTATGCCATCGACCACGCCGACAACACCGAGATCATCCAGAAACAGCTGGCAGACCCGGATGTGGACGTGTTCACGGGTTCTGCGTTCCCGAACGCCGCGACCGCCACGACCGATCAGAAGGTTGCTGCGGCACAGGCCTATCTGAACAAGCTGAGTGTGGACGACCGTGCAAGCGTCTACCGCAAGTATATGACCACGCCGGACGACGCCACGCTCGACGCCGCGCTCACGCAGGCGATGGCAGGCTTTACCCGCGACAGCGCCAAGGAGATGGCTGACAACGGCATTTTCGAAGCCAGCGGCAAAACCGCGCAGCAGATGAAGGATATGATCGACGCCATGGACGATGAGACGTTCACACGCTTTTTCCGTCCGTATCTGCGCGCGATGCTGTCCATGCAGATGCAGCAGGAGACAGTCAAGTCCTACAGCGGCATGACCTCGCAGGAGATCGTCTCCGCCATCAACGCCAAAGGCATCAGCCGCAGCCAGTACGCTGACGTGTATGACAACTACGTCGCCTCCTCCGCCAGCGGCTCAACCTATCAAAACAATCTCAAAAAGCTCGGCTATGTCGACAAGGATTCTCCGAGCGCCATCAACATCTACGCCTCGAGCTTTGAAAACAAGGACCGCATCTCCGACTGCATTGACGACTACAACGCCGACAATCCGGACAATCAGATCAGCTTCACCGATTACATCGGTCTGCTCATGAGCAGCATCACGACGATCATCAACGCCATCAGCTACGTACTCATCGGCTTTGTAGCCATCTCCCTCGTCGTGTCGTCGATCATGATCGGTATCATCACCTATATCTCCGTGCTCGAGCGCACGAAGGAGATCGGCATCCTGCGCTCGATCGGCGCGAGCAAGCAGGACATCTCGCGCGTATTCAATGCCGAGACGATCATCGAGGGCTTCACGGCCGGTGTCATAGGCATCCTATGTACGCTGATCCTGCTCATCCCCATCAACCTCATCGTACACCATCTGACCGGTCTGCCGACGCTGAGCGCGATCCTGCCGGTGCTCGGCGCGGTCCTGCTCATCCTCATCAGCATGGCGCTGACGTTCATCGCCGGTCTCATCCCTTCGGGCATGGCCGCGAAGAAAGACCCCGTCGTCGCGCTGCGCACCGAATAAGCCCAAAACGCATATTTCTACAGCCTCCGTGCAAACTAGGGTCACCTACATTTGCACGGAGGTTTTGCATGATGAAGCAGAAACTGTTCGCAGCCGTATGCGCCTTTGCGCTCTGCGCGGCGCTGGGTACGGCCATCCACGCCGGACAGGAAGCGGAGACCGCCGCACCTGTGGCGGAAAATCTGGAGCTGACCACGTTCCGCAACACGTCCGTCGGCGGTACGCTGAGCGCCAGCGCGCCCGACGGCAGCCCCCTCACCTTCCGCATCACGACCGAGCCCATCAAGGGCACGGTGACGCTCACCGACGACGGCACGTTCGTTTACACCCCGGCTGACGGCAAGCGCGGGCGCGACTACTTTGGCTTTCGCGCCGCCGACAGCAGCGGCAGAGAGTCGCAGGAGGCGACCGTGATCATCGCCATCAAGAAGCAGAAGCCGGACGTCACCTACAGTGACATGGCCGGGCGGGCGGAGGAATATGCCGCCGTCATGCTCGCCGAGCAGGGCGTGTGCGTCGGCCGGCAGGTTGGCGGGCAGTATCTCTTCGACCCGGACAGCAACGTGCCGCGCGGTGAATTTCTCGCCATGTGCATGCACCTGACCGGGACGGAAACGCTGCAGGGCGTGCTCTCGACGGGCTTCGGCGATGATATGCAGATCCCCGCGTGGTCAAAAGCGTATGTCGCGACCGCGCTCATGAACGGCGATGTCTGCGGCTGCTCCGACGGCACGGCGATCGTCTTCGACGCACAGCGCGGCATCACGGCGGCGGAGGCTGCCGTCATGCTCAGCAGTTTCCTCGAGCCCTCCCCCGCCGCCGCGCTCGAGAGCGACTATATCCCCGAGTGGGCGTGCGCCGCCGTTGCGAGCCTGACATCGTGCGGCGTGTTTCCGGACGGCGCGGACACCGCCGCACCCATCACACGCGCCGAGGCTGCACAGATGCTGCTGGGTGCGTATGAGCTGCTGCAAAAGCGATAAAAACCAGCCCGTTTCCGGCTTCGGAAACGGGCTGATTTCATATCAGGCATCCCGCAGGATGCCGCGCACCGTCTCCGGCGCAAGCTCCGGAAACGGGAGCACGGGCTGCGGCACGGCTTCGTGCGCGCCGATGTGCTTTTCCATCCAGACCATGGAATACCATGTGACGAACTTATAGCCGCAGCGCGAAAACTCGCCCACGAGCCGATAGCCGATATGCGCGTGAAACTGTGCGCTGTTTTTCGTCAGGTGTACGTCGTCCGCCCCATCCGGGTATACGATGCAGGCGTAGAGCGTCTGCACGTGCTGCGCGCGCAAAAGCGCCTCGAGCGCGGCATACAGCCGCCTGCCGATCCCCTGCCGGCGCTGATCCTCGCGCAGGTAGATGCTCACCTCGGCAGCCCAGGCATAGGCCGCGCGCTCACCGAACGCGCCGGCGTAGGCGTAGCCGACGATCTCTCCGCCGCGCACGGCGACCAGATACGGATAGCGCCGGAGCGTGGCGCGCATGCGTGCGGCGAATGCTTCGATATCCGGCACGGTGTACTCAAACGTGATGGCCGTCTTTTCCACGTAGGGTGCATAGATCGCGCGCAGTGCGGGCGCGTCGCTCAGACACGCGGGGCGCAGATACAAGGTGTTCGCGTCCATACCTTCTTCACTTTCCACTGTCGCCGTAGTTTGCAAGCACGCGCGCGGACGGGTCGTTCACATCGCAGCCGGCCCATGCCTTGTTCGGCATCCAGAAGCCGGACACCATGCGCGCCTGATCAGGATAGTACCGCTCGAAGAGCTCCCGATAGAGCAGCGACTCCTTGGTGAACGGCTGCGCAAAATCATACTTCCGGCGCAGGATGTCGAAGGCGACGTCCGTATATGTCTCCTCGGCGTAGGCCTTGAGATCGTCGACCATCGAGTGCCCGACCGCATCACTGAAGGCCGCCTTCTCGCGCATAAGGATGTCATGCGGCAGCCAGTCGCCCTCAAAGGCATGGCGCAGCAGGTACTTGCCCTTGCCGTAAACGTTGCACTTCTTGGCGGGGTCGATGGACATGACATACTGCACGAAGTCCAGATCGCCGAACGGCACACGCGCCTCAAGGCTGTTGACGGAGATGCAGCGGTCGGCGCGCAGCACGTCATACATATGCAGCTCGCGGATGCGCTTGGCCGACTCCTCCTGAAATGCCGCAGGGCTCGGCGCGAAGTCCGTATACTTGTAGCCGAAGAGCTCGTCGGAAATCTCACCCGTGAGCAGCACACGCAGGTCAGTCTGCTCATGGATGGCCTTGCAGACGAGGTACATACCAATGCTCGCGCGGATGGTCGTGATGTCATACGTGCCGAGCAGCGCCACGACCTCCGGCAGCGCCTGAATCACATCCTCGCGCGTGATGATGACCTCGGTGTGGTCGGCGTGCAGATACTCCGCCACCTCGCGGGCATATTTCAGGTCGATGGCGTCGCTGCGCATGCCGATGGCAAATGTGCGGATGGGCTTTTTGAGCAGCTTTGCCGAGATTGCGCACACGAGGCTGCTGTCCAGGCCGCCGGAGAGCAGGAAGCCGAGCGGCGCATCGGCATCGAGGCGCTTCTGCACGCCGGCGATGAGCTTTTCGCGGATGTTCGTGCAGACAGTCTCCAGATCATCCTCACAGACGGCATCGACGTGCGTCATGTCGCGGTAGCAGGTGAACTTGCCGTCGGCATAATAGTGGCCGGGCGGAAACGGCATCACATCGTGCACGAGACCGACAAGATTTTTCGCCTCGCTGGCAAAGATGATCGCGCCCTCGGCGTCGTAGCCGTAGTACAGCGGGCGGATGCCGATCGGGTCACGCGCCGCGACAAGACCGCCGCGCTTGGCGTCATAGATGATCATGGCAAACTCCGCATCGAGACCGCGGAACATGTCCAGTCCCTCGCGCTCGTAGAGCGGAAGCAGGATCTCACAGTCGGATTCGCTCTCGAACGTCTCGCCCTCGGCGATCAGCCGCTCACGGATGGGACGAAAGCCGTAGATCTCACCGTTGCACACGAGCGCACTGCCATCACGCGTAAACGGCTGCATGCCTTCCGGATGCAGCCCCATGATGGCCAGCCGGTGAAAGCCGAGCGTCGCCGCGCCGATATGGAGCATGCGCGTGTCGTCCGGGCCGCGGGAAATGGTCTTGTCAAAGCCGGTGCGCAGATCCTGCGCAGAGATGGACGAGCCGAGATAACCGATGATGGAACACATGATTTTTTCCTCCTGAATACATCAAAAAATACGCAGCTACCATCCGACAATAGGACGAGTAGCTGCGTATCGTGGTGCCACCTATTTTACTTCTCACGGGTTCTAACAAACCGCACCGGGATAACGTCCGGCTGTGACGGCGCACCTACTGAGGCTCTCGCCCGTTCAGATTGCAGCTCGGGAGTGTTCTTCACACAGGCTCTGTTATGCGGCTCGCACCGTCCCGCACTCGCTGGGAATGATCGCCCGTGCTACTTTTCTCCGTCAATGCTTTTGACAGAAGTATGAAAATGAAAGAAGAGAGAAAAAGAAAGAGAAAACAAAGAGAAAACGTTGTTACCGCACACTGAACAGCAGGTCGCCGTAGGACGGCACCGGCCACTTGTCAGACGGCGTCATGGTCTCGAGCTGGTCGATCGTAATGCGCAGCTCCGCCATGGCGGAGAAGACCTTGTCACGGTAGTAGTTGGCCAGCGCCTGACTGCCCTCAACGGTCTTGGCGCCCATGAGTGCCTCGTCGAGGCTGCGCACCTTGCGGTACGCATCGCCCAGCAGCGCAGACATCTCGGGGATGATGCTCTCCTCGTACGAGCAGTCGGCCGTGACGGACGCGGCGTGGATGGCTGCGGCAGTCTCGGACAGCTCGCGCAGATAGCTGCTGACGGCGGGCATGATATCGCGCCGCGCCATCTCAAGCATGGTCAGCGCCTCGATGTTGAGGATCTTGCTGTAGTTTTCGAGGTGGATCTCATAGCGTGCCTCCATCTCGGTGCGGGTGTAGACATGGTGCTTGGTAAAGAGCGCCACGTTCTTGTCGGCAAGGTAATACGGCAGCGCTTCGGGCGTCGTGCGCAGGTTCAGCAGACCGCGGCGCTCCGCCTCTGCGATCCATGCCTCGTCATAACCGTTGCCCTTGAAGAGGATGCGCTTGTGCTTGATGAGCACGCTGCGGATGAGCGCCTGCAGATCGGTCTCAAAGTCCGTGCTGCCCTCGAGCGCATCGGCAAACTGCTCAAGGCTCTCGGCAACCGCCGTGTTGAGCACGACGTTGATGCCGGAAATGGAGGCCGAGGAGCCGGGCATGCGGAACTCGAACTTGTTGCCGGTGAACGCAAACGGAGAGGTGCGGTTGCGGTCAGTCGTGTCCTTGGGGAAGCGCGGCAGCGCGTGCACGCCGATCTTCATCAGCTGTCTTTCCTTGCCGCAGTAGGCCGTCTCGTCAACGATCGCGTTGAGGATCTCCTCGATCTCGTCGCCGACGTACATCGAAACGATCGCCGGAGGCGCCTCGTTCGCGCCGAGGCGGTGATCGTTTGCGGCCGACGCCACGCTGATGCGCAGCATATCCTGATAGTCGTCCACAGCCTGAATGACCGCGCACAGGAACAGCAGGAACTGCGCGTTTTCCGCCGGTGTCTCGCCGGGCTCAAGCAGGTTCATGCCGGTGTTGGTGGTCAGCGACCAGTTGTTGTGCTTGCCGGAACCGTTGACGCCGGCAAACGGCTTTTCATGCAGCAGGCAGACCATGCCGTGGCGCGAGGCCACCTTCTGCATGATCTCCATCGTCAGCTGGTTCTGGTCAGCAGCGATGTTGCCGGTCGTGAACACGGGTGCAAGCTCGTGCTGCGCGGGAGCGACCTCGTTGTGCTCGGTCTTGGCATAGACGCCGAGCTTCCAGAGCTCCTCATCGAGATCCTTCATGAACGCCGCGACGCGCGGCTTGATGCTGCCGAAATAGTGATCGTCAAGCTCCTGACCTTTCGGCGGCTTTGCACCGAAGAGCGTGCGCCCGGTGTAGATCAGATCCTTGCGGCGGTTATAGACATCTTTGTCCACGAGGAAATACTCCTGCTCGGGACCGACCGTCGTGCGCACGGCGGTCACGTCCGCGTTGCCGAACAGGTGGATCACGCGCAGAGCCTGACGGTTGAGCGCCTCCGCGCTGCGCAGCAGCGGCGTCTTTTTATCGAGCGCCTCACCACCGTAGGAGCAGAACGCCGTCGGGATGCACAGAACGTTATCCTTGATGAAAGCATAGGACGTCGGATCCCACGCGGTATAGCCGCGCGCTTCAAACGTCGCGCGCAGGCCGCCGGACGGGAAGCTGGAAGCATCCGGCTCGCCGCGGACAAGCTCCTTGCCGGAAAACTCCATAATCACCTGACCGCCGCCGCAGGGAGAGATGAAGCTGTCGTGCTTCTCGGCGGTGATGCCGGTCATCGGCTGGAACCAGTGCGTGAAGTGCGTCGCGCCCTTCTCGATCGCCCAGTCCTTCATGGCATTGGCCACGATGCGCGCTGCGTCGTCATCGAGACGCTTGCCCTTTTCCATCGTCGCCTGCACCTGACGGTAGGTCTCCTTCGGCAGCCGCTCGCGCATGACTGCGTCGTTAAATACCATAGAGCCAAAAATGTCAGAGATCTTATCCATTTTCCAGGTCCCCTTTCTATGTTTCAAAATCTGTGTCAACAACGAAAAAACGGCACTGGTGCCCGGAGATCATTCGCTCTCCACGACGCCATTGCCGTTTCAATGTGGAAAATATACGCCTGTTGCAGAAAAATGTCAAGCGGGCCGGGCGCAATTTCTTTCGGCGGATTTCACAGAATTTTCGGCAGATCCGGGCAAGATTTTATTCTTGACATGTGCAAAACCCGTGGTGTATTATATACATGGATTTTTGATTGGAAAAATTCCGTGTGCCGCTGATACGGTCACGAAAGTACATATGGTATCTTTTCGAGAACGCTGACGTTTCACGATGACCTGGGGGAAAGTGCCCCTTATCGGCATCGGAAGCGTCTTTTTGTTTTTCCGCCCCGATTTCAAATTGCGAGGTGATGCGTATGAATTCGTCCCTGCACACCGTGAGCGCTCTGCTCGTCTCCGCCTCTGAGGCGCAGACCAAGCGCATCGGTGCCCTGCTCACACGCGCGCGCATCGTCCCGTTTGAACACGCAGACAGCGTCCGGCAAGCACTCGACCTGTTCGACGCCGGCGGCATCGACGGCGTGCTCATCGCGGAGCCGGTCACCGGCAGCTCCGGACAGGAGCTGGCACTGCAGCTCAAAAAGCGGCGCTGCATGGCGGTGCTGCTGCTGGCTGAGCCCGCGCACGCGGCATCCGCCGCCGCGCTGCTGGAGCAGTCGGGCGTGCTGGTGCTACCGAATGACGCGCCGGAGTCGCTCATCGTGCAGACCATCCGCCTGCTGGCAGCCGTGCGCAACCAGCTTGAGCAGATGCAGCACAAGACGGAGAAGCTGGAGGCAAAGGTCGCCGACATCCGCATCATCAACCGCGCAAAGCTCCTGCTTGTGCAGCACCTGCAGATGACGGAGACGGAAGCGCACAAATACATCGAAAAGCAGGCGATGAACACCAGCAAGCCGCGGCGCACCATCGCAGAAAATATCATCCGCACCTATGAAGATTGAGGGGGCTTATTCATGACCAAGTACATTTTTGTTACAGGCGGCGTTGTTTCCGGACTCGGCAAAGGCATTACGGCGGCCTCGCTCGGCCGTCTGCTCAAGGCGCGCGGCCTGAAGGTTGCGGCGCAGAAGCTCGATCCCTATATTAATGTAGACCCCGGCACGATGAGTCCCTACCAGCACGGCGAGGTATACGTCACCGAGGACGGCGCCGAGACCGATCTCGATCTCGGCCACTATGAGCGCTTCATCGACGAGGATCTGAACAAATACTCCAACCTCACGACCGGAAAGGTCTACTGGAACGTGCTCAACAAGGAGCGGCGCGGCGAATATCTCGGCGAGACGGTGCAGGTCATCCCGCACATCACAAACGAGATCAAAGACTTCATTTACAGCGTCGGCAGCAAGACGAACGCTGACGTCGTCATCACCGAGGTCGGCGGCACGACCGGCGACATCGAGAGCCAGCCGTTTCTCGAGGCCATCCGTCAGGTCGGACTGGAGGTCGGGCGCGAGAATGCACTCTACATCCATGTGACGCTCGTGCCGTATCTGCACGGCAGCGAGGAGCACAAGACCAAGCCCACGCAGCACTCAGTCAAGGAGCTGCAGGGCATGGGCATTTCCCCGGACATTATCGTGCTGCGCTGCGACGAGCCGCTCGAGGAGTCCATCTTCCGCAAGATCTCCCTGTTCTGCAACGTCAAGCCCGACTGCGTGATTGAGAACATGACGCTGCCCGTACTGTACGAGGCGCCGATCATGCTTGAGCGCAACCGCTTTTCCGAGATCGTCTGCCGTGAGCTGCACATCGACGCGCCCGCGCCGGACATGACCGAGTGGGACGCCATGCTCGAGAGCATCCGCAACCGCTCGCGCCGCGTGACGATCGGGCTCGTGGGAAAATATGTGCAGCTGCACGACGCATATCTGTCCGTGGCCGAGGCACTGCGTCACGCCGGATACGTCTATGGCGCGCGTGTCGACATTCAATGGATTGACAGCGAGACGATCACGCGCGATAATGTAGAGGAGGTGCTCGGCGGATGCGACGGCATCCTCGTGCCCGGCGGCTTCGGCAACCGCGGCATTGAGGGCAAGATCGCGGCCGCGCACTATGCCCGCACGCACAATGTTCCCTACCTCGGCATCTGTCTGGGCATGCAGATCGCAGTCATCGAGTTTGCACGCTCCGTCTGCGGGCTGGCAGACGCCAATTCCGGCGAGTTTGACGAGAGCAGCACAAACAAGGTCATCGACTTCATGCCTGACCAAAGCGATGAGATCGACAAGGGCGGCACGCTGCGCCTCGGCGCGTATCCGTGCTGCATCGTGCCCGGCACAAAGATGGCGGAATGCTACGGCACGGCAGAGATCTCCGAGCGCCACCGCCACCGGTACGAGTTCAACAACAACTACCGCACACTCATGCAGGAAAAGGGTCTCGTGCTCTCCGGTCTGTCTCCGGACGGACACATTGTGGAGACCGTTGAGATCCCTGAAAACGATTTTTATATCGGCGTACAGTACCATCCCGAGTTTAAGAGCCGCCCGAACAAGGCGCACCCCCTGTTCAAGGGCTTGATCTCGGCGGCACTGCGCCACACAGAAAGAGGATAACGTATGCACGATCGCTACACCAATCCCCTGTGCACCCGCTACGCCGGGCGCACAATGCAGCACATTTATTCCGACGACAACAAATTCTCCACCTGGCGCAGGCTCTGGGTCGCGCTGGCGGAGAGCGAGCAGGAGCTCGGTCTGCCGATCACGGACGCACAGCTCGAGCAGCTGCGCGCGCACATCACGGACATCGACTATGCCTATGCCGCCGAGCGCGAGCATGAGGTACGGCATGACGTGATGGCGCACGTGCTGACCTACGGCGCGTGCTGCCCGGACGCAAAACCAATTTTGCACCTCGGCGCAACGTCCTGCTACGTCGGCGACAACACGGACATCATCCTCATGCGTGAGGCGCTCGAGCAGATCCGCAGCCTGCTGGTCAACGTCATTCAGGCGCTGGCGGACTTTGCCGAGACGCACAAGGCGCAGCCGACGCTCGCCTACACACATTTTCAGGCCGCACAGCCGACGACCGTCGGCAAGCGCGCCACGCTCTGGGCGCAGGACCTGCTGATGGATCTTGAGCAGCTCGAGTTCCAGCTGGAGCATCTCAAGCTTCTCGGCTGCAAGGGTACGACCGGCACGGGGGCAAGCTTCCTCGCCCTGTTTGACGGTGACGAGCAAAAGGTCGTCGCGCTCGAGCGGAAGATCTGTGAAAAGATGGGCTTTTCCGGCGCATATCCCGTCAGCGGCCAGACCTATTCGCGCAAGGTGGACTTTCAGGTGCTGCAGGTGCTGTCCGGCATCGCGCAGAGCGCGTCGAAGTTCTCGAGCGACATCCGGCTGCTGTCCCACCTCAAGGAGGTGGATGAGCCGTTCGAGAGCGGCCAGATCGGCTCGTCGGCCATGGCCTACAAGCGCAATCCCATGCGCAGCGAGCGCATTGCCTCCCTGTCGCGCTATGTCATCTGCGATCTGCAGAATGCCGCCGTCACGGCCAGCGCCCAGTGGTTCGAGCGAACGCTCGACGACTCGGCCAACCGCCGTATCAGCATCCCGGAAGCGTTTCTCGCCACCGACGGCATCCTGACGCTGTACCTCAATGTTATCCGCGGCCTGACCGTGTATCCGAAGATGGCCGAAAAGCATCTGGCAGAGGAGCTGCCGTTTCTCGCCACGGAGAACATTCTCATGTACTGCGTCAAGGAAAAGGGCGGCGACCGGCAGGCGCTGCATGAGGCCATCCGGCAGCACAGCGTCGCCGCCGGCAAAGCCGTCAAACTCAATGGCGGCAGCAACGACCTGCTCGCGCGCATTCTTGCCGACCCCACCTTCGGGCTCACGCGCGATGAGCTGGATAAATTGGTCGACCCCCATGCCTTCACCGGCATGGCCGTACACCAGACCGAGACGTTCCTGCGCGAGCAGGTCGCTCCGGTCCTGAACAAATATACAACACTGCTCGGATGCGAAGCATCCGTAAACGTGTAAGTAACAGGAGGTTTCTCTAATATGCTGACATCCATTGTAGGCATCAACTGGGGTGACGAGGGCAAGGGCCGCATGGTCGACCTGCTCAGTCAGAAGTATGACGTCGTCGTGCGCTATCAGGGCGGCAACAACGCCGGCCACACCGTCATCAACGACAAGGGCAAGTTCGTGCTCAATCTCATGCCGAGCGGCATCCTGCGCGACGAGACCGTGAACGTGCTCGGCCCCGGCATGGTCATTGATACGGAGCACATGTTCCATGAGGTCGAATATCTGCGCGCCGGCGGCATTACCATCACGCCGGAGCACCTGAAAATCAGCGACAAGGCCGTCATCTGCATGCCGTACCACAAGCTGCTCGACTGTCTGGAGGAGGACCGTCTGGCGGACAAGAAGTTCGGCTCGACCCGCCGCGGCATCTCCCCCGCCTACTCGGACAAATACATGAAAAAGGCTCTGCGCATGGGCGAGCTCGCCGACCGCGACGCACTCAAGGCCCGTCTGGCCGACATTCTGGAGTGGAAAAACCTCTTCGTCGTCAACGGTTATCACCATGACCCCATCAACCTCGACGAGATGATGGACTGGATCGACACCTACGCCATGCCGTTCAAGGAGTATGTCTGCGACACGACCGACTACCTCTCCGAGGCCATTGAGGACAACAAGTCCGTGCTCTTCGAGGCACAGCTCGGCGCGCTGCGCGACATTGACTACGGCATCTATCCGTACACCTCCGGCTCGTCGACGATCGCGGCCTACGCCCCCATCGGCGCGGGCATCCCGGAGGCGCGGCTCGACACGATCATCGGCATCATGAAGGCCTACTCCACCTGCGTGGGCGAGGGGCCGTTCACCTGCGAGATGTTTGGCGATGAGGCCACCGCACTGCGTGACGCCGGCGGCGAATACGGCGCCGCCACCGGCCGTCCGCGCCGCGTGGGCGGGTTTGACGTGGTCGCCTCCCGCTACGGCGTGAAAATGCAGGGCTGCACGAGCATCGCGCTGACGAAGCTCGACGTGCTGTCCTACCTGGACAAGATCCCCGTGTGTGTTGCCTATGAGATCGACGGCGAGCGCGTGGACCGCTTCCCCATCGGCGTGAAGCTGGCCAAGGCCAAACCCATCTACGAGTACCTGCCCGGCTTCCACTGTGATATCTCCGGCTGCCGCACGGTGAGCGACCTGCCGAAGGAGGCGCTCGACTACGTGCACTACCTTGAGGGCACTGTCGGCTGCCGCATCAAGTACGTTTCCGTCGGCCCCGACCGCGATGCGTACATCAAAATGTTCTGAGACCGCCGAAACCGGCGCTCTGCTGATGCAGAGCGCCGGTTTTCCTGTCTGTGAGCGCTGTGGTTGCCTTTTGCGCACGTGTGCGGTAGAATAAGAGTCAACTACCCCTTAGGAGGAATATCATGCGAAAACGTTTTCTTGTCTGTCTGCTCCTGACCGCCCTGCTGACCGGAAGCGCGGCTGGCGCATACCTTCCTGCCGCGGTGGCAGCCAGCCCCGATGTGTATTCCGCCGGCGAACAGATCACAGGTGTCGGCGTCGACGTCAGTCAGTTTCAGGGTGACATCGACTGGGGCACGGCTGCGCGGAGCATCGACTTTGCCATCATCCGCTGCTACGCCCGCGGTCAGGCCGACCAAAAATGGAGCGTCAATGCCGCCGCGTGCGAGCGGCTCGGCATTCCCTACGGCGCATACATCTACTCCGCCGCCAAAACAGACGCGCAGGCCCGAAGCGAGGCGGAGGGCGCGCTGCAGCAGCTGCGCGGCAAAAGCCTGCAGCTGCCGGTCTACCTCGATCTGGAGGATGAGAGCGTGCGCACCGGCTGCACGAAAGCCGAGATCCTGCGCCATGCGACCATCTTCTGCGACACGCTGCGCGCAGCTGGCTACAGTGTCGGCATTTACGCAAATCGTTACTGGTGGACGACCGTGCTCGACGACCCGGCCTATGAGCAGTGGGATCGCTGGCTCGCCGTCTGGGATGCGGAGACCGGCTACAGCGGCAGCTACAGCACATGGCAGTGCAGCAACAGTGCCCGCATCCCCGGCATCCCGACGAACGTTGATCTGAATCTGCGCTACGGCACATCGCTCAATGCAGGGCACACGCACGATTACCGCGTCACGAAACACACGGAGCCGTCGTGCACAGACTTCGGCAGCCGCATCTACACCTGCGGCAGCTGCGGCGCATCCGTGACCCAGCCGCTGCGTCCGCTGCGCAGCTGCCCGAGCAAGAATCTGAGCGATGTCCCTGCGCCGGGCAACTGGGCGCACGCCGGCATTGATTTCTGCGTGCGCACCGGCTTGATGTCCGGCGTTGGCAGCGGCCGCTTTGACCCGAAGGGCACGACCACACGCGCGCAGGCGGTACAGGTCCTCTACGAGCTCTCCGGCGCGCCAAAGGTCAGCGGCAAGACCCCGTTTACGGATCTGACGCACGGCTGGTATCAGAGTGCCGTGCTCTGGGCGTACCAGACAGGCGTGACAGCCGGAACGAGCCGGACGACCTTCTCCCCTGACGATCCGGTAACGCGCGAGCAGCTCGCCGCACTGCTCATGGAGTACGCAGACCGCATCCTGAAGCTCCGGCATACGTGGACGCCCGCGAACCTGAATGATTTCCCGGACGGCGGATATGTGGCCGGCTGGGCGCGCAGCGCAATGGCGGACGCCGTCGCGCTCGGCCTGATCTCCGGGTCGAACGACAACGGCATCAACTACCTGCGCCCGCAGGGGCACGCCGCGCGTGAGCAGACCGCCACGATTCTGTCGGCATTTTGCCAGAATGTGAAAAAAGGATAACAGCAAAGCGGCGCTCCGGGAACGGAGCGCCGCTTTCGTATGGAATCCTTATCCGATGCCGCCGAGGATCGCCCCGGCGATCAGCGCCACAAGCACACTGGCGCAGTAGACATATTTGCCGGCCGGATAATACCAGCCGCCGATGGGCTTGAGCGCGCCAAGGTTGACGCTCTCGAGCACGAGCTTCTTGCCGCCGATCCAGAAGAACATCACTGCCGCGAGCAGCGCGCCCAGCGGGCAGATATAGATGGACACGACATCCATCCACTGCGAGACGATGGCCTGAATGCACAGCGCAGCTGCAAGACCGATCACATGGATCACCGCCGTTGCCGGCACGCGCTTGAGGCCGAGCTTTTCCTGCAGGGATGCAACCGGTGCCTCATAGAGATTGATGATCGACGTGACGCCCGCAAACGACACACACAGGAAAAACACCATCGCCACGATGCGCCCGCCCGCCATGCCGTTCATGACGTGGACGAGGTAGATGAACATCAGCCCCGGACCGCCGGCATCGAGCTCAGCGCCGCCGGCCGCCATGGCGGGGATGATGACAAATGCCGCCAGCAGCGCCGCGATCGTGTCAAAGAGCGCGACGTTGCGCGCAGAGCTTGGAATGCACTCGTTTTTGCTGAGGTAAGAACCGTAGATCACGCTGCCGTTGCCCGCGACGGACAGGGAGAAAAACGCCTGACCAAAGGCATAGATCCAGACATACGGGTCGAGCAGGCCCTCGGGCTTGATGGTGAAGATATACCGATAGCCGCCCGACGCGCCGGGCAGCGTGAACACATAGACTCCGAGCGCGACAAAAAGGAAAAACAGGATCGGCATCATGACCTTGTTGGCCTTTTCAATGCCGCCGGCAATGCCGAACGACATGATGAAAAAGCTCACCGCAACTGCGACCACGACCCAGACGTTCGCGCCCCACGCGCTGGCAGTGGCATTGAAGCTGCCGACGATCGCATCCATATCCTGACCCATGGCAGACAGTCCGCCGTCAAACGCCAGAAACGTATACTTGAAGATCCAGCCCATGACGCAGGTGTAGCCGATGGCCAGCGCCAGCGACCCGAGCACCGGGATGTAACCGACGAGCTCGCCCGGCTTGCGTTTGCCGAAGCGCGCCTCGGTGCACATACCAAACGAACCGACCGGGCCTGCGCCGCCCGCGCGGCCGAGTGCAAATTCTCCGATGACGCCGGTAGAGGCGATGAGGATGACAAAGAGGAAGTACGGGATGAGGAAGGTCATGCCGCCCCACTGGGACACCAGCGTCGGGAAGCGCCAGATGTTGCCCATGCCGACGGCCGAGCCGATGCAGGCGATGATGAAGCCGCCGCGGCTGCGAAAGCCGTCGCGGTTATTGACGTTTGTGTCATTACCCATGATGTTGTTTCCTTTCACGCACGAGGCACAAATTGGTTTGATTATACCGCAAAAGTGCACGCACCGCAACTGTTGTTTGCATTCAGAGCCTGACCGGAGCGCAAAAGCCGCCCGCACCATGCAAAACGGCGCAAACGGTGCGGGCGGTGTGCTGATAGAATAATCGGCCTACAGTACACAGCGCGCCGCTCCGGCGCACTCAGACCTTGGCGAGGAAGCACGTCTGGCTCCCGACCTCGGAATAGAGAATGGCCTGATCCTTGCCGAGGTCATAGACGCGGATGACATCCGCCATCACATCCTCAGCATCGGACGGCATGAGCTGCGCGTACACGTTCTCGCAGTCTGCAAAGAGCGTGTCCTGAAATACGCAGCCGTCCTCCCCCGGATAGAGCGCGACATAAAACGACCCGGCCTCCACGAGGTCCTGGAAGAAGTGGCTGCCGTAGCTCAGCTCCGGACGCAGACCGTGCGAGCTGTAGGCAAGCTCCGCGATGCAGTCGAAGCGGTTGATCTCCATGAAATGCACCGGAACGCCGAGGCTGGGCGTGGTCGTGCCCCAGCGGCCCGGGCCAAGCAGGATCGTACCCTCGCCGCGCAGGCGATTATTGAGTTCACCCAGCTTGCGCGCGACCTGATATTTACGCTGCTCCGGCAGATCCAGATACGGTTCGACCTGAACCATGACGGCATAACGGATGGGCAGGCAGACGTTTCCGCCCATGAAGTTGCCGCTCGTGCGGAAATAAAACTCTTTCACATTCGGCATGACGCCGGCCGCACCGACGCCGCGCGTCTGCAGCGGTCTGCACTGGAGGAGATTGACGCGGTAATTGCCGTCCTGATCGAAGTTGCAGGCATACTCGATATCAACCGGGTAGCTGTACTTCTCCTCGAGCACACGCATCACCTCTGTCATGACATCGGTGAAGTCAGTATTGCGCAATAGCTTTCGGAAATTGAGAATATCCGGTGCGTCCGCCGTGCTCAGCCCCATCTCACGCAGGCGCGAAACGGTCGGATAGTCCCGCTCCATGAACAGGGAGGGATCCGCCTTGATGTCGCGCTTGTCAATGCTCTGCACGCGAACAGTCTCGAACGCATTGTCCTTGAGCGCGATCACATCCATCTTATGCTGCGAGTACTTATATTCGTCGCCGTAGGCGACCATCGGCGGTGCCGTCGGATGATCCATATTGAGCAGCCGCGCATAGTCGTCGGCCTCGCGGTCGACCGCGCGCGTGCCCATGCCGAACACGAGCCGCAGCATCCCCTTATTCTCCTCCGAAGCGTTCTGCCGGTTGAGATACAGGTTCTTGGAGTGGCCGACGCCCGCGATGTGCGGGTAGTAATAATCCCCATGCACATCGCCGCAGACGCGCATGACCAGAAGCGCCATCTGCTCGTCGCGGTCGAGAAGCTTGCGCTCGGCGCGGTAGCGGATGGCATCCGCGTTGACGGTGCTGGCATAAACCTGCTTGACCGCGCGCTCAAAGACGGCATAGCGCTGCTCCAGACTGCCCTGATTGGGGCAGAACACGCTCTCATACTTGCCCGCAAAGGCATTTCCGAAGCCGTCCTCGAGGATCGAGCTGGAGCGCACGATGATCGGCGACTGGCCGAAATATTCGAGCATGGACAAAAACTGCTCCTTGATGCTCGGCATGAACGTACCGTTGAGCAGCAGCTCTCGGATGGGCTGTGCATATTCGAGGTAGTCCGCCTCCTCGACCATGCGGATACGGGACGACCACAGGCCGTTTTGCACACCGTAGGTGTAAAAGACGTCCGCCCCGATGTAGTAGGAATCATGCGGCTCGACACGTGTGCGGTAGAGCTCCGGCGCTTCGTCGCGCAGGATGTTGCGCGCCAGGAGCATGCCGGCCGCCTTGCCGCCGATGCAGCCCGTACCGATCTCGCGGTTTTTGATGTACAGCAGGTCGCGCATGGAGAAGTATTTCCGGCACAGGGCAAGGCGCGTCGGCTCGTTGCCGAGCAGGCAGCGGAGCATATTCTCCTTGAGGCGTTTTCCGTCGGCATCCGTCGGCTCGTGCCCGTCGGAGACGGAGTCAAACATGCTGTCCCAGCAGTCGCGCCGCTCCCCCGTCTGGGTGAAGCGCTCAAAGACGGCATAGTTGTCCGCGCTGGAGGTCAGGGCGCGCCACTTTGCACCGGTGATCTTCAGCGGGAAATACGTCGTCTGCGTGCTGCGGCCGCGCACCTTGACGGCATGGATATAGACACTGCCGTCGAGCGTGCGGATGTTGGCGAGCAGCGGCGTCTCGCGGCGGATGCGCGACATGGTCTCATAGGTGTGCTTTTCATAATCGATCGGCTGATACGCGACCGCCTGACGCCGGATGAGAAACGGGTTGATCAGCAGGAAAAAGTTTGAGATCATCAGGTCGGAAAACCAATATTTCTGCAGATCCGACAGGCAATCGAACACGAAAAACGTGCCGAGCGGCTCCTTGTCAATGATGCGGTGCACCTGCACGGCAAAGGTCTCAAAGCCCACGCGCGGATCAAGCTCGTATTTCTCGACATTTGCGCCGCGCTCACGCAGCGCCGCCGTGTCCATGATCTCCTCGTGATCAGCAAAGCGTATGTAGACGATGCGGTCGCCCTTGCGGGCAACATTGGTCACGAATCTCGTTGCGACGTACATATAGTCGCTGATGTGCTCACACTGCCAGACGACCGTGTCGCCCGGACGAAGGTAATCGATCGCCTCATCAAGGCCGTCGATACCGGTGGAAATGCGGCGCTCAGTCTCCATAGTCTTCTCCTCGCTTTCACGATATTTTATAAGGGCATCCCCTGCTGCGCTGCGGTGCGCAGGAATTGGTGGTATAAAATAGTCTACCACAGATCATCGGCTTTTTCTACCATGTTAATTTCCCGTCAGGCACCCCGGAAAATGGGACGGACAAGATTTCTGTTCCCAAGACCGTGTTGTTATGATATACTGCTCTTACCATATCGCCGCGCCGGTGCTGCGCTGCACAGGCAGTGCGGCCCGAGCGCGAAAACAGATGAGGAGAGAAAATCATGACAGACATCAAACGCCGCTTTCTGGCCTGTGCGCTGCTTATGTGCATGATGGTCTGCGTCTTTGCGGGCCTTGCCGCGACGCCGGCCGAGGCTGCCGACGTGCGCGCGGTCAACTGGATGGAGAATATACCCGACGAGACAAAGCTCAGCAGCATGTCCATCCCCGGCACGCACGACAGCTGCACGCAGAACGTCGACATGCGCTACATCTTCCAGTGTCAGGATGCGAGCATCGCCACGCAGCTCAAATACGGCTACCGTTATCTGGACATGCGCCTGGTGCTCGAAAAGCGCTCCGGTCAGGAGACGCTCGTGCTCAAGCACAACATCGCCAGATGCAAGATCTCTGACTCCCCGTTTGCCAGAACGCTCACACTGGCGGACGTACTCAAAGACGTCTACGCCTTCCTCGGCGAGCATCCGAGCGAAACGGTCATCCTGTGCATGAAGGCCGAAAACAGCAAGGACGACGTTGCCGCCGTGCAGAAAGCGCTCTATGCGATGATCGATCAGGCGTCCGAGCGCTGGTATCTGAAAAACGAGATTCCGACCATGGGTGCAGTGCGCGGCAAGATCGTGCTCGCCACCCGCTTTGACGACAAGCTGCAGGTCGGCTCGGATCGCTGCGGGCTGTACTTCGGCTGGACGGATCAGGGCGACCGCACCATTCTCGACGACCCCACCGCGGACTCCGTGATCAACGGCCGCGAGACGCTGTACGTGCAGGATCGCTACAACTACGACGTTGATGACAAGATCACCGCCATCCACACCTGCCTCGACAACAGCCGCGCAGCAGATGACACCTTCTTCCTGAACTTCACCTCCACGAGCGGCAGCGGCGCGGTGGGGCACCCGAAGGAGTACGCCAAGGACATCAACCTCGACCTCTACGCCTATGCGTGGGAGACCGGAAAAGCCTATGGCGTCGTCATCGTCGATTTTGGTCCGAAGAAGATCGCCGAGAAGATCTACGGAACGAATTTTCAGTGACCGGCTGCGCGCCGGCGCATGACAAAAACTCAAAAGCCTTTGAGAGCGGTACGTTCTCAAAGGCTTTTGCATCGGCCGGCGTTTGGCAGCCCCACCGCCTGCAGCAGGCCGTCCGGCGGGCGCGGAAAAGTCTTCATCCGACGGGCTGTTTGTTTCTTCGTTGACATTCTTCACACTATATGTTACCATTTTCCGCGGATGTTTGTGCATGGATTGCCAAAAAAACAAAGGAGTATGATCGTCATGAATGAGAAACCGGCCCCGAAGGCCGTAGCTTTGCTGCCTGTCGCCGTCTTTTTGGTGCTGTACCTGGTGCTGGGCATCGTTTTGGAATATGTGCTGAAAATCGAGATGGGCTTCTATCAGATCCCCATCGTCGTTGCTTTTTTGGTGGCTCTGCTGGTGGCTTGCCTGCAAAATCGCAGTGTGAGCTTTGATGAAAAGCTGGTGCTGATGGGACAGGGCATCGGCGACAAGAACATCGTCACCATGATCCTGATCTTTCTGGTCGCCGGTATCTTTGTGGGCGTCACCGGGCGCACGAGCGCTGAGGCCGTGGCCTACTTCCTGCTGTCCATCGCTCCGGTAAAGCTGGCGGTCGCGGTGCTGTTCGTGGTGGCGTGCTTTGTATCCATGGCCATGGGTACGTCCGTTGGCACGATCACGCTCCTCGCCCCCATCGCCGTGGCCGTATCCGCCAGCTCCGGCTTTGATCTACCCCTGTGCATCGCCTCCGTCATGGGCGGCGCGATGTTCGGCGACAACCTCAGCTTCATTTCCGACACCACGATCGCCGCCTGCTCCACGCAGGGCACGGAGATGAAGGATAAGTTCCGCGCAAACTTCAAGATCGCCCTGCCCGCCGCACTGGCGGCGCTGGTGCTGATCATCGTCGTATCCTTGGGCACGGATGTGCAGAGCGCCGTCTCCGGCAGTCATGATCTGGTGCTCATCATCCCCTATCTGCTGGTGCTCATCGGCGGCATTCTCGGCCTGAATGTGTTTGTGGTACTGCTCATCGGCATTGCTGCCGGCGCCGCCATCACGCTCATCACCGGGCAGGTCACGGCGCTGGAGCTCATGGGCAACATGGGCAGCGGCGTGTCAGGCATGTTCGAGACCATTCTGGTGACGCTGCTGGTTGCCTCCCTGTGCGGTCTTATCCGCGCCTACGGCGGCTTCGAGAGCATCCTCGCCTTCATCCGCCGGGTGTTCCACGGCAAGCGCGGCGGTCAGATCGGCATCGGCCTGCTGGTGGGCCTCATGGACATTGCCACCGCCAACAACACCGTTGCCATTGTCATGGCGGGGCCGATCGCCAAGGAGGTTGCCGAGGAGTACGGCATCAGCCCCAAGCGCTCCGCCTCCCTGCTGGATACGTTCTCGTGCATCTTCCAGGGCATTCTCCCCTACGGCGCGCAGATGCTGGTGGCGCTGTCCACCTGCGCCACGCTGGGCTATGCCGTCAGCGCGTTTGACATCATCCCGCTGCTGTTCTACCCCTTCCTGCTGTGCCTGTCGAGCCTGCTGTTCATCCTCTTTGATCATCAGTGAGCCTCCGGCGCAGCGCACGGAGCGAACCCAAAACAAACCCCCCTTTGAGAACTGCGTTCTCAAAGGGGGTTTTTGTTTCAGCCGGCACAATGCTCCAGCAGCGCCTCATCCTTGAGGCGGTAATATTTCCACCACTGCAGGCACTTGATCTGTGCCTCCTGCTCCGAAGTAAGCCGGGTGATCGCTTGCCCGGAAGCATCCAGATACACGTCGTGGTTGATGACCGGCAGACTCCGGCGCACTGCGTTGAGCATATCGAAATAGGGGTCCATCCCGCACATACCGGTCAGCTCGTACACCGCCGCGCCCAAATAGCTTGAGCTGATGGTCTCCGGAAGCTCGAGCGCGTCAAAATCGCAGTCCGGTGCATAAGCCTCGTTCGCCCAGATGAGGTAAGGCGTCTCATAGGTTTCCAGCACGTGCGCAGAGGTATCGGTCATACCAATCGGGAGTCCCAGCTCTTGATACACACCGTAATCCTGCCCCAGGGCCGGCAGATGGTCGCCATAAAACACGAGCAGCACGGGCTCCGGTCGTGTGTCCAGATAATTGCACAGCTTGGTCAGCATCGCCGTAGAGTCGCGAACGCCCTCCATATATACCGAGAGGGGCTCCATGGCCTCGTCTGAGATCGTCGTGTTCAGCGGCGGCTGCTCCGGCACAAAGCCATATTTCCCATAGGTGTAAGCCTGATGGTTCTGGATGCTCACGCCGTAGGCAAACAGGGGCGCATCCCCGCCCAAGCGCGCATCCAGCTCGGAGATCAGATGGTCGGCGAAGGCGTCGTCGGAGATCATCGTCCCCTTCTGATCCGCTTGCGTGTAGTTCTCGTTAAAAATGCGCTCCTCCATGCCAAGGAACTGATAAACACTGTCCCGGTTATAAAACCAGCTGTAGCCCGGATGCATGAACAGGGTCGAATAGCCCGCCTGCTGATAGTCCCACGGCAGTGCGTTGACCGCCTTATGCACCACGCGAAAGGCGGATACATTGGTCGTAGAGATCATGTTTGTCTGAATACCGGTCAAAACATCAAACTCCGTATTTGCCGTTCCCGCGCCGAAATTGCTTACGGCAATATGACCGCTCCGGGCACGCGGTGAATCCGCCAGCACGTGGAAGCCGTGCATCGGATCGTCCTCCTCGGTGTAGGCAAATACATCCGCATCAGACAGGTCACTGTAGGACTCACACATCAGGAAGAGGATGTTTGGCTGTACCTTCGGCTGCACATAATGCTGCGCGTCCTGATCGATCAGCGTCTCGACCTGCGTTTTTTGATATCCGTCCGGTTTTTCGACCGGATACAGGTTGTAATTGTGCAAAAAGCAGTATGGGAAGCCGCACAGACGGAACACCTCCGGCACATTGCTCTTTGAGACTTTCACGGTACCCACGCCGCGCCGGTCGTAAATATCCTCGCTCGGATAGACCTTGACCATGCTCGCGCCAAACACAGCCAGCACCACCAGCGCAATGATGCTGCGCACATACCATCTCGGCCTGCGCACCCGTGACCAGTAGGCCAACGCAAAACATACTGCGCTCAGCAGCAGAATTGCAGCCAGAGTGCCCCAGTGGAGATCCAGCTGATAATCCCCCACCGCATTCGCAGCCTCCCGGAGCAGTGCACAGTCCGCCGGGACGAAGGGGTCGTTGCGGCAATCTGTCTTGACCAGATTGATATAAGACAGCAGATTTACGATCAGGCCGCCGATCCCGGCCGCCGAAAATGCATTTCCGGTCAAGCAATAGCACACAATGAGGACAACGCATACCGGAAAAATGTTCAGCGGAATCAGCAGCTTATCCTCCCAAAACGCCGCGAGCGTATCCGTCAGCAGTCCCGGCTGGATCGCCAGCACCGTCAGAGTAAACAGTACACAGGCAAACGCGAGCACCAGAACTGTTCCAACGGCTGACAGTGCGATCGGACGCCGCCGTTCTCTGCCCAGTATAGGATACTTCATTGGTCCAAACTCCTCTCATAGATCCGCTCAAACACTGCGGACCACAGGTGCAGCCGCAGCGTTTCGGAAAAAGTGCAAGGATCTTGCACGGAGACGCGCAAAATCCTTGCACCTGATGGACAGCGTTTCACGAACGAATGTATCGCACTCGGTTTCCCGCCGCCAATGCTCAATAGAGCTTTGCGCCTGCCGGAATGTGCGGATCGACCATAAGAAATTATAACTTCTCTTATTTACAATGTCAATCCACATCAAAGTAACGCTGCCTTATCTTTTCCTGCTTCAGAACAAGAAAAAAGAACACACAACACTCTGTATGTTCTCTTTCTGTATGTGAAGTCCAATATTATACTTTGAAGTAGCTATCCAATCCTTTGAACTCTGCCGCTTTCATTTCTTTTGTAACATCAGCATTCGTGTCCGCAAACACCTTTCCACCATACTTTCTTATTCGAGCCGAAAGTTATACTGTCCGGTGTCAACGGCAAATTCTTTTCCGACCACTCGGCAACCAATTCGGGATGTACTGCCACTAAACTGTTACTCATATCAAAACCTCCGCTTCCTCTTTGATTAGAGTATATGAGGTTTCGGATTTATATTGTAGTTTGCGAATATCCCTAAAAATAAAAAAATCCCTTTGAGAAAAGGATTTCTCCTCTCTCAAAGGGATTGAAAACATCAACAATCAATCATCAATATCTATTCTTTCAATTTTGAAAATAACAGGTCTTGTGCCATCGTTGCAGCAAGCAATCATAACTTTATCGTCGTTCGTCCAACCGTGCATAATTGCACCGCCTTGCAGAGCGGTGTAAATGTACCTGCTTATTGCGTCCCAAGCTTCCGAGCAGAACGGCACTCCTTCTGTGCCGCAATGCATAGTGCCGGGAGAAAGCAGCGTTCCCTCATCGGGTTCTCCGCTTTTTATTAAAGTTCCCGTTCCCATATGCCAAAAGTCGTCTCGCTCGTCATTGCGATAAAACATAAATTCATCGCCGACATTAAAGCAAGGACATTTGCCACTATCGGGTACTGCACAATATTGTGCCTGCAATTCGGGATATATTTTTTTATCTAAAACCGTAACCTTTACTCCGTATTCCATATCATATCTTCCTTATTTCTGAAAATGGGCAATCCCGATTGAGACTGCCCATTCATCTTGAAAATTATGCGATTTTTTCGTGCCTGCACAAATCTCTGCATCAAATGATGTAAGTTTGATGTAAATCGCTGTTTTTTTAGTTTTTTATCAAATGAAGTACGTCCCGTCTATTCGGTAAAACGGTACATCTTTACATCATCTTAATAGAGCTTTGCGCCTGCCGGAATGTGCGGGTCGACCATCAGCAAATGGAGCTTTTCCTCGCCGTTTTCGTGATGGACGGCAGAGATGAGCATACCGCAGGAGTCGATGCCCATCATGGGGCGGGGCGGGAGATTGGTGATGGCGATGCAGATCTTGCCCACCAGTTCCTCCGGCTCATAATACTGATGAATGCCGCTCAGGATGACGCGATCCTCGCCGGTACCGTCGTCGAGCGTGAACTTCAGCAGCTTCTTCGACTTCTTCACGGCTTCGCAGGCCTTGACCTTCACAGCACGGAAATCGCTCTTGGAGAAGGTGTCAAAGTCCACGAAATCCTGGAACAGCGGCTCGATCTGCACGTTGGAAAAATCGATCTTCTCTTCCACCGCGGGCGCTGCGGGCGCGGCCTCGGCCGGCTTATCCTCGGCCGTTTCGGGCTTCTTGTCGGAATCCAGCGGCTTCATGGTCGGGATAAGATTCCTCACATGGAATAGCTGTGTAGAAGCCCTGTTAATACTGTGCTTTGCTTACAGGTCACATTTTCCCGTATGTGATAACTCTGTACATTTCCCTGCTGAAAGCATACACCATAGTGGTGCTCCAAGTGGTGTATGTGGTGCAACTACAATCTTTCGCACCTCCGAAAGATTGTAGTTAATATTATAACAGTAGAATCTCAGAATTTCAATGGGTTTCAGGTCGTCCCGTAAGGAATCCAGAAAAAACTTCAATACTATGCTTACATTCACTCTTTATATTGTGCCCGTCTAAAGCGTGGTTATAAACGGATATGCAAAGTTCAATCCCGTACTACGCCACGCCGTTAATCCTCTATCACAAGACAATTTGACTTTCCACTGAACGCTGTACAGGCATCTATGGCAATAATTCCGGGACCATAATAGGGAGAGAAGTCCGCATCTTCTCCAAACTCGGTCCCCTTGTGTTCGTATTTGCTATGGCCATACGAAGTATGCCAGTGTCCGCAAACAATGGTCTTATTCTCATCTGCGGTCTGTGCTGCATCCATGCCATTGAACCATCTTGCTTGATTCCATTGCTCACGGTCTGCTTCTCTCCAAGAAGAAATATAGCTGTAGCTTTTATCCCTGTTCGGAATGCTTGGTACTCAATATGCTGCTTGCCCATGCAGTAAAAACGAATCAAAAGAACTAAGAGGAACTGCAAGTCGCAGTTCCTCTTTTTAGTTTCCATTGTTCTTTTGAGCAAAGTATCGCTTCCGAAGATGGGCAACATCCCTTTGACTATCCGAATTTATAAATAGGTTTGCCTTAGCGAAGGCTTGCTTGATTTCTGTGGCAAGCGCAATTGGGTCTTTCTGCCGTATCACAAATAACTGTATCCTTTTCGCTTTGCACAGGAAGTGAAGAACCTCCGCAACTTTGGCTTCTCTATCAGTGCCTTTTTGAGAAAAGGCAAACGCAAGCCGCAGTTCCGGGATAACCGCATCGATTCGTGCGCCAATCAGTTTTTCGTCGTCTGTGCGTGTCGCAAGCCCATATTGCTTTGCATACATCGTTACAAGCAGATATGGCAGCTCCTTAAGAAATGCTTTCTCGCAGTAGATGCAGCCAGCCCCTTCAACTGCACGGTGAAACACTTTATCCTTCCATTCATGCCCGCAAATGCCTTTCCACCAAACCGGGTACTGTGACAGTCTTGATATCTCTGTGGGCTTTCTTGTGTTTTTGGCCGCATTCCATTCCTGTGCCAGCTCCGGGTCTGTAGTTGCTAAATCGCTATAACCAAGCAACACAGCGTTCCTCGTGCATACTGGGCATTTTAACCCATGAACTTTGGATTTGATTACCGCCCTATACTCATGTCCGCAGGTACTGCACTTCCACCAGACATTTTTGGTGGAGCGCTCGTTGACATCCTCCGGCAATAATGGGCCGTTTTTTTGTGACCATTCCAATGCGAGCTGCGGATGGAGCGAAGCTAAATCATTGAATCCCTTCAGCAATTTTATTCCGCTGCAATAAAGGCATTTGCTTCCATAAGCCCGTGTAGATATGAGCGTGAACCACTCATGGCCCTGTTCGCATTTCCACCAAACTTTCCGATTTGCATAAGGCGTTACCTGTGTTGGCTTGAGGGGTGCGTTTCGAGGCGACCACTCCTTTGCAACCTGCGGCAGTACAGTTGCAAGGTCGTTAAATCCTTGAAGGACTGCGTTGTGTGAACAGTAGGGGCAACCAGCTCCCCTGACTCGATTTCGGATTTCTGCGCTCCACTCATGTCCGCAAGCTCCTATCCAAAGCACTTTCTTATGAGAGCCAACACCGATCTCTGTCGGTTGGATGGTATTCTTCGGCGACCATTCTTTCAGTAGTTCCGGTTTCAAACTCGCAAGGTCATTGATACCCGCAACGATTCTGGCGTTACTGCAAATCGGGCAATTCTCGCCGCTTGATCTTGCCTTTGCGCTGGCCTGCCACTCATGGCCACAACTGCCATGCCACCAATATAGTTTTTTAGAACCATAGGGTACATCATCCGGTGAGATGCTGCCGTTTCTTTCTGACCATTCAGCTACAAGCCAAGGTTTCTTATTTGCCAAACTGTTTTCCATACTGTTGCCGCCCTTCCTGCGTACTGCTAACAGTATAAGAAAAACCTCAGAATAAGAGAAATGTGCAAAAAGAGAAATCCCCCTGCAATCGCAGATTTTGCGACCGCAAGGGGGAGAGAACCATATTATACATTTGCCATTTGCTTGGCTCCGGTTTTCAAATATGTTTCAAAGGCTGTGATTTCTCGTTTCTTCAGGTCGTTCGTGACCGTCACATAAATATCGAGCGTGGTCGTTACATCGGCGTGACCAAGCACAGACTGCACGACCTTTACATTCAGACCGCTCTCGCACATTCTTGTAGCGAATGTATGCCGTAGCACATGGCACGAGAACTTAGGCAGAAGAACCGGATCGGAGTCTACGCCCTTTTTCTCAAGAACTTCGCTGTTACAATCGCGCATGATCCGTTGCAGAGCCTTATTCAATGTGCCTTGATGCTGCACCTCGCCGTTCCGATTAACAAACACGAAGTCTGAATACCCCTCAATGTGGCTGACACTTTTCATTCCGCACTCCTCTTGGAACTCCTTTTCCATTAGAAATGCCTGCTTCACACCTTCGGTCATGGGAATTTCCCGAATACCGGCTTTTGTCTTAGGTGTATTGATGGAGAAGTAGCAGCCCTTCTCATCTCTGTGGTTGTAGTACACCAGCGTATGGTTCACGCTGATGATGCCGTTTTCCATATCCACATCGCACCAGCGCAGACCAGTGATTTCCCCCACACGCATTCCGGTGTTCGCCATAATATAAAAGACAGGATACCAGTGCTGGTATTTGGGAGTTCTGGCCAGATAACCAAGAAACAATTCTTCCTGCTCAAGGGTCAAAGCCTTTCTTTTCTCGATTTCCGAACCGTGCGCCATTTTGATTTCCCGAAGCATATTGGCCGCAGGGTTGCTGCGAATCATATCGTCATCGACGGCTATCTGAAATACTTGGTGGACAATATTATGGATGACATCTACCGTAGACGGCTTCAGGACCTTATCGTCGATGAGCTGGTTATAGAATCGGCGCACATCCGATTTTTTCACCTGTACCAGCTTCTTCTTTCCGAAAGTTGGCTTCACAAACAGCTCATACATATAAATGTAGTTTTTCATGGTGCTGTCCTTGATGCCTCTTTTCAGTTGGCACCAAAGCTCATATACATCATTCACCGTGACATTTTTGATATTGGCTTTGATGCCGTCATGCTGATCAACAAGAATCTGTTCCTCCTGCTCCCGGAGATCTTCCAATGTTGCAGCGTATATGGTATTACGCTTTCCGAGCTTATCTGTCCAACGGTACATATAGCTGCCGGTTTTTCTCTGTACCTCTCCGGTGCGTAGCCTGACATGGTGGCTATCAAAGCGAACGGTTGTCTGCCGCTTTTCCTTCTTTTGAAACTGCATAGTCTTCACTCCTCTGCTTTCGCTTTTCTCTTGGCACCATTAAGGATACATAGAGACATCTCGTTTTCCAATGTTGCGAATCAGCCCATATCAAGCAAATCGCATACTTGACTCATACAGAATAGGCCGACTCAAGGTATTCATCGAACTTTTTCCGCTTGATCATTCTTCGGTTTCCGACCCAGATAACATAGTTGCATTCGGGCTTATCGGTCATATCCCGCAGCTTTCTCACGCCGATACCGCTATATGCGGCAGCTTCTTCAAGGCTAATGGTAATGCGCTCCCAAACAGGAACGAGATTTTCTTTTTCTGTTCGCGTCATTTATTCCGCCTCCTCGTGTTTCCGGAGATAGGTCACATATTCACTTCTGTTTCGGAACTTGTACCATCTCCAGTTGTATTCCTCCGATTTGAAAAACGCCTTACGGATCGCATCATAGAAATGCTGGATAGCTTTTATGTTGATACCGGGGGTCAGCACCAAGTCGCCGACTTTGATTGCAGCAAGGTCTTTGTGTTCTTTTCTCCACGGAGTATAGAGGAAGGGCTGTGACATCATACCGTTATAGATAGCCTCATCGATAGCTGTGTTGGGATTCAGCCACTTATATAAGCAGATGATCACTTCCTCGACTCGGACAGCGTTCAGACCCTGCATATTCATCAGGTCGAAAACACGCATATCAAGGATCTGCTTCAGGGACCGGAAGCCCAAATCGCAAAAGTAATCAGCGACGACCCGATCATCTTTTTCGAGCCACTTTGTCGAGCTGGGGTTGATGTTTATTTTGTTATTCATGTGAATCACTCCTACCGGGTTTTATGAGATTGCCCTCTCACTTTCTCTTTGCCGAATTTTTTTGCGAGATTCCCACAGTTTTTTGCTCGTTTCCAAATTATTTTTCGGAACAGGGAGAATTAGGAGGGAGGAGTCATATTCTTTGGAATGAATTCTCATGCGCTATTGACAAAACTATCATCAGGATGATATAATGTGGTTG